>Ga0114957_1004027_pt1 | contig 12876 bp, 6 predicted proteins | sample BantaG_FD_87175 | JGI IMG/M metagenome (GOLD analysis project Ga0114957, IMG submission 87175) | Marine algal microbial communities from Bantry Bay, Ireland - BantryBay_4 metaG | ecosystem: Host-associated > Algae > Red algae > Unclassified | place: Bantry Bay, Ireland | collected 2014-11-21 | reverse complement strand
TTCTGCTCAGCAAGGGTTTGAGCCTTCTCATCCAATTCCGCCCGGACCGCGGCTTCCGCTTGTGTACGCAAGGATGCGCGTTCCTTTTCGAGGGTTTTCTCCGCGGCCTTACGTGCCTCGGTGACAGCTTGAGTTACCTTCAGCGCCATGGCTTCCTTCTCTTCGAGGAGCTCACGGTATTGAACCTGTTGCTCGGAAAATCGCTTCAGTTCCAGAGCTTTTCCGTCCTCTAGCTTTTTATTTAGCTTATCTAGAAGCACGGCATTCTCACGTTCGGCATCCTTTCGGGTCTGCTTTTTCACCTCCTCCATTTCAGCTTGCTGCGTGCCCTTTGTCTCGGAAACAAGGTTGTTCAAGACTTGCTCAGTGATTCCTTCCTTCAGCAGAAAGGTGTGATTGAATTTAGGGCAGGTGACCTGCGTGTCGAGAGAGATGAAAACGTTCATAAGAAGGGATCCTTTAAAGGTGAGCTGAGAGGGTGAGGGAGGGGAAGAAAGAGGGTGGGGTTAAGCTGCGAGGGCTGAGGCGCTAGAGAGTGCTTCCAGCTCCGCTAGGTCTCCGATGAGATCACGAACCTCGGTGAGCTCATTTTCGAATTCGGACATATCCATCTCCACATGCAAAATTCTGCTGGAGCTGGAGGTAGCTCCAAAATCGAGTTCCTGCTGAATCAGTTCCGTGCAGGCCGCGATCTCTGCAGCGAGATAGTCTTCGAGGTGTTTGAGTTCGGCGAATGAGCGGGAAGCAAATTGGATTTGGATGTGTTTCGTTTTCATACCTGAAGCTTAACGAACACCTGAGACCTTGATCGAAACTATTCGGTAAGTTGATATGGTTACTATATTACTAGAAAGTAATATATCTCAGTAGTGTGTAGGCAGACGAACAGCGCTAGACAACACCGGTGAGGTCAAAGCCTCCACGCTCAACAAGAAAGGCCAGACTAGCATGCGGCATATGTATATAGCCGTGAGTATTGATGGTTGCCCTAATCGATGCGCTTGGAAGGATCGCGCGAACCACACAGAGCCCGTGGATTTTCAGGAGGAAAGAATGAGGATATCTTTCCTATTATTTGCGGCGCTATTTTTTGCGTCGTGCAATGACGACGCCCATGGTGGAAGCGCTTTATCACAAGCCAATATCAAAGGACTTTGGTTGATGCAGACCTCCACCAATTCCCAGACCAGGACCTATTTGCTGAATAGCCAAGTTGAATCTGTCATCGTCTGCTTCGCTGGAGAATGTTTTCCCTTGGATTATGCCGATGTAAATTTGGCTTCATGTCACGGTTTCAGGGTTCGACCTTATCAATGCCTATGCCGGGTAAACCTGAAGCGGTATGTAAAGGGACGGTTAAATCACCGATTAGGGTATTACCAACTCTGCATGTTTTTCACCTCGGCTACTGATCTATAGCCCAGGCGGAAACCGTCAATTTACATCGCCTTATATTCCATCTGTAAGGATAAAGTTATTAGGCATTTACTTTATCCGTCCTGCACCGGCTTTACTCGTCTTCGTCGTCCTGAGGTTTCCCCTCGGATTGTCGATAGATACTCACCTTAAAGGCTTTGCATGGTCGGAGATCATAGTTGGTCGAGCCAATCTCCATCCAATCATCCAGAACCTGATACATATCTAAACCTCGACCGAGATCGATTGCCCAGTCATTACTCATTCGGATTTCCCGATCGTGTGCATGAGGGTCAACCTTAACATCCAGTTCAATGTCATGCTCTCGCAAACTGCTTTGTATACTTTGAAGTAAAGGTTCGATTAAGAGGGCTTCCTCCTTGCTCTCAAACAAGGTGATGAGGGTGATCTTTCGCGTTTGACCATGGGTAACCAGCATCTCGCAGAATCTAAGGAAGTTATTGACCTGGTACTTTTTACGAATGTACGGGTCCTCAATAATGACTTCCTCCGCACCTTTAAGGTATGGACCAAACAGGCTCTCATAGGAATAGCCGGTCTGGTTGTAGCCTACTTTAAACCGCTTCGGCTTCGGTTCTTCGATCTCCTGAGGGGCTATGGCAACCTGTGTTGCCAGCTCTTCAGAGACTTCTTTTTTCTGCTTTGGCTCCGGTGTAGGTTTGGCCTCATCGACTTCATCTTCCAGGCCACCCCTTACCGGAGTTTGCGTGGCGGCAGCATTTTTCGACTCGGGACAGAAGACAACGCGTTCGTTTCCTTCATGGTCAAAGAAGGACAGATTGATACTGGCGAATTCATCGTCAGGCTTCCGTTTGTTCATCTGCTCTTTCACTCGGCGGCGACCTTCGATTGCATATTCCATATACTCATCGAATTCCTCAGGAGTAGGTTCACAGCCAGGATGTAAGAGCTTGATCAGGCCGCACATGGTTTTCTTCACGCCCGCTTCATCACGCCCCTGAAAATCTTTTCCGAATTTACTCCGGCGGGAAACGTATTCATATCGATTCACATTCTTAGCCTGGTAGTGAAAGGCTTCCGCCAGGTAGTCCGTAATAAACCCATACTCTTGAGTCAGGTATTCGCTGCTGTTCTTGGGCATTTCCCAACCTGGCAGGTAGAAATGAAACCGGTCCATAACTGCCAAATCAAACGCGGGAGGTAGCGAGATGAAGAGGTCATGTCGTTCGGAGTTCACCAGCGATTTAATCGAGTGGTCAATATTCCCAATGAACGCGAAACTCGCATCTGCAATAACATCGGCCCCGCGTGAGAAACGCCCGTTGGCCATGAAATCTTTCATGATGGTAATGGTGTTCGGATCCTTGATCTTCACCCCACCCACTTCGTCGAAAGCAATGGTATCCCAATAGCCAACCAGACCAACCGCCTTTTTCGAGTTGTTATAAAACAGAGTCGCTGAGCTGGCTTGCCCCCCGCTGATTAAGGTTGAGAACGGCGAGAATTCACTAAACACATAACTCTTCCCTGTTCCACGCGGACCCAGCTCGACTAGATTGTAGTTCTTTTCCGCGAAAGGAATCATCCGCGCCATCAAATGGAGCTTTTGTTTGAAACTAAATTTAGAGGGCTTTAATCCAATGGTTCTAACCACCACATCGAGCCATTCATCCCGGGTAAACTGCTCCCGGCCAGCGACAAACTCATCCCAGTCAAACTTGGACAATTGAATCGGACGAAGGTCCTCAACATAAAAGGTGTATTTATCTTCCTCAACGTCGTTATAGCCTAAGCGTACCTCCGCCCAAATACCCCCCTCCAGAATGCGGTTTTGCCCTTTGTAATACTTTTCTGGTATCGCAATACGCTTCGAGCCAAAATTCTCCATCTCTGCCCAATGGCGCTTCTCTTTTTCCTTGAAAGATACGTGCACCTTGTCGATGAACTTATGACTCTTGGTTACCGCCACTTTGCTCTGTGCCGTATCGGATTCACTCGGCCGCACATAATTTTCTTGGAGTACTTCGAGTACGGCATCTAATCCGCCCTGAATCTCATCCTCATCATCACTGGCGCAATAGCGGGCGAGCAGGAACTCCAGCACAAAGGAAGGAATGTTCGTCCCTTTCTTAATTCGGTGCAACAGATCTTTACGAACATTTTTCCCAGGGAAAATCGTGGTCAATTTTTGGCTCAAGGTTTCACTCATGTTACTCCGTAATTTTCACATTCAATTTTAAGGTGTGGTGCAGGGCGCGGCTGCTCGGGTCCAAGGCGTTCACCGTAAACTTACCTCGGAATTCGTCATCCAGCATGAGCCGGACTTTGACGCTGCTGCCAACAGGAATCGTGACTGCTCCAGTGGCCGAATTCACATGATCTCCAGAAGCGCTTACCCGCCCGACTTTTTCCTTTTTAGGTCCCAAAATCTCAAGCAGTACTTCAAGATGTTGAGCCTGGTTAAATAGACTCGGGGTTGTGACGCTGAGCTCTACCATCGGTGCCAGTGTCGTCACCTCGCTTGTCTCGCCTCTGCGGTAACTCAATCCAACCGTAAAGTCATCCGGATTGGACTCCTCTCCATCCTTCGCTAGATCCAGGATAATCACAGGCAGGATCGTTTCTTGTAGCGAAGCACCCGAGTGGAAATACTCTTCCTCCTGCTTGTAGAGTCCCAACCGCCTCGGTGTCGCGTAATCATCGAAGTCACCGCGGATATCCACGTGCTCCTTTTTCACCACCAGGTTGGCACTGTTTCCTATCCCTTTACCGAGCAGGCAACGGTCCTTTTTCAATATCCAGTCTCCCTCTGGCTTGTCACCGGCATCACCGGCCTGAAAGTCATGCAAGAGGATGAACCCATGGTCGGTGACCACCACCGCCTTGTCAAAGCCATGCTCCTGCAGGCGGTAAACCGCCGACTGAATTAGACTCAGATATTCGGGAATACTCCGCACCAATTGACGGGGTGAGTTGTGGAGGTGCCGGTCAATATCCCAGGACCGGACCGTCAGCAACTGAACCGAGTCCGCAATGCTGAGTTTCTTTTTCTCTACAAAGTCCCTGAGTTGGATATCCATGTAGCGGTCCCCGTAGATCGATTTAAACCACTTATCGCGCCCTGGGGCTGACGGGGTAAACATCTCGCCCATACACGGAGTCAACTTCCCATCCTTGTCTTTTTTGATCGCCAGCTTTTCGGATGCTAACGGAAGCAAACTGGACATACCAACCGGAGTTATCGTCGGCAATTGAGCACAACTGATGGAAAGCGTCGCGGGAACGCTTTCGGCCAGCTTCTTATGCAACTCCACTCCCAATTCATACCGCAGGGCATCAATCATTACATAGGCTACCTTCTTGCGTTCCTCCAGGAGCGGCGCGACCACCTCATCAAAGACCCGAGTATTGCTGCGAGTGCCGTCCACCGGCCAACCTTCGCTTTCGAAATGGCCAATAAAGCAGGCCTGCATCTCGCTGGCAAATTTCCGGTAGGCTGTCCGAGCCTGCGTCACCAGGCTTTCCAAGATTTCGAGGGCCTGGAACGATTCAGAAATTGCCTGCTCCAACTCACGATACGCCCGATCAACTTCGCGACCCGAGCTTGTATACGCGCCGACCAGCGCCTGTAAATTCCCTGTCTTCCCATCCATGAGGCGCTTTGTGTCCGCCTCGATCGTCAGCAAGGCCAATGCCTTTCGGGCAATGGTCCATTGAGCAAAGCAATCTGTGTCCTGTAGCCAGATACTATCTCCGTGCACCTGATCAATTTCCCTGGCCGCTCCAAAGTCTCCCCTTAAGGCGCTTTGGATATATCGGTTGATGAACGAACGCTCCTCAAATGCAAAGGTGTCACGTATCCCAAGGTCATCGATATCCGCAACATGTCGGGCAAGCTGAAAAGTGTCAGCAACCCGGGACGCCTGATCCATATAGGTTTCCTGTGCGCTCCGGTCATTCCGCAAGGCCGCGCAGACTTTGTTCACCAGCTCCTTTGCCACTTGATCGGCCCACTGCATCTCTTGGAGCGCCTCTGGAACTCCGTCAGGCATATCATACACAAATTCGCTCAAGAGCATGATTTCCCATACTTCCTGGCTCACGGAATTCCACCGCTTCCCTTTGGTGCGCAACGTCACCCCCAAGGATGTCTCTAAAAAGCGCCGGATCTCAGACACCCAAGCATCAGCTTGATCCATGCCTTCCAACTTGTCTTTCGGCGGCACCATAAACGTCTTGAGAATCTCGGCAGGCGACTCTGCCCCCAATACCGCTTTCAGCTGCGGCCAACCGCCTCTGTCACCCAGCGCATCTATCACCGCAAAATCCGGAGTGCCTTCCTGAAACAACCTGGCGATCTCGGTGGCATGGTCGGGTTTCGCTGTCCGGCACAAGGCTTCATAGTTTTCACCGTCGCCCACAGGGAAATGATGCCCCGCCACTGCTACCGCTGAAAAGGGATCCGCAATACGAGCCTGATCATTCAAAGGCGCTGGCGCTGGGATGTACACAAGTAGATAACGCCGCTCGCCGTCCTTGCTCGGACTCGCCACAGTTCGCATATGCCGCAGAGCATCTTCCCTAGCGCCAAAGTACGACCGTCCTGCATGCACCACCGTCGTATGTTTATCCGCCATGCCCTCACAGACCAACTCGTAGCGATGATCCGGGTCGTACACCACCAGGGCCGAATGCTTGTCGAGGCGCTCACGAAAAACGCCAGTAATGTGATCTGAAATATTCATGATTTTGTATTTCGCTGATGTTGGCCGAGAAAACCGAGGACAATTCTACGCTTCTCTTCGTCCCAGGCAAACGCGATGCGGATGCAGTGCGACGGGTCGGACCCGGTGCCTTTCTTGCAATGCTCCGCGATGGTATAGCTTTTCTTCTTCCAAGTTGCCTCATACCATTCAGGATTCTTACCAAGCGTCGCTTGAGCCTGCTTGGCCGAGTAGCTCCATCCGGGCATTTCGTGCCGAATTGCGGTGTTGAAATTGGGGCACAGACTTTTCCCGATTTTCGCATCGTAATACGTGGTCGCAAGCCATTCAAATAAACTCAAAACCTCTTCAGGTTTCTGATAGGGATAATGCTTTTCCTCGGATTTCGAGTTCCAGGCAAAAGCCAATTGGTTCTTAAATTTCTTTTTTGCCTTTTGGATAGCTTCATCCACATCGGCCGGAGGGAGTTCCTCAACTTCTTTTTCAACCACAATCCCAGCTCCCTGAATCGCACGCTGATAATTGTCGACTTTGTCAAGTAATTCCAAATTCTCTAGCTGTGTATCTTCTAGTACATGCCTCTGGTTCTGCAGTTGATTCTGCAATCCTTTGATTTCCTCATCTTGTAATTCGACCAATGAAGAGAGCTCGCCTCGGTCTTTGGCTTCTTCCATCGCTTGTCTGCGTCGAAGCTCTTGTAAACGTGGCCAGGTAATGAAGGGCTCGGTCGTATTAAAGGAAGCAACATCAGCCAGACGCGCAAGCAGCTTGTCTTGAAAGAGATTTTTCCGGAAACGCTCGAGCTTGAGAATCTTATCCGGCGGAAACAGTGGGTGCCTGTTTGGGGAATGATTGCGTTGAAACTGGGGCCAGTAAATACGGATTGCACCGCCGTAACAGGCGTGCTTCTTACCCATCAAGCCCTCAAGCCGACGGGAAACGAAACTATTGCTCGCAACAATTAAATGCGCGATACCACATACCCGATCCGCCAATGCCACAGGAGAGATAAGGCATTTTTCGCCTCCATTGGTACGACTTACAAATACAATGGGATGCGTCCGTTCGGGGTATTCAAGCAACTGTAAGAGATGCTCGACCTCTTCTTCGCTATCACCTACTTGAACCGCCTTGGTTAGTAACGGGAAACGCCCACCACCCCCGAATTCTTTTAAAATATCTCGTACGATCCGAGGCCGACCAGGTAGCTGTTGCACCGGGCTGACCTGACCGTCGCGCCGCCCTAATAATAGGGAGCATGAAAAGTGGTTGGGGCCATTGCCTTCTCGGAACAACCCAAGCTGGGTGGACCACCACTGACCCTTGTAGCTCCTGTCTTGGTGCATATAATGCAGGCCCCAGTGGGTATTCCCCTCCCGGTCAACCCGGCAGGCTTCAAGCTCATGCCGCTGTCCAATTTCCATTGGCTCAAAAGCTTCCGCAGCCCCTGGCGTGTTCGAAGGCCGCTCCACCTGCTGACGCTCCACCACCCAGTTAAAGCAAGTCGCCGCAACTGCATCAAATTGCGCTTGAGGCGATTCGTCAGGATCGCGCAATTGAAATCGGGTTCGGTAGAGTGCTCTCATCGTTTAATTTTCCTCAGGTCCTAGTAAATCTTGCTGAACCTCTTTCGACTCAACTTTCTTTTTCCGAGTCTTCTTTCCCGGTTTCGGCGGCGGCTCAATGTACACATCCTCCAGGTCATGCGCGATGGCCAGGGACTTGTCGGTCTTGCACTTCTCTCGTACCCGATCCGGCCACATGCTGTAAGCAAGGTGCGCCCAATCGTAGTCTCCGCGCTCGAGTTTCTCCCAGGTTTCCTTGAGTACCTTTTGCCAAGGCTTGAGCCGGAACAAACTCCACAAGGGAGCCGCGGTGATCTGCACTCCGTCATTCAAGTTGGGTTTCCAAGGCAACTCTGCCACCCGAAGCAGTTCGTCACGAAATTCCACCAACTCCTTCTCAAAGAGCTCGAGCTTTTCCTTTTCATCTGCCCAGTCAGACTGCCGCTTATCAGCCGCCAGGCCAGTCAAGTTCTCTAAATCCCTCTGTACCGCCTCCAACTTCGGGGCCACGAAATCGTTCACCGCCTTATAAAGGAACTGGTCGTCCAAGCGATGGTAATAGACCCACAGCGTGTAGCTCCCCGATGCCGTGGACAAAGGCCAGTAAATCGGCGCTTTGCGACGACTCTTGCTGTAGCGCTTGAGGTGGTCTTTGAAGAATTTGCCGCCGGATTTTTTCTCGGCGAAATAGTCGCACAGGGTGCGGACGCCGAGGATCTCGCAGGCTTCTTGCTCGATGGCGGCACTGCGGTCGCCCCAGATGACGACAAGGGCGTCGCGGACGCGGGCAACGATGTCCTCGGGGTGGCCGGGATCAGATACGAGGATGCCGGGCCAGGTGATGCGTAGCGGGTAGTCGCCGGGCACTTCGGCGGGCGCGGCGGGAAGGCCGTCGGCGTTCTGGAGCATGCCGGGCGGGCAGACGGGCAATGGGTCGAAGGGGTCGGGCAGCTCGGGCGGCTGGCGCTCGCCGGTGGCGTAGCGGATGTCCCAGCGGCCGAGAGAACAAGCTGTGCAAAGTGATATCAAAAGCTCAGTAACTGACGCGCCAAGATGGTTTAATGAGACAACAGGCGAAATCTCCGCGGCTTCGGCCAGTGCGGCCACATCCCCTTTCGTAAGATGGAGAGAACCTGCTAGAATCTTGTCAATTTCGCCTACAATGCGGACGACGGTTCGTACGGCTTGCTGCGCATGCGCTGCCCATTCTTCTCTCAACGAATGTAGGGATCCTCCGAGCAGTGGCGGTAAGAATTCGACACTTTCGTCAACACTCGTTGAAATACGTCGACAGGTCTGGATGGCGTCAAGTGCAAGACTCTCAATTTGACCCACTTCGTCACGATCCAGGTTTGGATGAGGAAGCGCTTCTACGATGCCAGTTTCGTATTGGTTCGCATTAGCCTGCAATGCCACTAGAGCCCGCATGATTGTGGAGCTTAGGACGCCGACGAGCAACTGAGGCGACGCATCCGCAATAGAAACAACCGTTGGCCCTTTGCCGCCGACAATGACTCCAGTTGGCAACGCCGCAGGTTTAAACGATGCAGCTCGCCAGGTGTAGGTTGCTCCAGGAATTCGATAGAACCGAGAGGCTTGACGAGATTGAGCGGTTTGCCCGTTCGCAATGAAATTAACCGCACCCGGTTCAATTCCGTCGTCTCGCCACAGGACTACTGAAGTGAAGTCAGAATAGAACAGCTCATTGCCACCGCCACGTGTTACAGGTTCCCATGAATTGCCTTTTCCTTTGAGTGCCGGACTTACTTCCCAGTGGGTTCGGAGAAATCGGAAATCATTAAACGTCTTTAATCCCTGTCTTGCCGTTAGAAGCGAGTTGCCCACCTTAGGCGTCTTCGCATGGAAAAGGTGCCGAATGTGAGATCGTATTGAGTACAGAAACTTCCCGCGAAAGGCTTGTTTTATCTCCAAGCGGTCTACGACATAATCACATATGCACGAGTCCAGGGTCTCGAGAAGGTGCCGCCCCTTGTCTGGTGTTGCCTTGCAGTCAGTGACGAGAATTGGCCTGCGCAAATCTGTAGAGGCTAGAACGTATGCGCACGATTCCACCACCGCAGCGTCCATCACGGGTGAGCCGAGATCTGCAACATATTGAACTCTCTCAAGGAAGCACTCGATTCGCCAGTCGGTCAGAGTCTTTGCGAACATGAAGCTTCGAGATGTTATGCAGCCAAGTAACCCGTCTTGGCACAGGCTCAAGCCTCTGGAAACCATCGTCGCATAGAGATCTACGTAGGCGTTCGTATAGATCGACTTCAGCCATTCAAGCTGACCGTCCACTGGCAGACCGAACGGCGGATTCATCACTACCGCGTCGTAACGTTTTCGGCAAAGATCTATGAACGCGAAGCCATGCGCGGCATCGTCGGCAAATAGCCGCCGTTGGTAGTCGTCGGCTTCGGCGGACTCGGCGTATTTCTCCAGCGCGGTGTAGATGCGTTCTTCGGCGGTGTCGAAGAAATCCGTGGTCAAAGGTCGATGGTCGGTGGCCAGTGCTTTCTCGATGCCGGTGGGTTGTTGCTGAGTGCCGGGGCGGAGGGTTTGGTTGAGTTCTTCCGGGGTGAAGAGTTCGCGTTCGGCGGTGCCGAGTTTCTCCCACTGGTCTTTGGCGTCGTCGATGCCGCTGCGTATTTCTTCCTCGATCTTGAGGAGGGTGCCGGCCTCGCCGGCGAGCTGCATTTTGTCGAAGACGGTTTTGACGAGTTCGCCGAGCAGGGGCGGGTCGAGGGTTTTTATGAAGTCTTCGAGCATGGCGTCGCTGCCGGGCATGGGCTCGGCGCAGACAATATTGGAACGGCGCACCAGCGGGCGCTCGGCTGCGGGCAAGTCGATCCAGGATTTTTGGGCTCGGAGCCAGAGGGAGAGGCCGGCGATCTGGACGGCGCGGGGGTCAATGTCGACCCCGTGAATATTATTCTCGATGATCATGGCGGGAACCTCGCGCATGAATTGGGCAGTCACCTCTCCATTTGGCAGCGGATTGAGGCAGGGATGTTCAAAGGCGTCGGTTTCGCGCACCAGGCGCTCCCCCTGTTCTTCGGTCATCCAGCCATTGTGGAGAGCTTCAGCATAGTCAAAATCGGCCAAGGGCATTTCGCGGAGAATGTCAGGACGGAAATTTCCTTCTGGTTCGCGAAGGTAAGGTCCTCCATGGCTGAGCCCATCTCCCGGATCATTCGAAACCAGGAGTACCACCCGAGCGGTGGCGGCATCGAAGGTTTCCGTGGCGTAGTTGCCGGTCACTTGCTGGATGCTTTCTTTTTTCACCACGAGCTGGTGATCGAACTCCGAGCTCGGCCCGCCGAAATCCTGGGAAGAGATGTGTCCTTGGTGCCAGGCTTCTTCGTAAATGGATTCAAAGAGATCGAAGGCGTAGAGGCCGAAATGCATGGAGCCACAGGCGGGGTCGAGAAGGCGGATGTCGCGAGGGGCTTTGAGGGGGCGGTGGGGAATAAACACGGGTTGCTGCAAGAGCTCTTCTTGGCTTAGGTCGCCGCCGGGGCCGTCACAGAGGGCTTGGCGCAGGGCTAGCCAAAGCGGGGCAAGCACCGGCTCTTTGGACGTGGTGCCCACCTTGCGAGAACTCAGCCCAGAGGGGAGGCGGCCTTCCTTGAGGAAGCCACGCTGCAGGGAATGCAGGCAACACCAAAGACGCAGGGCGTCGCCTTGCCAGCTCGGAGCGGCTCCGTCTTGGTTCTCCTGGAGGCGAGGATTGATCTCTTGGTCAATGAAGTCTTGGGTGCAGCCGCTATTTTCGTCAGGGTCGAGGCCTAGCAACTGCGCATGCCAGTCATAGCCATTGATCAGGAGGGCAAACCGCCCAAGATCTTCAAGCCTTGGGTCTTCGGGCAGGAGTTCCGCATTGCCAGAGGTGGCATAGCGGATCACCCAATCGTCCTCTGAGTCTTCCAAGGTGGCGTACTCGATATCCAGGAAGACTTCATTGGGGCGGCGCACCAGGTAACGGCAACGTTCGGTGAGGCGGGTCTTTCCTTTGCACATTTCGTACCAGATGCGGCCGAGGGTGTTGTCGACGAGGAATTCGACCACGTAGCGGGGAGTGAAGAACTGGTTGCGGACCGCGAGCTCGCGGGAGTTGCGCGGGGCGGTCGAAACCTTGCGCATGGCTTTGCGTTCGTCTGGATCGTTGTAGTATTGGTAGATCCAGCCCACGGTTTCGTCCTCGGCCCAGAGGTGGGCGAGCTCGGGGTCGTTGACCGCGTCGAGGAGCTCGTTCAGCGCGGTTTCTTCTGGGAAAAGGAGGCCGGTGGGAGAGAAGCGGTCAAAGAGAACGCCGAGGTCGACCGAGATTTCGTCGAAGATGGAAAAGAGGTAGGTGCGGTACTGCTGGTAGCGGTCTCCCATGGAGGGGCCACAGAGGTTTTCGTAAACCTGAAAGCCTTTGGACTCTACGCCTTTGGCGACCGATTGGATGATGATGCCGCGTTCCTCGGCCATGCGAAGGGCGGCGAAGCGGTTGAGGACAGTGAATGCCTGTTCGCGGAGGACACGGTGGATGGTGGCTGCGCGGCCGTTGGCATCGGGTTGGTTTTGTTCCAGGTAGTCGATGCGGTCGCGGAGGAGGCGGGCTACGGCGCGTTGGGTGTCGTCGAGGTGGGTGAGTTTGGCCAGCGGGGTGATGCTGCCGTCGTTGGGTTCGATGCCATATAGGCTACGGAACTGGCGGGCAAATTCCCCTTCGACGCGGAAGCGGGTGCCGTCGCGTTGGATGGATACAAGCAGGCCTCGGGCTTTGGCCACGGTGGCGGCGAGCTTGTTGCGGGTGGGTTTGTCGAAGGCCACGGGGTTAGTCCTCGAGTTTTAGGGTGATGTCGATTTCGTCGTAGGCCATTAACTCGCTGCTCGCGATGTGGAACTGGGCCATGGCAGTTTGAAAGGCGGCACTGTCGGTGATTTTAGCGGGGAGCTTAATCGTCTTTTGGAGGACGCTCTTGCCGCCGCTCTCTTTGGCCTCGGCCTCGGCTTTGGCCCGATGTTTGGCGGCGGCACGTTCCTTGGTGGCGGTCTCTAGCTCGGCGAGCTTGTTTTCGCTCGTGACCTGGAGGGCAACGAGTTTTTTTAACTCTTGCAAGTCGCCGGAACCGGGATCGGTTTTGAGGCCGTCGGTGGTGGCGAGGAGTTCGGATTTTTCGGTGGGGTCGAGG
>Ga0114957_1004026_pt1 | contig 12877 bp, 16 predicted proteins | sample BantaG_FD_87175 | JGI IMG/M metagenome (GOLD analysis project Ga0114957, IMG submission 87175) | Marine algal microbial communities from Bantry Bay, Ireland - BantryBay_4 metaG | ecosystem: Host-associated > Algae > Red algae > Unclassified | place: Bantry Bay, Ireland | collected 2014-11-21 | reverse complement strand
AGCCTATTTGCCTTTTTGGGGGGTGCAGCGGTTTTTTTAAAAAAGGGCGCGCCGGGGGGGGGCAAAGTTTAACAAAAAAAGGGGGGGGACCCCCCCCCCCCCCCCCTGCGTGTTGGAATCGCCGGTACCGAGTGCGTGTTAGAGATGAACGTGTCTGACCCGCGAGTAAAACGCATGCCTCACGCGAGGCCACCAGGAATTTGACAACGAGTGCGTGGGCCAGTTCCACAGGACGGCCTCTCTGATGGCCCTCCGACAAACCACTTGGGCCCCCTCACGGTGCTTCTGAAATGAGTGGGCGAACCCACGCCTTCGAGAATTGCTAAGGGCATGGTTTCTAATGGCACCCGCGCGCACGGACGCGTTGCGCGGGTATAGTTCTTAGTCAGATTTATCGGGTCCTCATGGAGCTAAAATGGGAGGGCAAACCCACCCCCACCCGAACAGCCTCTGTCAGCTGGCTGTCATGCTCGTGAATCACGTGCAAGCATGCCATTGGCCTGCTCAACGGATTGTCTTGTGGCAATTTGGGTTGGCCCCGCAGGGCCAACTAGAATTGCTGAGCGGAGAGACTTGTGCTCGGTCTCGACAGTAACTGGGGCGCAGCAGTTACCCGCACGACCGTGTCGTTTCGCAGTGACGCGCAGCGGAATTTTGTCTGACAGAGCGGTTTCGAAGAGTGGCAGCATCTGTGGCGGCCAAGTGTGTTGCCTCCTCGGCGATTCGCTCAACGAACCGAACTGTGCGCCCAGCAGACAGTCAAACAGCCCGCGAGCTACCAGTATTCGCCAGTAGAGTGTCTCGCAATCATTTTTTCTCGGGCAATGGTGCTCAACTGGGTTCCTGTTCCGCTGACCCACTGCATGTGGCGTCGGCCCGGCGTGGAGCGTCTTCGTCGTCGCTGGCGTGTGAGACACCGGGGAATGTCGCTGAGGGATCCCTTCCCGTTGCCTGCTTCTTGCTCGTTTTGTCCGAGTGCTCACACTGCGGCGCCGGTCCCCTGTTCTGCCTTTTCTCCTCCCGGCGCCGCCTGACGTGGTGTGGCAGGTGTCTCCTTGCCCCATTTTTTACTTCGCAATCTGCTCGGCGGGGCCTCCGCCTGCCTCCCCGGCTGGCCCCAGACCGTGAGCTAGCTCTCAGGAGGCGAGAGTCGGCGCCGGTCTGCTTGCGCCTGTGAACGTGAGGTGGATGGCGAACGCACCAGCGTTTCGGGATCTCCCGGGGCCCGCACGACAAGGCCGGCGACGACCATTTATGTGATTGCCACAGGCGCATGCTGGGGCTCGGGGGCAGCGGCACGACGAAGGCGGCGAAGACCGCGGCGAACACCCGGCGGAGGGTGTCGCAGCGTCGTTGCCCCTGGCGGCAACAGGAATGTTGACGTCCGGAGTTGATTTTTTGACCGGCTCGGACTGGTCGACTCTCGCCACGGCCTCTGTGAATCGTACAGTCACCACGTCGACGGCGTGCTCTGCCAACCTCCAGACCGGTGATACGGGTACGCGGTTCACCAGCATCCACACGGTGCCAGCGGCCATGTACTCAGAGGACACGCGGCAGCATGTTCTTGGGCTACTTGACGAGGGCTACCCCGCGTCGGACGTGGCTGAAATCATTGGATGCTCGACGCGGTCGATGCGGCGCTGGCTGCGGCATTTTGAGGAGAGTGGCACGGTTTGGCGTGATCCACGCCTCCGAAACATGCACGGTGACGCGGCCATCCGAAACCCCACCTAACGCGTGCCGTTCTCACGCTCGTGGAGAAAGAGCCGGCGGCCTTCTTCCGCGACCATGTCGACCTGCTGGTGGCGCTCAGCATGGACTTCCCCGAGAGTGACCACCGTTATGTGAGCGCCGCGACGGTCTAACGCGTGCTTCGCTTCCATCATTACACGCGCAAGAAGATTGAGCGGCTGTACGCCGAGAGCTCCCTCGTCGCCCAGCGCGCTTTCGCGGTGCTCTTTAACGATATCCCCCTGCGCTGCATCGAGTCGGTTGATGAGACCCACACGGCAGGGAGCGATATGGACCACCGCTACGGCCGGTCGCAGCGCAATGTAGCTTGCGTTCTGCGCGACCGCGATACGCGTCCGATGTCTTGAAGTGAGCCCCACTTGCACATCGGCTGTTGCTGATAATCGTCGAGCAGAGCCGTGTGGAGAGGAGCTGGCCTGGCCGCAGCAAACACCGGCGCACATGCAATATGCGGAACATGGATGCCGGTTCAGCGCAGCGTGAGTGCTGGCGCAATGAAACACGCAGGGATGGTTGCACGGGGGGGAGGCACCCACCCCAATCCGGCCGGCACCATTTCGTACAGGATGAGCACCCAGTCGTGCACTGCCAGCACCGCCGCGGCTGGTAGCAGCGCTGTGCGCCCGGTGGTCGAGCCGTGCATCCACACCGGACGGAACCCCCACTGAGCTCCCGGCGACTGATGGAAATACACACGCTCGACTGGCGGCCGCACCAGCGTGGGCACCCCCCTCATCGCCGCCATGTAGCAGGTGGCAGCTATTAGAGGTGTACGATGGCGAGTTCGTCGTTGCCATTTAATCCCGTGCTGATATGTCGACCATTGTCTTTTCCGTGGGACGCGCACGGCGCAATCGCGACGTCCAGCAACCAGCCACATGCTCTGCTTCACCCCCAGTCTGGCAGTGAAGCGGGTGACGGGAGCTGGCAGTCGTCGGTGAGTGCCCTGCTCCTGTCAGCATGAAAGTAGCCCGTACTTTATGCGAAAATATGGATCCGAGCTGCTGAGGTGTCGCGGATCAACCATTCGCTCCAGTCCTCCTCTCTTCCTTGTGGCGAACGGACCTTCCCAGGTACTTTTTTGATAGAAGTGGACATGGTCACCTGCGGAGGCATCTCTCGATCGAACAATCAATGTCACATCGGCGGGGGCTACCGGTAAAAAGCTGTGCCGAAACTGTCAATGTACATTTTCAGGGTGCTTACCTGGTTAACTCTCGTTCCTATCGGATTTCTCTGGGGTCCAGGCCCCCCGTTTGAGAAAATCGTCTGCAACATCATCCGACATCGACGTGGTCCGTGAGATGTGGTGCGGTCACACAGTTCCGAATCTTGGCGCCCCTTCGGTTCAACCACACTTTCCGCTCTCCTGATCGCTGCCGGTGACGTCGCCGTCGTTGGGGGACAGCCGCGAGGCCACCATGCACCGTCACCACACCTCCGTCCTTCCCTCGCGCTCCATTTGTGTTGCACGTCCGGCGTCGATGCCCGCCTTCATGTGCGTGACCCCCCCTTAATGGATCAGGTATGTGTGCGTCTCACTTTGTCTTCCTTTCGAAAGTGGGCATCTGCGCCTCACACATGCGTCGCTGCCGAGGTGCTCTTTGTAAGGCCGTCGAATGAGGTGTGCATCAAGCTTCCAGCATCGTTTTATCACGCTTCTAAGGCAGATCACCCAAACTTACGCCCTGGCTCTTGTTTCTCAACTGCTTGCATTGCTCGTCCAGTCTTGCACTCCTTGGTATGTCATATGGTGGCCCGGAGAACAGAGACGCGCCGACTACAGGAACATCACCCAAGCTGGAAGGCAAACCGTCAAAGAGACCACGACCCAGGCGACGGCGACAACGACGGCGCGAGCCAACGACGTGTGCGCGCCGGCGACGGCGTCGGCGGCGGAGACGCCCGCGGCGCCGTGCAAGGACGACAAGGGCCGGGTGGGTACGACAGGGGCGACGACGGCAACGAACATAACGACGGCGACGACTGAACGCGAGCGGGGGGGCAACCGCGTTGGCGGCGGCGACGCCCGGGGAACCGCGTAACAGCGGCCAGCGCCGGGCGGGTGCGTAAAAAGCCACTGCGGTGACAATCCCTTCGTCCGAAAGCGAGTTGCTAGGGAGACAGCGCCAGCTGTTGCGGCGACGCTCGTGGCGCCGTGCAAGCACCGAAGGTGCACGACGGGCACGACCGAGTGGACGTTGGGCGAGTCGGCCACGGGGCCAGGGGTGTTCGAGTGCCAGTTCCTAGTGACGTGGCCAGAGGAGCTGGTCATGTGGGCAATGAGTGTCAACCCGGCGGATGATGTAGTGGCGTACTAGGGCGTGTATCCAGTCTTACTTGCGCCTCAGGGAGCAGCTGTCGCCACGGCGCGTTTTGTTCCTTTTATCTCCTTTGTCACGTGTGGTTCTTTTTATATGGCACCTTTCCTTCCATTCTCGCTCGTGCTCAGTATGAGACCGACGTCCTAGTGGTCCTTGCCCGCACCACCATCCTATAGAACAAAAGTGTTGTAAAGAGCGGTTTGAGGTGCGATGAGCAGTGGTGAAGGGGTTGGGGGAGGTGGAGAAGCACGTCGGACGCGGACGCAAGGTTTCATGAGCCCAGCATAGCAGCACGCAGGAAGGAGGCAGCACGCCAGATTGAGGGAACAACCCCACACGTCGCCTTCGCACGCAGCGGCTCATCGGCGATATGACGATGAAAAATCCCACAGCGATAGCAGCTGCCCTTGCGCCGTACTTCTCGTCGCAGTAGAGCACGTTTGCCGCCGCGGCGTTTGTGACAGCCCCTCGCAGCATGGGGTCGCGCGCTGCCCTCTTCGACATACTCTGCAAGTTGAGAAGTAAAATAGCAACGCTCGGTGTATTGCCCACGAAGGAAAATTAAATACTACTGCCGGACTACACGCCAAGCGCACGGCCGGACACACGGATCAGTCAGCCCCTGAATTAGCCCGTTCATGTACGTCCGCCACCACGCGACGCACGAGGGAGTCCGTCGCCAAAGGGCACATGAAGTCACTCGCTTTGACCGGCGGTTGCATGTGACCCGTTACAGGCACGGCGCGGCCATCCATGGTCACTCTCCAGCGGGTTGCCGTCAATTTCAGCGTGTACATGGTGTGGCCAATGGAATGGCAACGGAGGCAGCGCTGGTTGTGGACACAGCCGACATTGACACAGGGACCGGCAAGATAGAATGGTTTCTCCTCGTGCAGCTGGTGACGGCACTCGGTCTTGCCGAGAGGGCAGCAACGCGAAGGGTGTCCAGCAACACCATGCGGTGCCCTGTAAAGACAAATGGCGCACTGCATTGGGCCCCCAAGCGGTTCAGGCCGCCAAACCTGGTCTGTGATGGTCGACAGAGAAAAGCGCAGTGCAACGCGCAAGCAAGGAGACGTGGGGCGGCCAGGCCGGGAAGAAACACGGGAGAAAATACCACAAATTGCAAAGAGATGAGAAGTGAGTTGGGGGCAATCAACCACACCACATGAAAACGACGGCCGCCCTCATGACTCTCATCGTCCCAATGCAAAATCTCTAGCCGCACAGCCCATGAGAGTCGCAACATACGCTATGCGCGACACAACCTTGCACATACTCGTGGGGTGGGGGGTGAGCGGGTGGGTGACGGGGTGATGACGAATAACGGTGTCGTTGGAGGCACTCGAGGCGACGACCGACACGGAACCGCAGGTGCGGCAACCACGACACGGCGATGCAGCGGTGTGCAGCATGGTGGCGCATGTCGCATGAGAACGCCCTTTGGGCGGTGGTGCGACCGGGTCCGTTAGTTCTGACCACGAGACTGGATGCTGGAGGGTCTGCCCCACCGGAGATCCGCCAGAGATCCCACCAAAGTGCTTGCAAAATGCCGCGTCGTCGGCAAGCGACTGCAGCTGTCAGCCGCTTGCCTCTCCCAAAGCTCCTTGGGTACCATGGCAGCCCATTCAGTGGCTTGAGTTTGTGCCAGAAGCCAAGGAGGGTTCATGTAGCCTCCCAGACGGGCTCAGGCGTGAGGCTGATTTGCAGCTCGATCCTGGCGAGTACTCCTCAATCGTTGTACGGATAGAAGTACCTGATGAGGACAACTGCTGCAGTGCATCAGACTACAATCATCAATTTCTACCGCAGATCGCATCAGTGCACTGGGGGCTTCATCCGATATCAAGCCATCATGCTCTGCGATGATGGTGCGGAGTGGCCATCAATCATTGGCTGGCGCCGCGTGTAAGCTAGGAGCAATCTTTTGCGTCTCGAACGTCTTTCAGGCAACTGTGCTGACAACCGCATGCCCCGCTCTGTGTGTCGTGTCGCCATTCACTCGACTATGTCATCGACTACTCCGTGTCCTGCACCGCTTCCGACCGCCCGTTCCTCTCGCCCGTGCCCCCGGAAGCGCCTCCCGAATTTTGCCACCGCCTCCAGCTTTCTGTGACATGCTGCTGGATGTGTGCTTTTCTGCGGCGCTCACTATGAAGGCGGGACGCTTCCGGCAACGGCGGCGGCCGTGGCTACCGCCGCCGCAGATGTGCTGCAGCTGTGAGGGACGAGAGAGAAGCCCAGGTGACCAGCATGGTAAGATATTGGAACACGCAATGTGCGTATGGCACAGGTGTCAGAGAGAAGATGGATGGGGCGCCCGACTGTTGCGAGTGACTCCACGGATGCACATGCAACTGCTCAGTCGTACAACACAAGCAAAACTCCACGCTGGTTCCTCACAATCTATCGCTCACTGCTCCGTCGTCCCCGACCCTCTTTCCGCATCAGGCACCCTGTCTCTTTTCTGAGGTGTCGGGTGGACACGAAAGAGCGGCGCGAGGTACGGAGGTCGGCCGCGCTCACCCGTTCGTCACTGGTGCACCACCAACACCAGTGGCGGGGCCATCACCGCCACAAGTCCCCCCGCTGTCGCCCGGGCCACCACCGCCACCAGTCCCCCCCCTGTCGCCCACACTCGACGCTGGAAGGCCAATCCCGCCGACTCTGGGGCCGTCACGGCCTGCCATCGCGGAGCCTCCGCCTTTCAGCGATCCCTCCGGCAGGGAATGGGTACGAGTTGGTGCCGGAACGACTACCATGGTGCCCAGGTACGACGCCGGCACAGCCGGCAGGCTCCGGCGCATTATTGCCCTACCAAGCGCCCGGCTTTGCCGTACGTTGCGCAGCATAAAAACGGGGGATCGACGACAGGCAGGGGCACCGCGTGGGGCAGGTTCATCGACTGCGGCACCTTCACGATGCACAATCTCTGTGTCGCCGGTCCCAGAAGGTGCGCGGCGCCGTTGCTCCACAGAGGAAGTGTGAGGGGCGCCCGCAGTTGGACCGCAACCGGAAGTGCGCACAGTAGCGGTTGCGCCCCCGTGCTCATGGCTCGCCATCCCGGCGCCACCTCGGTTCCTGACGACACGCGCGGCCGAGCCACCGATAAGGTCGAGCGCGGAGTCGGGGATTCGGCGGGGAACGTCTCGGAGTCTAAGGCGCTCGCCGCGGCGGAGGACCTGCCGTTGGGCGCGCCCGGCGACCGTCACCCAAGTGTCCGTAGGTAGCGTCGACGCCACGCGCCAGGCCCGACAAACAGTTGTCTCGGTCTTGTTTCGCCGGATGCCGGTGGCGTTGAAGCCTGGGCAATCCGTTCTCAGGCCGGGGTCCCCTTCTAGGGCGTCCTCGACGACGCCGGCGCGGTCGCGTAAGAAGGAGGAGAGCTCCGCATCTGCCTTGATCTGCTGCACGTAGACGTCGTCGTTCGCGTTGACGACGTGCGCTGGGCAAAAGGCGGCGTAGTACGCGTCGTGCCTCGTGCACTGCCCATTGTTGTCGGGTGGCGAGAGGGATGCAGGTGGGCTCCCATACAAGCAGCAAAAGTGGTAGACGTTTTGGCACGTAGGCACATAGCAGCCGACGGTGGCGCCGTTGGTGCGGCACACCGTGCACATTAGCCCCCGGCTGCGGAGGTAGGCGGAGGTGACGTTGCTCAACTCATTGGACTCGGGGTCGTGGAGAACCTCAGCCGCCCACATCGCGCAGACGAGGTGCACGTAGATCCTCTTGGGCCTGTTACCGTGGGTGAACGGTCCCAACATAGGGGATGGTAGCGTCCCGCCGTTTCGATTGACAATCGGGCAGAAGTCGCACTTCGGCTCGGCAAACTCGACCGGTGACGGCAATGGGTGCTTGCTCGCCGACGTGTCCTTCTTGGCTTGCGCCCAGAAGGAAACCTTGCTCACGGCGCCGCCCTCCAAGCCGAGTTTTTTGGCAGGTCCTTTCCCCTTCGCCTTTCTGCGGTCGCCGCGAATCGAACGGCCGCCCACCGCGCCGCCACCCTCCGAGCCCGAGCCCGTCGAGCCATGGGCTGCGGCACCCGACGCGCCGTCACCCGCCGAGTCCACGCCCGACACGCCGCGGGTTCCGGCGCCCGACGCGCCGCGACCCAGCGAGGCCGTGCCCGAAACGCCGCGGGCTCCGGCGCCCGACGCGCCGCCACCCACCGAGTGAGCGTGCATCACGCCGCGGGCTCCGGCGCCCGACGCGCCGCCGCCAATCGTGCCGCCACCCCGTTAAGCGGGGCCCTCACCCTTGCCTTCGTAGGACACAACTGGTTCCGCCGATGTACCTTTCCGAGCGCGGCGCTCGTAGGCCGCGACCCGTCGAGCCCACCGCTTATTTTCGAGAAGACTTCGGCGCCGAGTTGCGCGAGTTGACGGATACTCGGGCGCTGCACGAGGACGGAGCAGTGGGCTGGCAGATCCTGCCACCGAGCCTTCCTCGGAGCTCGGTGTGCCAGGTGGCGCGATGGTTGGGTCTTGAGAGGAGGAAGGTCCCTGCTCGGCAGCTCCGCTTCTTCTCAGAGGCGATGCCGGAGGTGTAATGAGCGAGATGATCGGAATTTCGCCGTTCAGAACGGGAAATAAAGCGGGGTGCGGCGCCTGGGGCGAAGGCGGTGCCGAACCGGGTGAAGAGTGGGTCATGTTGCGACGTAAGCCAGCAGGCGACAAACGACTGCCACTGCAGCGGATCTGCGAGAGCGAGAGCTACGACGAGGAGACAAGTCAAAGGGAACGGCCTTGGCGAAAACTCACAGCGACGCCCGGGCTGCCTCGGTACTGTGTTCGGGACAGAGACATTCCCAACTGGGACGGTGGCGGAGCCGCACATGCACTGGTAGGACGAAAAAGGAGCCACGCCCAGGGGGCGCTCGATGACACACGGCAGGCGCCCAGTTAGTTCTGAGATCTCGCAGCCCGTCATCACAGCTGGCGTCTCGCTGTGGGTGCCTGCAGTTCACCAGATTGTGTGGCTGCGCTTCACCCTTCACTGTGCCTCCATGGGACATTGTGAGCGCTCCACGAGCGACAGCGTCCTTCAGGGGGTGAAACACAACTGCTCGAACGCTCGAGACTGGGGCGAGGGAGCCGAGTTCTAGTAGCTCTGGGGAAGCTGTGGAGCATTGCAGGTCAAACACTAAGGGAACTCCGACTGGTTGGCCCTCAGCTTCATACCAGAGCCGACGCGCCTCAGGCGCCCACTGGGACAAAGCGGCCGGCACATCTCTCTGTGAATGTCTCCCTGCGCAGCCACACAGCGATCACAGCCAGTGGCGGAGGTAGATCTTGGCCACCCGCGTCCAAGAAGCCATCGCAGGTGGTACCATTACCACTGCAGGTTCAAAGGAGAAAGCCCCGACCCCCTGCACTCTCAGTGCGACTTCTGTGCCTGTTCGAGCTCCAACAGAGGTCGATGAAGGGTGGCTTGGGGCAGCTGTGTCTGAGAGGGCGCGTGAAAAAGGTCCGGCGACAAGCGCACGAGGCGACGACCCGCTGTGAACAAGGGCGGTGACGGTGGGAGTGGGTGCTGACGGCCGGAAAAGCAAGCGAGACAGGCTCAGGGCCGAGGACAGGGAGCGGTGTCACCGAGGACGCCCATGGGGCTCTGTGCCGTGGCCGTAGAAGGACGCGGGGGCCGTTGATGGTGACAAAACTCAGAGCCACGCAGCAGGGGCGTTGAGTTAAGGTGGCTGGCTACCTGGAGCTGCTGCCGGAGGCACGGAGCGCGGGCCCAAGGCCGACGGAAAATTTGCCCTGGTCTAAAATCAGGAGCAGCTCCCTAGGCAATTGTGTGACGGGTGGCTCAGTTTGGAATGACACAGGCCCGGTGCCCACTTCGGCCCACCCTTCTGGTAGCGGCTTGCTGGCGGCCTCAGAAAATTGTTGCACGCGGTGATCCTCTTGTCGTGTGTGCGCCTCGCTGTTCGGTGCGCAGCCCTGCAGCTACCAAGTCCAGGATAGACTTGGTGAGAGCGCCCAGAAACAGCCCCAAAGAACAGAGAAAATAGGGTTTAGGACACAGCGGGAGACCCCGCGCGCTAGTGTCGTCAACCCCCTACGTTGCAAGAGGGTGCTGCCTGCCGAGCTTCAGCCGTCCACGACAGAATCGTTCAAAGCTCATCAGATTCCTCGGGTTGTGCGGCATGTTCAGGAGCCGACGCGTGCGCAACCGTCCGCCCTGACGGATCCAGTGCCGCTTCAGCTTGTGTGCCCGCAAACGCATCTACTGGCGAAGCTGCTGTAACGACGGTCGCGGCCAGTGCGGCCGCAGGCAGATGCCCGGGTGCAGTCGCTGCGGCTCCGGTTGGAGCGCCCTCAGGCTCGCACATCGCCGGTACCGCTGCAACGCGGCCCAATACCGCTGGCGCCGGGGCCACACCGACGCCTGATGCAGCAGCCGCAGTTGCCGCCTCCTTTGCCACCATCTGCTGCACCGCATACGCCATGTTTGGCAAGGTCGCCGAGCGCAGCGCCTCGGGCATCGCCGAGCACAACCACTCGGAGACTTGTGCGGCACACATTGTCCCGGAAGTCAGCATGTACCCGCGCACCTGCTTGTCCGTCGCCCCCTTTACGATGAGACCGCCCATATCCGCATCGATCTCGTCCACTCGGAACTGATACAGCTCGGCGGCTGCAGCGTGCGCGATGCGCACGGGAGGCGCGCCGCCGAACTGCGGGGAGACGAAGGCCGGCAAGTTCTCCTCGAATCGATGGCGCGTCGCCAGTGGCCACCCTCGCACTCTCTCCTCCGAGCTCGGTGCGGTGGCGGTGGCGTAAGAGTCGACATCAATGGTCGCCATGATCTCCGCCCCGACCGCCTTGCCCTTGGTTCCTTTCTTCTTCGTTGTGAAAAACCGCCGCTGCCCCTTCGCCACTGCGGATGCGTAGCGGGCGGTGCGGCTTTGGCGCCCGGAGCGGTGCGCTCGCATCGCCTTTGTCATCTTGTGCTCCGTGCTGCTCATGCCGCTACGAGCGCGCCCCTTCCCTTTTCCACTCAGGCCTAGCACAGCTTCTTCGTCGTCGCCTGAAGTGCTAAGATCGTCGTCCTTGTCGTGTCCGTCAGAGCAGGACGTCGCGTCCTCCATACTACTGTCGGCAGCCGACGCGGCCAGGTGGCCTGCGGCGACCGCGCCCAAGTGGAAGTTCTTGTAGAGGGCCTTGAATCCCGCCTTGTTCTCCTTCTGGAGCACAGCCGCGTCGCTGCCCAGCCGCTCCATTACACGCACGGTTTCGTCAATGTCCAGGCGATCGGCATTGACGTTTCCGCGGAGCCTTGACGTCGCCCCCTGCCGCTCGCGGGCGTCCTGGGCAGCTGCGGTAGAAAAACTCAGCGAGTTGTCGACCATGCTGCGAATTCATAGGTCCGTCATTAGCGCGCACACAAAGTCGGCCTTGCACAGCGGCCGCGTTGTCTGTTTGCGCACCAGACGGCCCTTATTTATTAAGTTCCACCTGTGGCTGGTGAATGCCTGTGTACCGTACAGATGGCCCGGGAGGCCACACGTGTTGCAGGTCTGCTTGTGCACACAGGTCGCGCTGACACACTGCCCAGCCTCAAAGAATGGGTGATCCTCGCGTAGGCTCCATCGGCACTGCGTCTGCTTGAGGGGGCACGTGCGGGCAGTGTCGGCCGGGCCGTCTGGAGAGCTGACATAGTGACAAATGCTGCTCTTCATGGTGTCCTGTCTGTTGGCAGAGTCGGTGCACCGCAGAGCGGCGCGCCTCGCAATGGTACGGCTGCTGAATGCCGACAAGACGACGACTCCGCGCCAGCACAGCGCTGGGAGCCGCCACAGCGCTGGGAGCCACCACAGCGCTGGGAGCCGCTACAGCGCCGCGCGCCACGACAGCACCCTGCGTCACAACGCTGAAAAGCGGCGCCACACCGCCACGATCCAGCACAGCGATGAGAGCCACCACACAGTCCCAATCCAACACAGCTCCTTGAGGTACGATACCTCCCCGTGCCGCCACCACCACCGCTTGAAGCCCCTCACGACGCCGGCAACGATTGCTTCAGCCGTCGTTCTCCGCGCATTCCGCACCCGCCACCGCGACGCCACACCACGCACCAACCGCTACCGTTCCCAACGTCGTCGCCTCGCCGTCGTCGCGTCCCTTCTACCACCGGTGATTGAAACGGACGGCCTGTACGTCGACGCTTCTGACCGGGAAACAGGGACATGCGTTTTTTCGACTCAAGACGGATCGCTGTCGAGCCTCATCACTGCGCCACACTGGGTGCTCGATGGGGCCTCCCTTCTCGGACAGAACAGGTACTCACGGCAACATCTCGGAGTGTGGAGTGCACAACACGAGAGCGACTGCGGATGTCGCCATCCCGCGGACCAGGCTTGTAACTGGCTGCACGCATTCTCGAGATCAACTTGGCCCACATTCGCGACTTATCGGTCCACACTGGTATTGACAAACCACTGGTACATCAGCCTGGCCATTTTTCAGAAAAGCACCATAAGGGTACTCAACAACACTGAAAGTCGCTTCTTCACCAGGAAACAACAAAAAACAGAGCGCTCCTCAAAGCGGGCCCCCACGGAGCTGCTTGAACACATCAACAACATTAGAGACGAGGAGCTTGATGCTATCATCGGCAACAGCTGTTGCTGTTGTGAATTGGTAAGGCCCGTCCCAAAGTCGGTCAACGGTTGCACGGGCCTGGCCCACAATAAAGTCGCGATGTGCCTCCACAACCGTGTGCACAACTTGCGTGACCTCGTCGTCGGCGTGGGATCGCGGGGTCGACGTCCAGGAGCCTCTGATTCACACGTT
>Ga0114957_1004024_pt1 | contig 12880 bp, 8 predicted proteins | sample BantaG_FD_87175 | JGI IMG/M metagenome (GOLD analysis project Ga0114957, IMG submission 87175) | Marine algal microbial communities from Bantry Bay, Ireland - BantryBay_4 metaG | ecosystem: Host-associated > Algae > Red algae > Unclassified | place: Bantry Bay, Ireland | collected 2014-11-21 | reverse complement strand
TCCTTCTGCAATAATTCCTTCTTCGGGGCGATTTTCAGTTTCAATTAATTGACCTCCAACTCCTGCTAATGCTTGAGTTCGAGAAACAATTACTCCTCCTTTTTTCCAATCTAACAAGAAACTTGCATTCCAATTTTTATAATCAAAATGATTGCTAAAACCTAAAGTGAAATCAGGATTATAATTCCCTAATTTTATCAAATTATTATCCACGATAAATTTTCCATTTCCATCAATTACAAAATCACCATTTTCATTTTTTAAATAACCTGTTCCGTAAATATCTCCAATCCTTCCACCTTCTTCCACTTGAAACCAAACCGTTTGATTAGTATTATCATACACTCTTGAATAAGCTAAAGTCAATCTTCCTGCTTCCTGAGGTAACGATTCGACTATTGCCTCATTAGTACTAAAATTTAGATAGGTTGTCCAAGAAAAATCTTTTTTCCGAATAGGATTAATTCCAGCAACCAATTCAATTCCTTTTGTTCTCACTTCACCTCCATTCACTACTTGTTGCGTATAACCTGAAGAAATGGAAATGGGTAAAGAAATAATTTGATTTTTAGTTAAGGTGTTATAATAAGTAAAATCAAACCTCAATCTATCATCAAAAAATCGAACATCAGTTCCGATCTCAAAAGATTTAATTCTCTCAGGTAGAAGATTCGAATTGGAAATAAAGCCTTGTTCGCTAAATGTAGGTTGATTGTTAAAAGGAGTTTGTGCGATAAAAGATCCTGCTGTTTGAAAAGGATCAGTATCATTTCCTACTTGTGCCCAACTGGCTCTTATTTTTGCAAATGAAATAGATTCAGGTAACTGAATTAAATTTGATAACACTACACTTGTAGAAATCGAAGGATAAAAAAAAGAACTATTTTTCGCCGAGATTGGAGTAGCTAAAGCACTCGACCAATCATTTCTTCCAGTAATATCTAGATAGAGAAAATCTTTATAACCGAGTTTTAGCAAACCATAAACACTATTGATTCTTTTTTTAGAATCAATATCAAAAGTTTCCAAAGGAGCTGCTGCATTTGATAATTTAAATATACCTGGTTGTGCCAATTGAACCGTTTGAATTTGTTTAGTTGAAGCTTTTTGATCCATACGATTTGCCCCAACTGAAAAATCAAAAGTTATTGCATTTACTCTAGATTTATAATTTAACAATACATCTGTATTATTTTCTCTAAAGAAAACATTATGCTCTGCGTAAGCTCCATTTTTAAAACGGTTAGAACTAAATCCTCTTCGAAATTGTCGTAACTCACTAGAGTAATCCATACCACTTCGAACTTTAAAACTTAAAGTAGGTGTGATTTGATAATTGGTCTCAATGTTCCCAAATAGTCGATCTCGATTAAATGAATTTCTATTTTCATTTAAAATAAAATATGGATTATCAAAGAAAGTATAATTGAATGCAAATTGTTGAACGCCTTCCAATCCTGGCTGCCAATAATCTTTTAAATTTTCAATATTTAAAGAACGAGGGCCCCAAGCTACTAAGGAATAATTGATATTTTCAGAACCATATCCATTGGCTGGTCGATTCTTACTATTGGAATTCACATAATTTAAAGTAGAGGAAACGCTTATTTTTTTGGTCGGATTAAAATTTAGTCTAGCATTTAAATTTTTCCTTTTTAGATCTACTCCAGGAATGATTGATTCACTCCTAAAGTCAGTATACGAAAATCTGAAATTTCCTTTATCAAATCCAGAAGCTATCGCTAAATTATTTGTTGTGGTAACTCCTGTTTGATAAAAGTTTTTTAGGTTATCAGGATTAGAAACCAATTCGGTAGGAGTGATCGGAGCACCTCCATGAATAGCTACATCACCTCCTCTTACAATTCTCCCATCTGATAAATTTACAGGACTATCAAATTGAGTGGTAAGATTTCCCACGTCTAATTCAGGGCCCCAACTGTAAGTAATATTATCATTTACACCTCCACCAAGTCCATCAATAAATTCAAATTGCCCCGAGTTACCTTGTCCGTATCTATTTTGAAATTCTGGTAATTGAAAAGCTCTATCAACAAAAGTGCTGGAATTAAAACTTATTCCTAATCCTTTCTGATGACTTCCATCTTTTGTAGTAATGATGATAACACCATTGGAAGCACGAGTCCCATATAAAGCAGCAGCACTTGGTCCTTTTAAAACAGAAACGGAAGTCACATCATCTGCATTGATTTCCATTCCTCCATTACCAAAATCAACTTCTTGAAATCCTGCCGCAGCTTCGTTGGTGAAGTTTACAATTGAATTGTTATTAATCGGTGTTCCATCAATTACAAATAATGGATTATTATTGGTGAAGGATGCTTCTCCTCGGATCGTAATTTTTGAGGTAGAACCTACACCAGTCGCACCTTGACTGATAGATACGCCAGCAATTTTTCCATTTAAATTATCAATAAAATTTGCAGACTTAACTTCTGAAACTTGTTCGGAATTTAATTGTTGGACGGCATAACCAATATCTTTACTTGAACGTTTTAGCCCTAAAGCTGTAACGATAATTTCATTTAATTCTGATGAATTAGGATTAAGGGAAATGTTCCAAGTTGATATTCCATTCACTTCTATTTCTAAATTACTATATCCAATATAGCTAAAAATCAGAGTAGCATTTCGGTCTGAAACTTGGATTTCATAAGACCCATCGAACTCGGAAACAGTTCCTTTTCCTGTTGCTTTATCTATTATGGTAACGCCTGTTAAAGGTTCATTAGTTACATTATCAGTAATATTACCATTAATTGTAGTTTGCCCGTTACAGATAAAACTCACTAAGCAAAGAACTGCTAGTGTAATAAAATTTTTCATGTTATTTTTTATAGATGTGCATTGTGTGTTATAAGTATAGTTTATATCCAAGGATAAATTTGAACAGATACTTAAGTAATTAAAAGTGGTTATTAAGAAACACTTAATGCAAAAAATTAAATTATCGAATTATTAAAATAGGAAGGTTAAAATAGAGTAGGAGGGGCACGAAGTTGAGAAAATCTAATAATGTAAGAACATTGTTTTATTTGATTGATTTTTAGAAAGAAATTTAAGAATCCACCTAGAATATTTTTGATTTTGTTTAAGAGAAAAATATTTTGTTTTCCTTTTAAAAATTCTAATAAACTTTTTTCATCATCAATATCTAGAAGTTCTGGTAGCCATGAAATAGAATGATCTAATTTCTGGACTGAATCTTTCCAATCAAAAATTAAATATTTTGTCTGCCATTGCATTTTAACAAGTTCATCTCTAATGTATGCTTCTTTTCGAATTCCTAGCAAATAAATTCCTCCATCTTGTGAAGGACCTAAAACAAATTTTTTATGATTTAAGAGTTGATTGGCTTTTAAAATTAGATCAGAAGATAAATTAGGAGTATCATTTCCTATCGTAATCACATTGTTATAGCCTTTAGAAAAAACATCTTCAATAGCATTGGTTAATTTTTCTCCAAATGAATTGCCATATTGTTCTGTTCCAAAGCAGGTAAAAACAGGAAGCTTTGTTTTTTTTGCAGTAGCTAAAGTATGTTGGATAAACCTTTTTGCAATATTTCGTTGCCCTCGTTTATTGATACGACGACCCCAGTCCTTTTGCTCTGATTCTTGAGCTTCAGTCCGAGTGAAAATTAAAATTGCTGTGTTATTGTTTGACATACTTTCTTACTATCATTTTGGATAGAGCCGCAATATAGTAACGATTATTGAAAATGTAGTGTCATAATTGAGACAAGAAGTAGTCCTAGAAAATAGAAAAAAATTTTGGTTATTTACTCAGACGAAATTTTCTTTCTTTGATTTTTTTAACAATACAAAATCACCAATAAAAAAAGCGTCGAATGAAATCATAATCCATTCGACGCTTTTTTTTTAAAAATTTTATCCTTCAAAGTGCAGAGAAACTGTAAATGTTCTCGAAATGATTTTCTCAATAACAGTAGACTGATCTAGGTTTTCATTGAAAATAAGAACATTCCCTAATCCTTGAGAAACTTTAAATTCTGGAGAAAATATAAAATATGGAAAGAAAAACTGAACTCCTGCACCTATTTCAAATGCGAAATCTGTAGGAGCAATTCTTACTAATTCATCTTTTTGACGAGTTCTAGAATCACTTGCTACATCAAAAGAATATTTGACACCAGTAATGATAAAAACTCGTTTATCCTTATAAGGAGCAGATTTATATCTTACATGAAAAGGTAATTCAACAAAAACAGATTCCACCTTTCTAGTATAAGGTCTACGATCTTCATTGGTAGCAGAATACTGCACATTTCTTTCCGCAAAAGAAAGTGTAGGTAGAAATCTAAAGTCAAAATATTGTCCAACCTTAAGATTACTTACAATTCCAAGATTAAATCCAGGACCAGAAACAGCTTGTGCTGTGGAAATACTATCATTTAAAATGAAATCATCAGAGTGGAATACTCGAAACCTAGACTTATTATATCCCAGGGTGATTCCGAAGTAATAAGGTTTTTGTTGGAAATCAAGAAAGTTATAATTTCCTCTTGCATTCTTTTGAGCCATTACGTCTTGTCCTGACATTAAGAATAACAAAATAATTAGGGCTATTTTATACCCGTGTAAATAGAACAGATGCCTAAGCTTAATCGTTTGCATGTATTTGATTTAAATCCGGTTTTTTCTAAAACTTTAATAAATTCGTTTCCTTCGGGAAAAGCTTGAACAGATTCGTATAAATAACTGTATGCATGCTTATCCTTCGAAGTAAACCTTCCTATTAAAGGAAGGATATATTTAAAATAAAAATTAAATAACTGTTTAAACGGAAAAATAGTAGGCTTGGAGAACTCTAGTACAATCAGTTTGCCATCTTTTTTCAAAACACGGTTCATTTCACTAATTCCTTTTTCCAAATTCTCAAAATTCCTCACTCCAAAAGAAACGGTAATCGCATCAAATGTATTATTCTCAAACCTTAAATTCTCCGAATCTCCAAGCTCCATTTGGATAATATCTGACAATTTCTTCTTTGAGATCTTCTTTTTACCAATTTCAAGCATTTCTTTCGAAATATCCAATCCTATGATTTCAGTAGGATTAAGTTGCTTCGTAATCTCAATGGCAACATCTCCTGTTCCTGTCGCTACATCCAAAATTTTCTTAGGATCTAATGATTTCAACTCATTTATTGCCTTTTTTCTCCAAATAGTATCAATCCCTAGTGTCAAGAACCGATTTAGGAAATCATAATAAGGAGCAATATTATCGAACATTTTTGAAACCTGTCCTTTTTTGTTCTCCTCCTTATTATAAGGTTTTACATGCTCTGCCATTTTATAAAATTTTCAAGTGAAAAATTTGCTGCAAAGATATTACTCTACAGATGAATATGAATGTTTTTTACAAAGATTTGCGAAAAGATTTAGTTAAAAGTTTCGCTTTTATATGGTTTTTGAAAAAAAAATGAAGAAAAGTGAAACATTTTTCACCCATGATTTTGTCACATGAGCACTCAAAAAGTAAAAAAGTCAAAACATTTATTTTCTCTAACTTTTAGACCTAATCAAATAATGTTTCATTTTTTTTCAGAAAAATTCAAGAAAACTCTAGAATCTTCAGCACTTTAACAAACCTATTCTATTTATGTTTTTAAAACGAGTTGAAAACATAAAGAATGAAATTTATGCTGTCACAAAAACCAAAATATGGGTGAAATAATATCTCTTGGTGGGAATACATTTACAACAGAAACGATTGAGGTCGTTCCATAAAAACCGGGGAATTAAGTACCTGTCGAAAAAACAAATTGACTGTTCCAAAACCGTTTATTAAAATAAATCTCTAAACTTTTTTTGGCAGGAACTTATCCTCAAATTTAAAAAAAAATTAAAACCATTATTATTAACTAAAAACCAGTTTAAACCAACATGCAATTCATGAGAATAACTAAAACGCCTCAATTCCTATTCCTATTTTTACTAATATGTTCCAATATCTATGCCAATGAAATGGTAGAAGAATTACCAAAGAAAAGCGAAAGATATCCGGGATATATAATTACACTAGTTGACGAAAAGATTGACGGGGAAGTTATAGTTGGATCAATTACAGACAGAGAAGCGAAAATTCAGTTTATCGCTGATGGTACAGAAAAAAAGAAATCATACAAAGCTAAACAGCTAAATGGGTATGGATTTGAATCAATCGAAGAAGATGACTTAGGACTAGAGTACAAGCGATGGATTCATTTTGAACAGCAAAATGTGGATTATCCTCCAAAGCCTTTTGCATCTACTACAGTTTTTATGCAAAAAGAAGAAAATGGAGCACTCGTTTTATACACTTACTATATGGAAGTGAGAAACGATAGAAAAAATCCATTCAAATATTTCTACTACATTAAGAATGACAAAGGAGATTTAGTTAAAGTTGAAAAGAAAGATTTTAGAAAAGTAGCGGGTAAATTATTTAAAAATTACAGCGCTATGTATGCAAAGATTGGAAGAAAAGATTTCCAATATAAAAATCTTGATAGAATGGTTAGAGACTATAATTATTGGTCGACTAATCAGCATAATGCAAACGAATATAGAGTAGCATTAAAACAATAATGAGTTTTGACTTTACATGGTGCAGGAGTACGAGTAGGAGATGTTTTCCTGCACCAAATTTACAACACGAAGGGTTACTTACTTTTTAATATTAGTTTTTGTTTCATGGCGATTTGCATGCGATGAAAGGTCGCATCGTAAATCAAAATTAATGGCGCATAATTCTATTGGTTAAAGTCAGCGTTCCGAAAGGAACTCTGACTTTTTTTTTGTCCATATCATTCCTTTCCCTAAGCCATTTTTTGTATCTTTGCACGTCTTTTAGAAGGGGACAGGGATTAAGGCGTCAAATGCGCTAAAAAGCGGTTAAAAAATCAAGATTTTTTCTATTTTTTCATCTCACCACTTCTTATTTCATAATTTCCAAATAACAAAAAAGAAACACTAATTATTTATGGCAACTGATAAAATTATTGAAGTCAATATTGAGGATGAAATGAAATCTGCTTACATCGATTATTCGATGTCAGTAATCGTATCTAGAGCACTTCCTGATGTAAGAGATGGTTTGAAGCCTGTACATAGAAGGGTTCTTTATGGGATGAGTGACCTAGGACTTGCGTATAATAAAGCGCACAAAAAATCTGCACGTATTGTAGGTGAGGTTTTAGGAAAATATCACCCACACGGTGATACCTCTGTATATGATGCAATGGTTCGGATGGCTCAGCATTGGTCATTAAGATATCCTTTAGTTGATGGTCAAGGGAATTTCGGTTCTATGGATGGTGATAGCCCTGCTGCTATGCGTTATACGGAGGCTAGATTAAGAAGAATTAGTGATGATATTTTATCAGATTTAAATAAAGATACCGTTGATTTTCAATTAAACTTTGATGATACATTAAAGGAGCCAACTGTACTTCCAACCAAAGTTCCTAATCTTTTAATTAATGGTGCTTCAGGTATCGCTGTAGGTATGGCAACTAATATGTTGCCTCACAATTTAAGCGAAGTAATTGATGGGATTATGGCAACTATTGATAATCCAGAAATTACTATTGAAGAACTTACTCAGCACATTAAAGCTCCTGATTTCCCTACAGGTGGAATTATATATGGATATAATGGGGTAAGAGATGCCTTCAATACTGGAAGAGGAAGAGTTTTGGTCAGAGGTAAAGCTGAAATTCAAACGAGTAAATCAGGGAAAGAAACTATTATTATTTCAGAAATTCCATACCAAGTTAATAAAGCAAATCTTGTAGTTAAAATTGCTGATTTGGTTAATGATAAAAGAGTTATTGGAGTTAGTGATGTAAGAGACGAATCAGATAGAAATGGACTAAGAATAGTTGTGGAGATTAAAAGAGATGCAATGGCTAATGTGATTTTAAGCCAATTGTATAAATATACTCCACTTCAATCTTCATATGGTGTTAATAATATTGCCTTAGTAAATGGTCGTCCAATATTATTAAACTTAAAACAAATCATAGAAGAATTTATTAAATTTAGAATTGAAGTTATTGTTCGAAGAACTCAATTTGAATTAAGAAAAGCAGAAGAAAGAGCGCATATTTTAGAAGGTTTATTAATTGCTATTGACAATCTTGATGAAGTAATTAAATTAATTAGAGCATCTAAAACTGTTGAAGATGCAAGAAATGGCTTGATGAGTAGATTTGAATTAAGTGAGATTCAAGCTAAGGCAATTTTAGAGATGCGACTTCAAAAACTAACTGGTCTTGAAAGAGATAAAGTTAGAGCTGAATATGATGAATTAAAGAAGACAATCGAAAGTTTAAAAGAAATATTAGCAAGTAAAATTCTTCAAGAAGGTATCGTTAAAGAGGAGTTATCGGATATTAAAGAAAGATTTGGTGATGAAAGAAGAACGGAAATTAACCTGCAAGGAGATGGTGAAATTAATATTGAAGATATGATTCCAGATGAGGAGGTGATTATCACTATTTCTCATTTAGGATATATTAAAAGAACTAAAGTTGCAGAATACAGAAAACAGGGTAGAGGTGGTCGAGGTTCACGAGGAAGCAAGACTAGAGATGAAGATTTCATCGAACATATGTTTGTAGCAACGACCCACAATTATTTGTTGTTATTTACAGAAAATGGCCGATGTCATTGGTTGAGAGTTTATCAAATACCAGAAGCAACTAAGACTTCAAGTGGTCGAGTTATCCAAAATATTCTTTCCATCCCGAAAGAAGAGAAAGTCAAAGCATATATTAAAATTAAAGACCTCAAAGACGAGGAATATGTTAAAAATAATTTCATCGTATTTGGTACAAAAAAAGGAATTATTAAAAAGACTTTAGTGGAAGCTTTTTCTAGGCCAAGAGCAAATGGAATTAATGCGATTACAATTAACGAAGGTGATTCTTTATTAGAGGCTAGATTAACGGATGGGACTAGTGAAATACTTATGGCCATTAAGAGTGGACGAGCTATTAGATTTAATGAATCTAAAGTAAGACCAATGGGACGTACAGCTGCAGGGGTTCGTGGTATTAGATTAGCTGATGAAAATGATGAAATGGTAGGATTAATTTGTATTGCTTTAGATGATAAAGAGTCTACAATCATGGTTGTTTCTGAAAAAGGAAATGGTAAAAGAACAGAGTTAGAGGATTATCGAGTTACCAATCGAGGAGGAAAAGGGGTAAAAACTATTCAAGTTACAGAGAAAACAGGTTCACTCATTACTATCAAATCGGTTAAAGATGATGATGATTTGATAATTACAAGTAAAGAAGGGATTATGATCAGAACTGGTGTGAATGAGATTAGAGTAATGGGGCGTGCTACTCAAGGAGTTCGAGTAATTCGATTGGATGATAATGATGAAATTGCTGATGTCGCTGTAATCTCTGAGTCTGAAACTGAAGAATTAGAGGAAGAAAATGACAACATCGAAGGTGCAGAAGAAAGCAAAAAAGACGACAATTCTGTAGAAGAATCACCTGAAAAGGGTAGTGATGAAGAAGAATAATGCCTTTGTTTAACAATTTTTAACAAAAAAATAAATAAATTAACCTTCTCAAAACCGCCTTTTAAGATTTTCAAGCGTCTTATAGGTGAACTTTGAGAAGATTATATCAACTTTTCATACGTTTTAACGAACATTTTAATCAATAAAATTATTAAACCAGAAGAAATGAAAAAAACATTCCTTTTATTACTTACATTTTTAGTGATGGGCTCAAGTGCCATTTTCGCACAGGACAACTCAAAAGCAATTAAGAAGTTGATCAAGTCTTCTTCTAAAGCACTAAAAAAATATAAAACAGATCCTACTAATTTAGCAAAATTAGAAGATGCTAAAGCAGCTTTGGATGAAGCAATGAAATTAGATGGAGCTGATGCTATGCCAGAATTATGGAATGCAAAAGGAAATATATCCCAAGCCTTAGCTGAACAAGACATCGTAGGAAGAAATGAGTTAATGAAGCAAGATGTTTTAAATGGTGAAGGAAATTTAGCAGCTTCATATATGGTTAAGAATACAGATGCAGCTGTATCTGCTTTCGAATCTTATTCTAAAGCTTTAGAATTGACGGAAAAAAAGAGCTCTCGTTCTAAATTAGTAAAAGAATTAGAAAAAAATGCTACTTTTTTAAATGATGTTGCAGCTATGTTATATTCAAATAACAAAGATTATGGCAAAGCATACAAAAATTTTAATGCCCTAGTAAAAGCGAGTAAACTCATCCAAGACAATGGTGGAAAGCCTTTATTAGACACTAAAGAAAAAATGGATGAAAACACATATTATGCAGCAATATGTGCTCAATTAGCAAAAATGGACGCTGAAGCACTTGTGCTTTATAAAGAATTATATGATTCTGGTTCTAAGAAAATTGAAGTTTACGATGCTTTATTTAGAGCAAATTTAGAAACAGATGAAACTGCTGCATTAAAATATCTTGAAGAGGGTAGAGCTATTGATCCTGAAAACACAAACCTTCTTTTCTCTGAAATTAATTTCTACTTGAAAAAAGGTCAGTATGATGTCCTTGAAGGGAAATTGAAGACAGCTATGGAAAAAGAGCCTAATAACGCTAGTTTGAGAGCTGTAATGGGAAATGTTTATAATGATTTCTATAAGAAAGAAACTGACCCAACAAAAGCTGCAGGATTCTTTACTCAAGCTGAAGATTACTACAAAGAAGCTCTAGAAATCGATGGAGAAAGTTTTGAGGCTTTATACAGCCTAGGTGAGTTAAATTATAACAAAGCTGCAGCACTTGTTACAAAATATAATGATTTGCCTTTATCTGCTACACAGCGTGAAGTTGATGATTTGAAAGCACAATATTTGGCAGCATTCGATAAAGCATTACCATTTTTCTTAAAAGCTGATGAGGTAAATGGCAAAGATTATAACACATTGTTAGCATTAAAAGAGATTTTTGCTAAGAAAGATGATTTCGCAAAATCTAAAGAGTACAAAGCAAGATTAGATGCTTTAAACTAATATTCCTATTATTTCTGGGAAAAGGAAACCTCACATTTACTGTGGGGTTTTTCTTAAGCAAAATTACCTCATAATTAATATTATGTTAAGTAGTGAAATGCAACGTATTCCCTACTGTTCATGAACTCAAATAATATTTAGATACTACGGCTGCCATACATCAATATGTTTTAGAAAAATTTTTGTGAGATTCTCTGCATCAGAAATTCCCCTGTGTGGTACACCATCAAATTCAAAACCTTCTTTTGTCAGAGCTGTCTTTAATCCTACAGTTTTTTTCAATCTTCTATATTGTTGATATTGCTTTCTTAAATCTATATAATTTTCTAGCCAATCATCATCTAGGTCATAATATTCACATTCTCGTTGCAATAAAATTTTATCAAAATTTCCCCATGAGCAAAGTAAATATTCTTCTTCATATACACCTGCCCAGTCTTTAAATTCTTCTATAACGTGTGGAAAAGTTTTGGCTTGATTAACTTCTTGCTGTGTAATGGAAGTTAAATATTTGCAGTAAGGAGAAAGATATGGATGAATGACGGGTTTTACAAAACGATTAAAACTACCTAATTCTTCACCAAATTGATCTAAAAGAATGGCTCCAATTTCAATCGTTTCTTGCGCTAAATCCAATGGATTTCCATCCCAACAAGTCGCCTCTAAATCATAAATTATATAGTTCACAAGATTTCTTTTCGATGAATAAGTGTAACGCAAAAATCATCTGACAAGTTCTAAAAAAAATAGGAGTGTCCCCTACCCTTTTTCTTTCAATAAATTTTTAAGCTCTTGAATTTCTGCATGCAAATTATCTATTTTCTTTTCTAGGTCTCTATTGTTATCCAAAGTCATTTCATCTACGAATATGGCGTTAGCTAAGGACATTCCGAATATTCCGCCCATTAGCACAACAAGTACAAAATAAAATCTGATACCTGCCATTAACCAACTACTTTGGATATCATCTTCAAAAAGTATTGGAATTTCATTCCATCCTTCAACTGTAAATAATTGGAAAATGGTATAAGAGGCAATTCCAGGATTACCGAAATACTCAGGTTCCATTTCTCCAAAAAAATGACAGGTAAATAATGCCAGAATGAAATTAAGAAAGACTAAAACAATCATCACAAATACAGAAGCTTTTAATGCTCTCATTAAACCCTCCACCATCATTTGCATACGTGGAAGAAATTTGACGAAACGCACCAGTCGAATCATTCTAAATAATCGTAGAACTTTCAAAACACTTAAATCGTGTTCTGCAAAAAATGGAACAAAAGTCATCAAGGATGGTAGGCTTAAAACAACAATTACGAAGTCAAATATATTCCAAGAATCTGCAAAATATTTTTTTGGTTTGTAGACCACTAACTTAACAATCGCTTCTATCAAAAATATTAAAACAAAAAAGTGATCTATACTGACTAATGCAAAGTTAAGATCAACTTGGGAATGGATTTGTGGAAAGTATAAAAGGCAGATAATAAATGCATTGATAGCAATTGCTATCATTATATTTTTCTCTGACAGAAAAAATCGCTTAAGCATTGTAGTTTTCGTTTTGGAGGATATTAGATTTTGTAAGTTCAAACTGATTACAGAAGATGTTTTGATTATGCGACCTTTTGAATATCATGTTGCTGGACTTTAAGATTTGAATACTCCTTGAGCAGCAAAGGCTTTCCAGTTTTAGAAAAATGTTTTAGACTGATTTTCATAAAGTCTATGAAAGAAATATCTCTCAATTTGCAAGTCGTATAAATAGATAATAAAGTGGCATAAGCCTGCGCACCTTTAGCCGACTTACTACCAAAAGAAACTTT
>Ga0114957_1004020_pt1 | contig 12885 bp, 8 predicted proteins | sample BantaG_FD_87175 | JGI IMG/M metagenome (GOLD analysis project Ga0114957, IMG submission 87175) | Marine algal microbial communities from Bantry Bay, Ireland - BantryBay_4 metaG | ecosystem: Host-associated > Algae > Red algae > Unclassified | place: Bantry Bay, Ireland | collected 2014-11-21 | reverse complement strand
ATTTTTTAAATTAAAATCAGGAGCTTGATCTCCTACTTTTAATCCTTTTGACGCTACCATTTTTTTGGCTTTGTCTGTTGCTTTTTCTGCGCCATCTTTGACAGTTTCAGTTGCTGATTTAGTCGCATCAGCAGCTTTGTCCGCGGCTTCGCCACAAGCGGTTATCATTAAACCTAAGGCTAAAAACAGAAAAGAGAATTTTACTAAATTTTTCATTTTTAAGATTTTAAATATGTTTGAACAATAGAATCTAGTTCATTGTAAGAAGAAAAATCACCTTCAATGAATTCGTAATTTTCTTTATTATAAATAATGGTAACAGGTATTGCACCATCCCATTCTTCATTGATCTCATTTATCCAATAATCATAATTGATATCGGTCAATACAACATTGTGCGACAACAATTTTTCTCTTTCGATAAATGGTTTGAGTTTGGTCTCAATTGTTTTTTTAGAATCTAAACTTATCAGAACGACTTTTAGTTTTTCGTCCAAATAAGTTTTATTCATGTATTCAAAATAAGGTAATTCCTCCACGCAAGGCTTGCACCATGTCGCCCAAAAATTAATTACATAAGTGGTATCATCTTGTTGATTAAAAATATATTTTAAACTATCAAAAGATTCATACACTTCAGAAAGTACAGGTTCAGTTCTTAATTGTCGGGAAGGAATTTCTTTGTTTTCGGTTTTAGCTGGTTGTCCTCCACAATTTTGTAACAATAAAATTGCAAATAGGAGAAATATATAGTTTGCCTTTTTCATTATTATAATCTTATTTTTATTTGGAACATATGTTATCGTAGGGGCAATCCCTTGTGGTTGCCCTCAGAGGAAAACGCGCGACCTTTTTTTTGAATATCGAACAATAGAACAAGGAACAAGGATTTGAGAAGTTTTGTCAAATAACCTTGATTCTACCCCTCAAAAGTATTCGTCAAACTTCTCAAATCCTTGTTCCTTGTTCTATTGTTCGATATTCAAATGAGGTCGCGCGTTTTCCCTGGGGATTGCCCCTACAATAAAAATTATTCCCCATTTGAGGAAGCTGGTCTTTTTCTTTTGCCTTTTCCTTTACCTCTTTTCTTTTTGTTTTTATCTTTTATCGAACATCCTATCGCACGTGTAAAAGAAGGACTAGGATCATTTCCAGCTATCATAGAAGCAACTGCATCTTCGATATATCTTTTCTCTACTTCATCCGCATTGTAGGTATTATCATCGATCGCTCCGATGTACTTTACCGTTCTTTCTTTGTCCAAAATAAAAACATGAGGTGTACGAGTTGCTCCAAATTGTGGATAGATTTTTTGACCATCATCAAATAAATAGGCAAAAGGAAATTTCTTTTTCTTTGCTCTTTTTTTCATTGCCTTAAAGCTGTCGTCTGGTTCCAAATCTGGATCATTAGGATTGATCGCTACGACTGGATATCCTTGAGGTGCATATTTATTATGCAACTCCACTAAGCGATCTTCATACGCTTTTGACACCGGGCAATGATTGCATGTAAATACGATAATGTATCCTTCAGCATTCTCTATACTTGCTAGAGAGACCATCGAATCATCTATATTTTTTAAACTAAAATCTTTGGCAATGTCACCTACTTTATAACCTCCTTTGGCTGCGGTAGCTACTTTAGTAGTTTTTGTTTGGGAAAAAGTGAACCCAGTTGCGAATAAAATAATCGCAAAAATTAACGTTAACTGTTTCATTATCAATGTATTATGATTTTTTAAAAATAAATTTAAATTATTCTTTATTTGAATGTTGATAAAGTTACGAAAAGCAATGCATTCAAAAAAGAAGACCTCTTAGATAACTATCTAAGAGGCCTTTTTGTTTTATGTTTTTAAAGTAAAAGATTAGTATGCTTCTGATAAAATGAGTTTTTCAATAATATTCCATTTAGCCTTTGGTTTTTTTGTTTCCTTATTAAGTTTTTCCATATCCAACTTTATTTGAGTTGCTAAAGCTCTTGCCATTCTTACAGGAACTGCATTCCCAATCATTTTATATCCATTTGCAATATTAGTATAATGGAAAATAAAACTATCTGGAAAAGTTTGGATTCTTGCGCATTCTCGAACCGATAGTCTTCTATACAAATGTTCTTTGCCTGGGACAAATATTCGTTTATTTTGTTCTATAAATTTCATTTTAGGAGCTTGTGGATGCAAAGGTGCATGTCGCCCACCAGCCTGTATTGTAAATGAAACCTCATCCCAACTTCTAACTCTATTTCTAGACATATACATTGAACTAAAGCCACCAGTCATATATTCATGATTAGGAATTGCACAATCTTCACCATTTGTTTTATTTCCTTCTTTTGCAGCTAACTCACTATTATGTAAATCACCAATAGCATCTTTTAAATAAATTTTATTGCTAACTGTTGTCCCTGCAGGAAATTGAAATTTTATATTAAGATCTTTTCTATATCCGATAAAAAAAACTCGTTTCCTATCTTGAGGAACTTTATAATCACTTACATTTAAAAGCTTAAAGCTTAGCTCATAACCGCATTCTTTAAAGAGATCCTTAATAAAATCGATAGCCTTCTTATTTCTTGGAAGCAGCATCCCTGAAACATTCTCAGCTAAAAAAAACTTTGGCTGTTTGTCTGCGAGGATTCGGATAAAATCAAAAAAAAGCTTTCCTCTCTTATCTTTTATTCCTCTCAATGCACCAGCTTCACTCCAACTTTGACATGGTGGTCCGCCAATGATACCATCACAATCAGGAACTTCATGGGATTGAACTTCCGTTATACTTCGTTTATCTAAAATAGTATTTGGGTGATTCTTTTCATATGTTTCCCAAATAGTTTTATCATATTCATTTGCCCAAGTTACGTCAAATCCAGCTTGTTCAAATCCTAAATCTAATCCCCCTGCTCCTGAAAAAAAGCCTACTACATTCATTTATATTACGTTTTTAATAAGTTTACAGTTAATTAATTTTGCAGGATTATTAGGGTCTTTAATCTTAACTTCCTCTACAATCAACTTTTTTGATTTCAATATTTTATTTCTAGATTTTTTATTAAAACTTTCAAACTTAGAAGTTCGTAGCAAAACAAAAATTTGAAATCCTTTGTTTTTATCATAGGCGCAAATATAATTGAAAACTTTGTTAGGATTTTCGATTCCCCACATCCCTCTGATTCGAAGATAAGTAATTCCTAAAGGATCAATGCGATAAAGTTTTCCCAATTCCTTAGTTTCTGTAAATTCAATGTTTGGAATACTTGTTACACCTGCTGAAATTTTTGTTTTAATTTTGTTGTAAAAACTGCTATTAGCAGCATAAATATCACCATACAAAAACCACATATATTTTAGTTCATTTCTTTTAGAATGCCCAATAATATAAAGCAAATCTTTTGATTTCCATTTTTCACAATCTCTACATTCAGCTGTAATCATTGGCGAATCTGAATAAAGTCTTGCTTTGGGAAATGAACTATTAAGAGCTAATGCACTATTATGACTTTCTATCTTTTTTATTTCGATAGCATCCCCCTTCTTTAACATAATGTCTGGTGGATTATTTTGATTTCCTAAATATGAAAATATGGTAGAATGCTTATGTATTGCCTCTTTCTCATCAGAATTCACAGTATCGCAAAAGATGTCTTTAACATATTTTTCAAGAGCTTCTCCCATTGAATTCGCTCTATTTTTACTTTTGTAAAAATCTCGTAAGCTTGGTTTTGGGTTTTCAACAAGGTTAATTATTGCATCTAGAATATTTGCCATTATTTCTATTTTTTTACGCATTCAACTTATACCGCACACCTATCTTATCCAACGCCGCAGTCACATCACCATCCACTTTTACTTTTCGGCTGAGGGATTTCATTTTAATTTTGATTTGACCTTCCGCTTCAATCACTTCCATTTTTAGCGGAAGTTTACCTTTATGATGTTTGAAAATATCATCTATTTCATTAATCAAGTCATTTGTAATCTGTTGAACTGGTAATTTTAAAGTAATAGATTCCGTCATCTTTAAACCAATGCTTGCCAATTGCTGAATCTCTTTTACTCTAAATTGATACTCTTCTCGGTAACTATTGAATTCATATTTTCCTTTAATAAAAACAACTTCTCCAGGACGCATTCGAGCGTGATAATCATTGTAGTCATCTCTCCATAATGCTAATTCCAAAGAGCCGTTATAATCTTGGATCGTAAAAAATCCATAACCATTTCCTTTTTTATCTACTCGATCATTAGCAGCAATAACTACACCTGCAAGGTTAAGATTTCCTCCTTTGAATTTTTCTAAATCATCCAAAGTACAAGTCGTGTAATTTTCAATTTCCAACTTATAGTCATCCAATGGATGACCACTAATATAAATTCCAGTTACATCTTTTTCCTTAGTCAGTTTTTCAATTAAACTCCATTTTCTCGCTTCAGGAATTTTAGGTTCAGGAATCAAAATCTCATCAGAATCTCCAAACAATGAATTTACGGCTTGTGCTTTTTGAGATTGGTAAGCATTTCCATAACGAAGTAAATGTTCAATAAAGGTGTCATACTTTTCAGACGGTGCATAATAATGCCATCGTTTCATTTCATCAAAACAATCCAAACCTCCACCTAGCACTAAACTATCTAAACATTTTTTATTAAAAGATTTCAAATCCAATCGACGCATCATGTCGAATACATTTGTAAATAATTCCTCTTTTCTTCCTTCTAATACTGCTCCAACGGGGCCTTCCCCTACTCCTTTTAAAGCAGACAATCCAAATCTAATTTGACCTTTTTTATTTACTGCAAAATCGGATGCACTCTCATTCACATCAGGCCCCAATACATCTAAGCCCATCCGTTTACATTCTCTTAGGAAAAATGTCAATTTGGAAATATCATTTTTATTGTGCGTCAATACTGAAGCCATAAATTCCTCAGGATGATGCGCTTTTAAGTACGCCGTTTGGAAAGCAACTAATGCATAACAAGTCGAGTGCGATTTGTTAAATGCATACGAAGCAAACGCCTCCCAATCTTTCCATACTTTTCCTACGATCTCCTCATTGTGCCCATTCTTCGTACAACCTTCCAAAAATTTCGGCCACATCTGATCAATCAACTTTTTCTTTTTCTTTCCCATCGCCTTACGAAGCATATCCGCTTCACCCTTGGAAAAGTTCGCCAACTTTTGCGACAGCAACATTACTTGCTCCTGATAGACCGTAATACCATAAGTTTCCTCCAAGTATTCTTTCATATCATCCAAGTCATACTTGATCGGTTCTTTCCCATGTTTACGATTGACAAAAGAAGGAATATACGCCAATGGTCCAGGACGGTACAAGGCATTCATCGCAATTAAATCCTCGAATTTTGTAGGGACTAAATCACGTAAATATTTTTGCATTCCAGCGGACTCATATTGGAATACTCCAATAGTTTCTCCACGTTGGAAAAGTTTATAGGTTTTTTCATCATCAAGCGGAATTTCATCAGGATCAATATCAAGTTCTTTATTTTCCTTGACCATTCTGATTGCATCTTTGATGATGGTCAAAGTTTTTAATCCCAAGAAATCCATTTTCAAAAGTCCTGCATCCTCCGCAACACTATTATCAAATTGACTGACCAACATGTCAGAATCTTTGGCAACAGTTACTGGTATATAGTTGGTGATTTCGTCGGGTGTGATGACGACTCCACAGGCATGGATTCCTGTATTTCTAATCGAACCTTCGAGTTTACGAGCAGTCTGTAACATCTTACCAATATGGTCAGGTTGTTCTGCTAGTTTTCGGAATTGGTAGGCTTTCTCTACATCCTCCGAATTCATTTTCCCTTTCAGCTTTTTGTTGATGTCTCCTTTTTCCAAAACACCTTTAAGTGTTGCGCCTAGCTGAAGAGGGAATGTTTTGGCCACTCGGTCGACTTCAGAAAGTGGAACATCTAACACTCTGCCTACATCTCGAATACTACTTTTGGCAGCCATGGTACCATAGGTAATAATTTGTGCCACTTGATTTCTTCCGTATTTATCAATTACATAATCAATTACTTTTTGTCGTCCGACATCATCAAAATCAATATCAATATCGGGCATTGAAACCCGTTCTGGATTTAGAAAACGCTCAAAAAGCAAGTCATACTTTATGGGGTCAACATTTGTAATTCCTACACAATAGGCAACTGCTGAACCTGCTGCAGATCCCCGACCTGGCCCTACACTCACTCCCATATTCCGAGCTGTCGTTGTAAAATCCTGAACAATCAAAAAGTATCCTGGATAACCTGATGCCTTGATGACACTCAACTCAAAATCCAGTCGTTCTCTAATTTCAGGAGTGATGTCTCCGTATCTTTTTTTCGCACCTTCGTAAGTGATATGTCGGAGAAAATCATCTTGTGTTGCAAAGTTGTCGGGCATTGGAAAGTTAGGCAAGAGTACATCCCGAGCAAGTTCCAAAGGTTCTATTTTATCATAAATTTCCATCGTATTGTCCACCGACTCTGGCAAGTCTTTGAACAGTACTTTCATCTGATCTTGAGTTTTAAAATAAAAATCAGTACTTGGAAATTTAAATCGTTTTTCACTTGCTACACTACTTGCCGTATTGATACATAATAATATATCATGAGGTGCCCAATCTTCCTCTTCTACGTAGTGGGAGTCATTGGTACAAATCGTTTTAACATTATGTTTACGGGCAAGTTTAAGTAGCACCTGATTGATGTCCTCTTGGCTTACGCCTAAACCATCAATATTTTCCAAACCACTATGTCGCTGAAATTCGATATAGTAATCTTCGCCAAAAAGATCAAGCCACCATTTTAATAATTCTTCTGCTTTGTCTTCTTTTCCTCGTAAAATAGTTTGTGGCAACTCTGCTCCGATACAACAACTCGTCGCAATCAATCCTTCCGAATATTTCTCCAAAAGCTCTTTATCAATCCTTGGATATTTACTATACAAACCTTCCATGTATCCTAAGGAACATAGTTTACAAAGGTTCTCGTATCCTTTTCTATTTTTGGCTAAAAGTAATTGGTGATATCGTTTATCCTTTTCTCCATTTTTGACGGAAAAGGATTTCTTGTGTCGATCTGCTACTAAATAAAACTCACAACCAATGATCGGTTTGATATTACGTTTATTCGCTTCGGCTACAAATTTGAATGCGCCGAACATATTACCATGATCGGTCAACGCTACTCCTTTTTGCCCATCAGCAGCAGCCTTATCCATCATTCCTGCAATGGAAGCGGCTCCGTCAAGTAAAGAATACTGCGTATGACAATGGAGGTGAACAAATTCTGACATAGTGTTTCTTTTTTTGAAATTTCAAATGAGAGGTGTTTTCGCAGCTTTAAGTAACGTGACTCTCCGAGTCGCGAAGATTTTCGACAAACACGTTACTCGACAAATTTAGATTGAACGTGCTTGTCGAAAACCTTCGCGACTCCGAGAGTCACGTTACTTAAAGCTGCGAAAAACAATTATGTAAAAGCATTGTTTTTCGATTTTCACAAGATACTTAAAATGGGATACTTTTTTAGATTTAATGAACAGCTTTTTAGCGTTTTGTGGAAAAATTTTTATCTGAAATATTTTTACGAGTTCACAGTTTGGCTTTTCAAGTCAAACTGTGAAATCGTAAATTATCCCCTTCTCTTTGATTTAATTGGCTTGGTAGAATCTAATGAAGCTAGAATCAAATCCCATAGCACCTCAAACGGGACAATTTCTGTTTCAACAGGTTGGTTCGTAATTTCAAGTGGTTTTGATTTTAAACTCTCAAAAGTAATATCTGTTCTTCGCCTTAAAGCGATTCGATTAAAATTAGCTTCAGATATTTTACTTAGCATTTTTATAAAACAGTTACTTCTAAAATTTGCATCATTACGAAGATATCGTGTAGTATAAGTTTTTAAAGTTTCTGTTCTATTGATTACCTCATTGGTATCATTTTCATTGAGGAAAAAAAGAATTTGTAAAACCAATATTGTTACGTTCATCCCACGTTTATCTTTAGCAAAAGCAGGGACACTTTTTATAAAGGTTTCGGAATCAAATCTAGGTCTTCTTTTATGAGCAGGAAGTTGAATTTTTCCAACTGTAATAAAATAATCAATAAAGGCTTCGATAATATTCCAAAACTCTTCTTTGACATCTGATCTTATTTTCTTCTTTTTTCGAATAGCTTTCACTCGTCTATAAAAATCAAAAGCTTCTTGAGTTTTTGCAGAGTGAAATAATAATACAATATAAAATTGAGCGGTCAGAAACCAATTGAAACTTCCTTCATCAACAAAATTAAAACATTGTTGGGCATGTTCATCTGCTTCTTTATATTGTTTGATTTGAATCAGACTTGTAAACTTCTTAAATAGAAAAGTAAACTTATGATTAATTTTGTATCGTTCAATTTTTTCTAAATAGGATAAAGCACGATCACATGCATTAACCGCTTTTTTATAATCATTTTCTATTTCATATCTCAGTACTAAGATGAGATGCGCATAAAAATGAAAATTAGAATAAGAAGTCTTATCTAAATATTCTTCTAATTCTTCGGAATACTCTTTTGCCATTTTTACATGAAAAGGTTTTATCGTTTTTGAATGCACAAACTGACTTGCTAAAGTATCATACATTTCTCTTGCTCTTTCTTCGTACCTATTATCTGCTAATAATTGACGCAGTAGTTTGTTATATTTTTTCATCTTTTTTTGATCTCCAACCAAGGTTCCATAATAAACTCTCAAATCTTTTAACAATGGAATAGATACATCATGTAGATCATAATTAAGCGATTGTTTTAAAGTTTTCTCCGCCAGTTTCATACTTGATTTCCGAGCACCTCTTCCTAACAAAAATTTCACCGCAGCTAAATTTTTATAACAATTATAAAATGCCTTTTGAGAATCACTAAAGGAGGAAGAATTAACATCAATAAAAAAAAGCGAATTGAGTGCTCTTTTTTCTAATCTTGATTTAAGGTTTCGATATCCTTTGCTCAGATCATTAGTTCCATATAATTGTCTACAGGCTTGCCCATCGGATTTATAATCACCATTTATAATACCATCATATAATTGATAGAGCTTCCTTTCCTTAGCCTGATCTTGCCCTAAAACTTCTATGTGTTTGGTCTTATTTTTATTTACAATAGATAACATCTCTTTTAGGTAATCCATTTTTTTATTTTTTGTAAAAATATTAATTTTTATTTTAATACATTGAAAAAAACATAAAATACTGATAATCAACATTTTAAAAAATAAATATACTCTTAACTTCAAAAAAACAAGGGTACAAATTCTATAAATATGTTTACTAAGTAACCTTTAGATGCACGTATATTTGTATATCGGTAATTAGTACATAATTAATCACTCTTAAAAAGCATCTACAATCATGTTGGCATTAGTAAAAACAACACCCCCATCATTGGGATGTTACGTGTATTCAAATAGTACCGAAAAAGCATCATCTTCCAATCAAATAACAAATACAGATATTTTGGGAGACTGAACTTAAAAATCTACTCGGTAATCACGAAACGAGAAATAAGAAAAATTTACAATAAAGAAACGTTTTGTTTAAAAAGCTTTCTGCCCACCTTATGATGTCAACATAAGGTAGACAATGTATCTCTATCTTAAATTTCTGGCGGTGCATTTGCCGAATCAAATAAGCACCGCCATATTTTTAAGTTTTATACATTACAGCAAGCTTTTGAACAAACCTAAGATTTTATCTAAGGCGTGTGTTTGAAGAATTAATATTCTTCATTGAAAAAAGCTGCTAATCATATTAGCAGCTTTTGTTTTTTTCATACGTCTTCACTTTTTTTAATTAACACAACTACGCCTTTTTCATCACGTCTAGAAAAGAAAAATGTAAACTAACAGCTCTAATATTTAAACATTTTTTAAAAAATTCTAAACAATCTAATTATGAAAAAGTCAGTAAAAAACATCCTTGATTTTGCAAAAAATGCTAAAGTTTTAACTAAAAAAGAAAGTAAAAAAGTAAAAGGTGGAATTACTAATACAGATGTATTAGGCGATTAAACCGTTTAACTTTTAAATGAAAAAAAAGCTGCTAAATTAATTTTTAGCAGCTTTCCTTTTTTTAATTGAAGTTGGTGATTGGTAATGGGTGATTCGTTCAAAATTATTGTGAACGAATCACCCATTACCAATCACGGCTTTTTCCCTAACGAAATCAAGTTTGCAAAAATTCGATATGCACCAGGTACACCAGCAGGCAATTCTCTAAACCAAGAATATCCTGTGTAGACATAATATCCTTTTCCATATTTTGCAACTAACAATCCTCCATCTCGTGCAGGTTCATTCGGGTCATTAGATGATAAGATCGCCTCAAATTTTTCATCCCATTCATTTGGAAAATACAATCCACGTTCTTGAACCCATCCATCGAAATCTTTTGTAGTTATCTTGTTAGGATAGTTCATCACATGATGATCAGGTTTTAAAATACGAACTTCTGCTTCTTCAACTGATACTCTATCTCTTGAAATACTTAATGGAAAAGGTGCGACATCTTCCTTTGGTAACTTTAGTCGGTGTCCAGTATTATATTGGACAATCATCGTTCCTCCCTGTTCTACATATTCAAAAAACTTGCTCTGATGAAACTTAATACGTTCCAAAGTATTGTAGGCACGTATTCCAAGAATTACGGCATCAAATCTTTTTAAATTTTTAAGGTTAATATCTTTATCTTCAAGTAAAGTAACTTGATAGCCAATTTGTTCTAAATTAACTGGTATCTCGTCACCTGCTCCCATCACATATCCAATTTGTTTTCCTTCTCTTTTCAAATCAATTTTTACCACCTTGGCTTCCCCATTTTGAACAACTGTTTGAGTTGGAATATGATCGTATTCGATTGAGATTAATTCTTGAGTATAAGACTCCTCTCCTATTTTTACTAGAGGGGAAATAAATTTCACTTCTTGATTTTTAGGAGGGAAAAGTTTGAAGGTAAAAACTTGTTCTTCACCTTTCATTTTTAAATTAAAATCTACTCGTTCTGGTTCTACTTTCCATCCATTATCATGGCATAATTCCAATGTTCCTGCTACATCTTTTTTACCAGATTTTAACAATACTTTTACATCTTTAGGTTGATCGTCAGAGAACACAAAAACTTTCTCCGTTAGATTTGCAAAAATAGGAATGGTTACTTCAAATGGACGATACACTTCTCCTTTTACAGGATCTGTCTTTTTATAAATCACTTCTCGTTCCAAAGTGATTGGGATACCTTCTACTTTTATATTAAACCGAACTTTAAAATTACGTGGCGTATTAGGCAATCCTCTAAGTTCTTGATTTTCAACAGTATACATTCCCAAACTTGCTTGCTTCGTCAACCAGTAGGGGCCAGTCAAAGGCATATCAGTAGGTAGTTGTAATTTTTTACTAAACTTAAATGTTTGATTATTAGCTAAATCTAAATTCAAAGTGGAATCTAATTTAGTTGGTAAATATTCCACACTTATAAGTTCTGCATTTGCATTGGAACGATTAATGATTTCCATGGTCAGTTCCACTTGCTCACCTGCCGTCGCAGAATAATCATCTGCTTTTGCTTCAGCAAATAATCCTAAACAACCCACAATCACTTCTTTAATTTCTTTTTGTTTTATATTTTTCCAATAACCATCAGGTAAACGTTGGATAAGTTCGTAGGCTCTCATTAACTCTGGTAAACTTGCAGCAGGATCACTATAGTTAAAATTATTCTCTACTTTTCTCAACAACATTCCTATCGATGCTCCTCCTCTCACTCTTGACCATGTGGTATTGATACCATCGAGAATATCTTCTTTGTCGGAAGGCATATCGCCTTTTATCAATTGCAAATATTCTGATTGTGATCCCCGAGAAGGGGTTGAACCCATTCCTTGGCATTTATGCATACTTCGACTTTCAGCCGCAATTTCATTGTTAGATTTTCCTTTGATAGGATAATAAACACCTGCATCAACACTTAACATTTTTGATTTATCTGCTTCCGCAAATTTCTTACGGCTTCCATAGAACCACCATGAAGTATTAAAAAACAATCGTTGTGGTTGCCAAGCATCTACATATTTTAATTGCTCTGGGAATTTTGTTTTATCTCCCACCATATCAAATGCTTTGTGAGATAAAACTGCAGAGGAAGTATGATGCCCATGTGTACGTCTTCCTGTATCATGTGAAAAACGATTGACAATTACATCAGGTTGAAATTTTCGGATGGCCCATACCACATCAGCCAACACTTCATCTTCTTCCCAAATTTTAAGCGTTTCGTCTGCCTTTTTAGAATAGCCAAAATCGTTGGCTCTAGTAAACATTTGTTGACCTCCATCTACTCTTCTTGCTGCGAGTAATTCTTCGGTTCTGATGACACCTAATAACTCTCTGATCTCAGGGCCAATTAAGTTTTGCCCACCATCTCCTCTTGTTAAAGATAGATAGGCGGTGTTGACTTTTAATTCGTTGGAGAGGAAAGAAATCATTCTTGTATTTTCATCATCAGGGTGAGCTGCGACAAAAAGAACACTTCCTAATATTTGAAGTTTTTGGAGTTTTTCGTGAATTTCTCCTGAACTCATTCGTTTAGGGGCTTGAGCATTAGCATTTTTTCCCAAAATGAAAATCAAACAAAAGAGGAGGCTTACCTTTAATATTTTATTCATCGTTTTTAATTTTTTCTTTGAAAACACAAATATATAAAGGTTTAAATTGAAAAAAGGTTTTTCATACGTCTAACGTAGCTGTCGGGCTTTAGCCCGCAGTAAAAAAATGGTTCTTTGACAAAAAAGAATATTCCGCCCTTTCTGGGCTTGATTACAAGGCATGCTAAT
>Ga0114957_1004018_pt1 | contig 12893 bp, 14 predicted proteins | sample BantaG_FD_87175 | JGI IMG/M metagenome (GOLD analysis project Ga0114957, IMG submission 87175) | Marine algal microbial communities from Bantry Bay, Ireland - BantryBay_4 metaG | ecosystem: Host-associated > Algae > Red algae > Unclassified | place: Bantry Bay, Ireland | collected 2014-11-21 | reverse complement strand
TCAACATTCAATCCCGTCTACCTAGGGTACCAAATGATGAGTGCAGATGTAGTGATTGGTGCAGTGCATAGTAGTACAGGTCGAGCACCGATTTTGGTGACAGAGGAGATGGTAACAAAGATGAAACCGGGTTCTGTAATTATAGATGTGAGTATTGATCAAGGTGGATGTATTGAGACTTCTGAGATGACCACGTTGGAGAGCCCAACCTTCCTGAAGCATGAAGTCATTCACTTCTGTGTACCAAATATCCCATCTAAGGTGCCAAGGACAGCATCGGTTGCTATCTCAAATATAACAACTGGAATCTTGATTAAGATTGGAAAGGCTAAGACTATTGAAAATCTCATCTATAATAATGAAGGTCTACGTAATGGAATTTACACATTCAAGGGTTGCTTGACTAATGAATACGTTGCGAGTCGATTTGGATTGAAGTATACTTCGATTAATCTCTTGATGGCGAGTAATTTTTAATGAAAGAATATAAAATCCCCATTTAACAAAAGAATGAAATAAGAAAAGCGGCAATCCCAAGGGATTAGCCGCTTTTTCAAATATTATATTAAAGTCTTGTTTTGCTTATTCTTCTTCTGATGAAGTAATTGGTTTTCCGCCATCAGACTCATCTTGCCACTTCTTCAATTCATCCCACTTACCATCTGCTGCTAATCCTGCTTGCATTGGCCAAGTCGTTGGATTGTGAATTGCATATCTAGGTCCTGCCTTAGTAAGAACTTCTTTGATAGCTTCTTGGCTTGATCCTGCAAGGTCAGCGAATGTCAAGATACCTGCTGCACCTAAGTGCTCAGCAATCTTTGGTCCGATTCCTTCGATCTTTTTGAGATCATCTGGCTTACCAGTTGACTTAAGAGCTGCTGCTGGCTTTGCCGCTGCTACTGGAGCTTCTGCTTTTGGTGCAGGCGCCGCTTTAGGAGCTGCCGCCTTTGGAGCTTCTTTTTTAGGAGCAGCTTTCTTACCCATTGGAGCAATTGTCTCTGCTACCTCACCGAGAGGTCTGATATTGACAACAGTTCTATTTCCTTTCTTCTTAGTGAAGTAGACAGTACCTTCTATCTTAGCATGTACTGTAAAGTCTTTACCAAGGTAGACATTGAGACCTGGGTGATACTTAGTACCACGCTGTCTGATGATGATGTTACCCGCTTTAGCGTATTGACCACCGAAGAGTTTTACCCCTAGTCGTTTACTATTACTATCACGTCCATTATCCGTACTACCTACACCTTTCTTATGTGCCATTGTTTTCTATTTTTTGTCTTACTTATTATCAAGTAATCGCCCACCTTAAGTTTTATGCGATTGAATCGATTTTAATTTTAGTAAATGACTGTCTATGACCGTTCTTTACTCTATATCCTTTTCTTCTCTTCTTCTTGAATACGACCACTTTGTCACCCTTCTGATGCCCTATTACTGTTGCTTTTACACTCGTACCTGATACTGTTGGAGTACCTATTGTTGTCGAGCTATCAGTTGCAGTCATTAGTACTTCATCAAATGCTACAGCATCGCCTTCGCCTGCATCTAATCTATGCACATAGATCTCTTGCCCTGCTTCTACTTTGAATTGCTGTCCTTGTATGTTAACTATTGCTATCATTAGTTTCCTTTTTGAAAATGGACTGCAAAGATACCTTTTTTATTCTATTTTGCAATACTTGGCTCCGACTTTTATTGAGACTCAATTTTCCTAGTTTTTTATGTAATTATACTCTACTTATTCTGGCATTCTATTTACCAGCGAGTGAACTGCCGATAATTAGCAACAAAGTGATTTGGATTGTGTTATCTCTCTACCTAACTTTGTATTATGACTGCATTACTTTATCTCTGTATCATTCTCATTACCGTGCTTGCTATGGAATTTGTTGCATGGTTTGCTCATAAGTATGTGATGCATGGAATATTGTGGTCATGGCATGAAGATCATCACAAGCCTCACTTTGATAAGGATGGCTTTTGGGAGAAGAATGATTTATTTTTTTTGGTCTTTGCGATACCGAGTGCTACATGCTATATCGTTGGGCTTAACTCTCCGTATTTGTTCTTACTCTTTGTAGGGATTGGGATAAGTATTTATGGATTAATCTACTTCTTGATCCATGATGTTTATATCCACCAACGCTTTAAATGGTTTAGGCAGTTGGATAATAAATTTAGCCGTGCCATTCTGAGAGCTCATGGTAGCCATCATGCAGTGACAACAAAAGAAGATTGTGAGTCTTTTGGTTTGTTGATAGTTGACTCTAAGTATTACCTTTCGCGAAAGCAACAGAAAAATAAAAATCAGGATTAACTATTCTCTTGCTGGATATTCTACACCATTTCTTTCTGTCTCCCAAAGCTTAACTCTAATTGTATATCTTGGGTCTATTCTGTTGCTTACTAACTTATGGATCATATATGCGATATTCTCTGTTGATGGTTGCATTTCTTTAAAGTCATCAACATCTATATTGAGATTTTTGTGATCGTACCTATCTTCTACCTCTTCTTTGATGATATCTTTTAACTCTTTCAAGTCAAAGAGATAACCGGTAACTGGGTTGATCTCACCACTTACATAGACTTCCATATTGTAGTTGTGGCCATGGTAGTTTGGACTATTACAGAGACCAAATACTTCTTTGTTTTTTTCATCTGACCAATCAGTATTATGCAATCTATGTGCTGCATTAAAGTGTGCCTTTCTGATCATTGTAGTACGCATAACTCTATTCTATTTTTGATTTCATCCATAAACTTTGCGGTAATTTCCGCATTTGGAATAGCAAATGTACTTCCAATCCCAGAAATTGAGCTATGTTTCAGATTAAAGACTTTTGTGATAGGCAATTTCCATCATGCATTGGCTCTCTTTTTTGTCTAGAGTTATTGTACATTTATGGTCATATTAATCAGATTCATAATACCAGTCATACGCTATGTCAAACACACTCCACCCTCTACCGATAGACCTCATTACTGGAGAGTCTATTACTCTAAGTAAATATAAAGGAAAGAAACTTTTAATAGTCAATGTTGCATCAGAGTGTGGGTTCACTGCCCAATATGAAGGATTGCAACACCTTGCTGACAAACACCCCGATGACTTAGTGATACTTGGAGTGCCATGCAATGACTTTGGTGGACAAGAACCAGGGAGTCACGATGAGATAGCAGAGTTTTGTTCTGCTCGATTTGGAGTGACATTTCCATTGACAGAGAAGATAGGGATCACAAAAGACACCCACCCACTTTACCAATGGTTGACAAATAAGTCTCAGAATGGCGTTGCTGACAGTGAAGTCAAGTGGAATTTTAGTAAGTATCTTATTGATAGAGATGGTTTACTCCAAGCAAGTTATCCATCAAGTGTGACTCCACAGGATAACGTCATCACAGATTGGCTCAACAACTAAGAGATAGGACTGATGCGATTTTCAGAAATACCGGGTAAGTTAGAGATGAAGAAGCATCTCACTGAGCTTGTTGATAGCGATAAGCTGCCGCATGCATTGCTCATGTTAGGTGGTCGTGGAAGTGGCAAGCTCGCTATGGCACTTGCACTTGCGAGTTACCTCCAATGCGAAAATCGGACAGATGGTGACGCTTGTGGCAAATGCAATCCCTGTCTCAAGACTGCTAAGGTGATCCATCCAGATATTCATTTTGCTTATCCTTGCGGGAAAATAGACAAGAAGAAAAGAGAGGATATTATCAGTCAAGACTTCCTCAAGACATGGAGGAGTTTACTGCTTCAATCACCTTACTTTACATTTCAAGATTGGAGAGAGGCGATGGGTGATCCAAGTTCGATACCAAATATCAATGTCAAAGAATGTAAGGAGATTTTGCATAAGCTTGGACTACAGACTTATGAAAATGGATTCAAGGTACAGATTATCTGGCATGCCGAGTACTTGCGTAAAGAAGGCAATCGACTCTTGAAACTTATAGAGGAGCCATCACCTAATACTGTGTTAATACTCATTGCTGAGAGCGAAGACATGTTGCTCAATACCATTGTGTCTAGGTGCCAGATCTTTAAGATGCAACGGTTTGAAGATGAAGAAATCAAGCAGTATCTTGAATCCAAGGGTTATAGTACTATTTCTGAGCAAACATTCTTCATTGCTGATGGTGATCTGTCTGCTGCGATCAAGTATCAATCAGAGAGTCTGACTGAGTATTCTGAAATGGTGTTAGGCTGGCTGAGAGTCGGCTATCAATCACATCCTGAAACTTTACTGCCGTTCGTGGACAAATTGGCTGCACTCTCCAGAGATCAGCGTCAACAATTTATTCATTATATGATCCACTTTTTCAGGCAATATTTAATATATTTATACACGAAGGACCATAAGAGGATTAGACTGTCGGATAAAGAGAAGGACGCTATCCTCAAAATTGCCTCAATTATTGATGTGGACAAAGCAAGACTCATCCTCGACAAGTTAGAAGAAGGATTAGTGCTGCTCAATCGAAATATCAATGCTAAAATTCTGTTTACAAAGTACACTATGGACTTTGGGACTATACTTAAGCCTACTGCAGCGTAAATGTCGATATCAGATGTTGTGGAGTGACTCAGAGAATAGAAACCATCCAGAAGTGATTGATTATAAATAATATAAAGAAAAGTAGAAGAGAAAATGGGATGTACGAATTGTTCAGTATCAAAGGATGGAACACCATCAGGTTGTGGAAATAAAGGGCACTGTAGCTCTGGATCATGCAATAAGAAAAATACTTTCGATTGGTTAGCAATGGATGACTTTGTCGATCCAAATGCCTATCCAATGGTAGAAGTTAGCTTTAAGAAAGGAGCAAGAAAAGACTTCTTTCATCTTCCTGATTTTGTAGATGCCATCACTGGAGATATGGTAGTTGTCGAGGCAAGTAATGGTCATGATGTCGGTAGAGTGACACTGAGTGGAGACCTTGTCAGACTCCAAATGAAAAAGAAAAATACTCCAGAGAAGAAAGTAGACCTCAAAGTTTTACGAAAAGCAAACTCTAGAGACCTTGAAAAACTCCAAGAAGCACGAGACACAGAACATGCAGCTCTCGTAAGAGCTAGAGTATTGTCTCGTACTCTCGGTCTAGATATGAAGATAGGTGATGTAGAATATCAAGGTGATAAGCGAAAGGCAACATTCTACTATACAGCTGAAGGCCGAGTCGATTTTAGAGAGCTCGTTAGAGTCTTTGCTAAAGAATATAGAGTAAAGATTGAAATGAGGCAGATAGGATCCCGTCAAGAATCAGCACGAATAGGTGGTATCGGTTCATGTGGAAGAGAACTCTGCTGTAGTACATGGCTCTCTGACTTCAAAAGCGTAAATACCGCTGCTGCGAGATACCAAAATATCTCAATCAATCAAACTAAACTCTCAGGACAGTGCGGTAGACTGAAGTGCTGCCTTAACTATGAATTAGATATGTACCTTGAAGCACTACAAGAGTTTCCTAAAACTCAGAAACTTCATGGTCGAACTGGTCGGGCAGAATTGCTCAAGGTAGATATTTTCAAAAAGCTGATGTACTATTCTGTAAAAAATGAAAATGGAAGATTCCTTGTAGTTGCTCTCAAAAAAGAGCAGGTATTAGACATCAAGAAACAAAATGATGATGGAAATAGAGAAGTCAATATCTTCCATTATCAAGTAATGCCTGATGTACCTGAAGAGAAAGAAGATGAAGTCATGTTTGCAGATGTGACTGGCGATATAGAATTACCCGAACTTCAAAAGAAAAAGAAAAGGGGAAAGAGCCGATATAAAAAATCTAAGTCAAGAAGGTCATCGAAACCAAAGAGTGGTAAATCTTAACTTATGCCCAAATCTAGTAACTGTCTAGAATGTGAGGGAAAACTGAGGGGAAGAGCTGATCAAAAGTACTGCTCAGATCAGTGTCGGACGACATACAATAATCGGATCAACAGTGATCAGAATAAATTGATGAGGAACATCAATAATTTGCTCCGCAGAAATAGAAGAATTTTGGTTAGCCTCAATCCTAATGGTAAAGCTAAGGTTACTCGGATACGATTGTTAGAGGAGGGATTTAAGTTTAACTATTTTACCAATGAGTGGACTACTTCAAAGGGAAAGCTCTATCGCTATTGTTATGACTACGGGTATACTCAAATAGATGATGAAACATACTTTCTGGTAGTCAGGAAAGACTATGTAGATTAATCCCAATTCCTAATAAAAGCATTAAATTTGTCAATTAATTCGTAATTGAATAATAAAAAACTCATGAAACTATTCCAACTCTCAATAGTAATGGTCGCTCTACTGTGCATAGTAGGATGTAGATCAGATAGTAAGACCAATGCTGATCCAAATGTAAAGGTGAGTGACGATGGTAAAACAGTCATTACAAAAGCTGATCCCAATGCACCAGATTATGTGCCAAGTACTTTGCCATTGCCAGATGCTTGCAAACTTGTAGCAGCAGATGATGTAGCTAGGATTATGAATGTCACAAGTGGTGACATCGAGGTGAAAGATGGAGGCGGTCAAAAATCTGGTCACTCAAGAGCTTGCTTCTTTAAATGGATTGGTGAAAGACCAAATGCAGGTATATTGATTCAGGTTCAAAAAAACCCAGTAGGTGATGAATTCCCAGCATGGGCTACATCATTTGTAGAATCAAAGCGATCAATGGGTGAATCAGACTTTACAGGTGATGGAGGAACTATCAAATATGAAAAACTCGAAGGTCTAGGAGACGATGGTTCATATAGTTATAAAATGGGAAAGTACTATTGGAGAGTAAGTAATGATTATGTCTACATGGTAGCATTTAACGAAGATATGTCAGCCTCAGCTCAACTGAGTGCAGCCAAAGAATTTGGGGCAATCATCATGGACAACTTAGCCAAATAATATGTTACAGTCTCTATCAATTAAAAACTATGCACTGATTGATGAGATAACCTTAGAGTTTGCCAAAGAGTTATCAATCATTACTGGAGAAACTGGAGCCGGCAAGTCAATCATGCTTGGAGCGATACAACTTCTCCTAGGTGGAAGAGCAGATCGTAACCTCCTCTCTGATCCTACTAAAAAGTGCATGGTCGAGGCAATCTACGACAAGTATCCGACCCATTTGGATGACCTCATCAAGAAGTATGACTTAGATGAGTTTGACGGTCAGCTCTTGATGCGAAGAGAAGTCTCTCCTAATGGTAAATCAAGAGCATTTATCAATGATACCCCAGTCACCCTTGGGATAGTTAAAGAATTTGCCAATGAGCTGATAGACCTCAACAGACAGCATGAATTGTTAGAGGTACAATCAATAAACTTTCACTATGAATTGATAGATAGTATCGCTGGTGTCTCTCCTCAGATAGAAAATTATCGAAGTCTATTCAACCAACGTAAGCTACTGATCAAAGAGCACCAAGCCATGATTGATCAACTAGCAAAGGCGACTCAAGAAAAAAACTACATCCAATTTCAATTCGATGAAGTGGAAGAGCTGGCGATTCAAGAAAATGAGTATACAGAGGTAGAGAGTACAATTGGTGTACTCGAAAATTATCAAGAAATCAAATCTCTGTTACAAACTAGCCAAGATCAACTTGTAAGTTCGGATACCTCTCTCGAAGATATAATTAGAAGTCTTCGCAATCAGTGGTCTGAGATGGCAGCGATCGATCCTGTCTACAACACGATTGCAGAAAGATTTACAAGTCTGTCGGAAGAAGTCATCGACTTGGCAGCTGAAATTTCAGGAGTAGATATCGAGGTGGAGACCGATGTGTCACTTGATGAGCTCAAAGAAAGGAGAGACTTGATCGCTAACCTCTTACTCAAACATCAACTCCAAGATATCAATGCCTTGGATGCTTTAGTCGCAACATGGAAAGTGACACTTGGTCAATCTGAAAGTCTCCAAGAGCAAATCGATCAACATCAGGTGCAAATAGCAAAGCTTGACAAAGCACTTCGAGACAATGCAACCAAGATATCAAAGAAAAGAAAGGCACACTTTGGTAAGTTAGAAAATTCAGTCAATCGATTACTCTCTGATCTCAATATGGAGCATGCTAATATCCAAGTAGCACATAGGGTATCTGATAATTGTACGATTCATGGATTGGATGAAATAGAGATTCTATTCAGTAGTAATAAAGGGATGGAGATGCGGTCTATCAAGGATGTAGCTTCAGGAGGTGAGCTTTCAAGATTGATGCTCTGCATGAAGACTACAGGTGCAGAGAGTATGGCTCTACCGACTCTCATTTTTGATGAAATCGATACTGGTGTTTCCGGAGAAGTTGCTCATAAGATGGGAGTCATGCTCAAGGATATAGCAAGTCATCATCAAGTAATCGTAATTACACATTCTCCTCAAGTTGCTGCCAAAGCAGATAAACATTTTGAAGTCTATAAGGACTCGAGCGGACAAAGAGCAAGTACACATGTCTCTGTATTGGAGAGTCAGGATCGGGTAGTCGCTATAGCTAAAATGCTGAGTGGAGAGAAACCAACAGACATTGCTTTGAAGAATGCAGAAGAACTCTTAGTAAGTAAATAGTCAAAGAAACGTCGATCAAAATCGGTGTTGTAACATAAACAATATCTATATTAGCTAAACTAATTAAAGTAAATACTCAATGAGTAACGGAATTCTTAAAGGAAAGAGAGGGATAATATTTGGGGCTTTAGATGAACAATCTTTAGCTTGGAAAGTAGCAGAGCATTGCCACTCAGAAGGTGCTACTTTTACATTGACTAATGCACCTGTAGCTATGAGATTTGGTAGTCTACAGAAATTAGGAGAGAAGATAGGTTGTGAAGTGATACCAGCAGATGCGACATCAATGGAAGACCTTGACAATCTCATCGACCAATCAATGACAGCCCTTGGAGGTAAGATTGATTTCATTCTACATAGTATCGGGATGTCAGTCAATGTGAGGAAGAAAAAGGAGTATACTGACCTCAAGCATGAGTGGATGATGAAGACATTTGATGTCTCAGCAATCTCTTTCCATAAATTGATGCAAGTTGCTTATAACAAAGATTGTATGAATGATTATGGTTCAATTTTAGGATTGACTTATATCGCAGCGCAAAGAGTATTTCCTGACTATAGTGAGATGGCTGAGTCAAAAGCCTTACTTGAGTCATTTGCTCGGAGTTTTGGCTATCACTTTGGAGTGAAAAATAAGGTGAGAGTCAACACCATCTCTCAGTCACCAACAATGACAACTGCTGGATCAGGGGTCAAAGGTTTTGATACATTTTTTGACTATTCAGATAAGATGTCACCGCTTGGTAACGCCTCAGCTGATTCATGTGCTAAATATTGTGTCACTTTGTTTTCTGATTACACTAGAATGGTTACAATGCAAAATCTCTACCACGATGGTGGATTTTCGAATATGGGAATGAACCCAACATTACTAAATACAGAAACAAATATGGAATAGAATAGAGCACACCTCCGACACCCCAAATTATTAACCCCACAAAGAAACTTTTACTATGCAGATTCTCTTAGTAGAAAATAAGCAATTGTACGCAGATTACTTGAAAGGTACCCTGCGTGAAATAAATCCAGATGTTACAGTTGACTTAGTAGATTCAATACAAGAACTCAAAGAAATCGAAGAAGTAGGTGATTATCAATATGCTATTGTAGATACAGGTCTCTATGATCGGTCTGCTCTCGAAGCAATCAGATTTCTCTTACAAGAAGAAAAAAATCCCGAAGTCATAGCACTAGCTGATATTGCTGATCCTTCATTGATTTCAGATACGTTTAAGTACCAAGTGATGGCTTATGTCAGTAACAATGACCCCATCGAAAACTTTCAAAGCAGCATTCAAAAATGTCTCAAAGGTGATCGCCAACACACTCGCAAAACTCGAAAGATAATGCGGAAGTGGGTAGAGTCTCACGTGGATGAAGTCTCACAGGTTGAAGTCTCCAAGCGAGAAAGAGAAATCTTAAGGATGATCTGCCAAGAGAAGACATCTGTAGAGATAGCTGAAGAGTTATTCATCAGTGAACATACAGTATTGACACACCGAAAAAATCTTCTCAAAAAAGTAGGTGCAAAGAATACAGTAGGTCTTGTAAAGTATGCAATAGCGCATAAGTTACTCGCCGTGTAAGGCTATCTTAGCCACCTTGTCCATTCATGATGATATTCCAGATTGTTTCTGGTATCTCTGCACCTAGGCGCTTAGCTGTGTTAAGGTCATTCTGTGCTTCAGTTAGATTGCCAGTTGAGAAATTGGCTTTGGCACGTTCTATATAGAATTTGCCATTGTTTGGGTTGAGGGAGATTGCTTGGTTAAATTTAGGCAAGGCCTCAGTATAATTGTTTTTAAGGTTGAGTAATCTGCCCGCCTCAAACCACAGATCTTCTTGATATGGACGATACTTGAGGTAGTGTTGTAAATCAGAGAGGGCACCATCAATATTGCCCATTTGATTATAGATTACACTCCGATTTAGATATGTATTGAGAAAATCTGGATCGATTTCGATGGCCTTATTTAAATCTTTGATTCCCTCTTCTAGTCGATTAAGTCTGGCATAGGTCGCTCCTCGATTTGCGTAATATTCACCGGTATTTGGATCTCTTTCTATTGCTAGTGTATATTCAGTAAGTGCCCTTTTGAGATCAGCCTCTGACCCATTACTGAAGTAAAGTCTTGCTCTGCTATTGTATGGACCTGGTTCGTCCGGTTTGAGAGAGATTGTCATTGAATAATCAGCAAGTGCTTTATCTGTTTCTCCGATATCTCGGTAATAGTTAGCTCTATTGCCATAAGGCAGAGTTGTATTCTTATGATACTTGATTACATGGGTCCAGAGTGTACCACTATTCTTCCAAACCTTGGTTTGCTGGAAAGTCATGATACCATAGATAAGAAGTATTCCTGCTATTAGCCCATATTTTATTGGATTAGAAAGTCTCTCTTTGATTTGGTCATAGCCAAATGCAAAGAGGTAAAACAAACCGAAGTAGGCAATGTAAGTAAATCTATCAGCCATAAACCCTTGTCCAGCAGCTTTGATCTGAAGGAGAAAAAATACGTTGGCTGTAAAGAAAGCAAGTCCGAAGAAGAGATGTTTCTTTTGCTTGAAAAAGCTCCAAAGTAGTGCTGCACCACCTCCAATGAATGATAATATAGTCGCATAATAGATTGGTGGAAATTCTGCTGGGTATGGATAGAGTGGGCTGAGACGATAAGGTACAATAGACTTAACCAAGTAAGCAAGGTAGGATGTCGAACCAATGAATATCCGTTGGAATCCACTATAGCTAGTACTACTCTCAAGAGATCCCTCGGATTGAAGAAAGTAGATACCTAATAAACCAAATGCTAATGAACCAAGGAAGAGGTGAGACTTGGTCAAAAACTGCTTGAATGTCAACTTGGATGTCCACCAGTAGTCTATTAGGACTAACGAAACAGGGAATATTACAGCCTGTATTTTGGAAAATAAAGAAAGTATAAACACAATGAAAATTAATATGGTACGAGACCATTTGTGTCCATCTTGTAGATTCTTGAGGTACAGGAGCATCCCCCAGAGATAGAATACTCCAAAGAGGACATCTTTTCGTTCAGTAATCCACGCTACTGACTCTACTCTCATCGGATGAATGGCAAAGAGTCCTGCTAACAAGACTGTAGCTGCTGTGCTCAACTTCATCCTGCGACCTATCAAGAAGACGAGCACGATGCAGAGTAGATGGAGTATGAGATTGTTCAGATGCCAATACACAGGTTGGTCTAGTCCAAAGATTTTTTGCTCTAGAGCGAAAGTAAAAATCGGTAGCGGATTATAATTCCCAATTACTGGAGTGACAAAGATCTCTTTGACATTGGTCCAAAAATTCTCTTGGTTCAGTGAAGTGATCAGAATGTTTTCTGAGAAATTCTTATCGTCATCCCAATTGACAAACTCAGCATCGAATACTGGATAGAAGAAAATTAGAGTTGCAATCAATATACCAAATAGGAGGATTGCTTGCCTACTGCTCAGTTTGTATTGATTAACAAGCTTCTCTTTGGATAAGACTTTAGTCTTCTTTTCTTTTTTATTTTTCTTCTTCTTTCCCATTTGCCTTGATTGGACAGGGTAAAAGTATGAAAAAACTTATGATTAAGTTTTTAAGCTTGCAGCTATCTCTCTTGCTAGTATTTCTTCTGATGGATTACTCGCCACATTGATCTTACTGTCAGTCTTTTGCCTGAGAGCTGTAGCAGTTGTATCACCAATAGCCCAGAGGGATTGAGTAGGGAGTAGGTCGATATGTTGAGTATAGTACTCGACATTAAGAGGAGAAGTGAACACTATTATATCAGATGGAGTATGAAGTCTATGGTGTAGAGGAAGAGATCGATAAGTGATCACCTCGCTATATGGAAGGTCAAAGCCAGGATTAGACTGAAGAGCCTTGAGAGAACGATCGCCCTGGACAAAGAGTGTTTGATCAGGAAGCTGTTTCAAATAATTAAGAAGTGTTGTGTCTCTCTTTCCATCTCCAATAAAGTCGGGGACTATTCCAGAGTGTTGATGGATGAAGTCAGCTGTCATTTGACCGTAAGTGCCAATCTTTCTTGTTTGACAAAACTGCAGAAATGTTCGATTGTTAAATGAAAATTTAACTCCATTCTTGCTATAGAAAAACACCCAGTCAGCCTGATGACTCCAAGTATCAAAGTCTACTTGCTCGAATTGGATAAATGACTTGCCTTCAACCTTGACATTCTTGGATGCTAAGGTATTGATAGGAGAGTCATTAGTAAGGTCTCTTGTTATGAGTAATGTTTTCATTCGTCATCAAATACATCTTGCAGTTCACCCAAGAGCATCAGTTTTTTGAATGATCGAGTGGC
>Ga0114957_1004015_pt1 | contig 12898 bp, 16 predicted proteins | sample BantaG_FD_87175 | JGI IMG/M metagenome (GOLD analysis project Ga0114957, IMG submission 87175) | Marine algal microbial communities from Bantry Bay, Ireland - BantryBay_4 metaG | ecosystem: Host-associated > Algae > Red algae > Unclassified | place: Bantry Bay, Ireland | collected 2014-11-21 | reverse complement strand
GGGCGCAGTTCGACTGGGCGTGCGGCGCGTGAACGAGTGGCGAGCCTGCGGCGTGGAGGGAGGCGGTTCTCACCGGCAGATCTTTTCGGGGTGCAAGGCGCTGTCGCGTGATCGGCTGTGTCCCATGACACCGCTGATCTCGCCATGGGCGTCGCGCTCCCTGGAATACATCGACCAATTTAGCACCGCTCATAAGATGAACAATAAAGTTCAAATTGATCATCAAATTTGGCGAGCAAATAAATGCGGAACTTGGCTGCGTTTCTGTATGGCCAGGTGCTCCTTTGGTGCGTTCGTCTCATCTTCCCAGTAGCCCCCGTTGGCGACTTCGTGGCGACACACGCTGTGTGGGTGTCGCCACGAAGTCGCCAAGAAGTAACCACCAAACGCTGGCGGGAGAAACCGACGACGATGGCGAGGTCACCCCCCCCCGGCGCTTCCCGCACCGCGGCGCCCCTTTGCCAGGGTTTCCACGGGCGGGGCATCCCCCGTATCTGTCCTCGTCGGCTCCGTGCCGCCCAGCAGGTCGTCCCATAGCAGGGCCACGACGGATGTGCGATCTTGTGCGGGGTCCGCCCCCCGTTTCTTCTGTCGCAGGAAGTTGCTCCTCGCGGCTCGCACGACGTCCCTCTGCTTGTCCGTGAGGATCTTGCAATCAGGCACCCGCGCAGCGGGCCCACAACCGTCGTCAAAAGCACGTCTGTTTTTGCCTGTTTTGAGCCTTTCGGAGGCCCGTGTTCCTGTTTGATGAAACAGAATTCCTGTGCAAAAAACAGATCGACCCCCCTGGACAGGCTCTCAGAGGCCATGCTATGCGAGGTCCTTGCATACTTGTGTTTGCGAGAACAGGAATCGTTCCACACTCCACACATTCCGCCTGCTAGCAGGGCCATAGATGCTTCTCCGTCTCTCTCTCTTTCTGGAAGGGTGAAGTGTATACGTCTCATGCTGTGTCTCTCTTTTTAGGAGTGGAGATGCATCTATCCCGGCGAACAGATGATTTTGGCGCCCTTTCTGGAAAAAACCAGCCTCGACAGAGCCCCAGCGCGGTTTGCAGATTATCTGTTCGTCCCAAAACACCCAAAAGCAGACGTGCTCTTGACGACGGTTTTAGGCCCGCTGCGCCGGTGCCCACGCGTCTGACACATGTAGCACAGCGGGGGACCCGTCGGGGCCTCCGGTCGAGGGTCAGGCGATGCACCTGTTGGAACGTCATTCTCAACGCCGCTTTGGGCTTCAATCTCATGTCGGTCGGTATGATGGAGGAACGCGGTGGGGAAGCGTCATTAATGGGCGGGAAGGCCATCATCAAGATTTTCGATGTGGTCGCTGCGTGCGGCACGCGGAAGAGTGGGCTCTACCATCTGAGCACGGCACCCATGTCGGATGTTGCTGCAGTGGCTTCTCTGCAGCTATGGCATGAGCGTCTTGACCACGTGAACGATGCCGACGTCAAGGAGATGATCAAGAACCAGGACGTGGAACGATTAACGTGCAATTTTGTGGTGGTCAAGTACATCTGCGAGCCGTGCATGTACGGCAAGGCGGAAATGACGCCTATGCCTCGCGTAGTAGGAGTTTGTGTTACGAGTTGGCTCCATCTCGTGCACTCGGACCTCGGTGGACCAATGTCGGAGCCGTCTTGTGGCGGAGCGCTCTACTTCGGCACGTTCACCGACGAATTCTCCCGCTGGACGGACGTGATCTTCTAGCACGAGAAAAGCAATCTTCTCGCTGAGTACAAGAAGTGGCTCACAAAGGCACAGCTGCACATCGGCAACAAGATCAAGGTGCTCTGATCCGACAACAGCGGCAAGTACGTGTCGTCCGCATTCAAGGCACTTCAAGATGAAAACGGCATGACGCACCAGGCGACGATGCCCGACACGCCGCAGCAGAACGGGGTTACTGAGCGACTCAACCGAGGTCTCGTGGAGATGGCACGCACCATGACGCGACACAAGGACGTCGACCAAGACCTTTGGGCGGATGCCATCAAGACGGCGGTCTACATCAAGAACCTCGTAACCAGCTGAGCGCTTCCGGTAGGCACGACGCCTCATGAGCTGTGGACCGGGAACAAGCCCGACGTGAGCCACATGCGGGTGTTTTGGCTCAACCTGCAGGGTGGTACTGCACAAGAGCCACGTCGACGGCAAGTTCTGAGACAATGTAGCAAAGGGCACGTTTGTCAGCTATTCAGACGGCAGCAAGGCGTACAAGGTCATCCTCGACGACGGCGAGGTCTTCGAGGCGCGAAGAGTCGTTTTCTCCGAGAACAGCTCAAGCAAGGTAGCAGATGTTCCAGAGGACTCACGCATGGACGAAGTCGTCGATGGCGAGACGGGCGTGGATGCCGGCAGCAACGAACAAGACATTGACGCTGAAGATGCCGCCGGAGACTACCAGAACGATGGTGGTTCGGACAAGTCGGCAGACGACAGTAAAGGACCTGCCGGCTCTCAAGACACGCTGCGCCGGAGCGTCAGAGCGCGGTGGGCGCCGTTCGAGTACCAACGCCCGGTAAGCCTCGTTGCCCACGAGGCTCAGATGACGTACAAGCAAGTAGTTAAAGAACAAGAGTCGGTCGAGTGGCGGGCCGCAATGGACCAGGAGATGGACTCCATCCGCAAGAACGATACATGGCGCTTGACGGATCGCCCGGTCGGCCGACGCATGCTCGAGGGAAAGTGGGTTTTCAAGGTCAAGAACGAGCTGGACAACGTTGGGAACAACACGACGCGGCTCAGGGCGCGCCTGTGATTCATGAGCAACCGACGGATCAAGGGGCTTGACTTCAACGGGACATTTGCACCGGTGGCCAAATTCACTACCATCCGATGCATCCTGGTAATGACGGCGGCGAACGGGTGGGAGCTGCATCAGATGGACTTCAAGTCGGCCTTCCTGAACAGCGACCTTGACGAGGAGGTCTACATGGAGCAGCCGGAGGGATACGTCGATCTCACCTATCCAGACAAGGTGTGCCGTCTTCTCCAAGCGCTGTATGGGCTTGAGCAAGCCCCCAAGATGTGGTACGCCAAGATCGACGCCTTTCCCAAGTCGAAAGGGTTCGACAACATCGACCCGGATGTCTGCCTCTATCTCCAGATGGATGACGGTGAGATCGTAATCGTCCTGGTGAACGTCGAAGATCTTCTTCTGGTCGGGTCAAGCGTGGCGGCGATCGATAAGATCAAGAAGGCGCTTGGCAAGCGCTTCGAGATGAAGAACCTGGACGAGGCCAAGGTCATCCTCGGGCTAGAGATTAGCCGTGACAAGACGTTGGGCACCCTCAAGCCGTCGCAGGGCAAGTACGTGGCATAAGTGCTCGAGAAGTTCGATGTGGCGGAGTACAACCCGATCGCGACTCCGTTGGAGATCGGGCTGCAGCTTGCTAAGTCGGCGAAGAGCGACGAGTAGTTTCCCTACCGCGAGGCCGTCGGAACCCTGATGCGCCTTATTGACGGGACGCGTCCTGATCTCGCCTTTGCGGTCGGCAAGCTAAGCCGTTTCGTATCAGGCTACGGGTAGGAGCACTGTGCGGTTGTGAAGCGCGTCTTCCGATATGTCAAGAGGTCTGTCGACAACGGCCTGGTCTGCAACAATTCCGCGTCGGGCATCGTCGAAGGATTCAGAGATGCTTACTGGGCAGGTGACTACGAGACGCGGCGGTCTACGACGGGCTTCATGTTCATCTTTGGCGGGACGGCCGTCAGCTGGGCTTCGAAGTTGCAGAAGACGGTGGCGCTATCTACCATGGAGGCGGAGTACATGGCTCTTCGCGGGGCCAGCAAGGAAGCTGTTCGGCTGGAAAAGCTCATCCAACGCGTCACCATGCTCGTGACGCAGTCGGACGACTTGGATGGGCCGGTTAACATCAAGGCCGACAACAGCGGCTGCATCAACTTCGCCAAGAATCCCGTCGAGCACAAGCGCACTAAGCACATGGACATTCGCTACCACTTTGTGCGGGATGAGATCACGACGGACAAGGTCATCCTCGAGCACTGCCCAACGGACTAGATGGTGGTAGACCCGGTGACGAAGGAGCTCGCCAAGGTCAAGAACGACAAGCATGTCAAGACGATGGGAATGTGTTGAATTCAAATATGCGCCGTAAGTACATCATGACGTAAGTACATCGCTGCTCCAAGCCGGCCATGACGGGCGGCATCAGATTTGGGACTTCAAGATTCTAGGTGGACTTACTTCTCGACAGGCACTTCAAGGGCGGTCAGCTGCCAGGCGGCGTCAAGCAAAACGGCGTGTTGGAGCGTCATGCTCAACGCCGCTGTAATCCCTGCAGCTGTAAAAAAGCAAAATACAAGAAACCAGGTATTGGCAGGGTTCTAGCCCCCGACTCCCGGACGCGGCCCGAAGGTCACGTCTAATGATAGTGGGGCCCTTACTTCGCACTAGGCTACCCATGCGACTTCCTCGCGGTTTGGTGACCGCTGGTGCATTCGACATTTGTACCCGTGCGATTTTGAGTGCAAGTTTGGCGATTGCACATTTTGTGTTCTTGCGCTTCTGATGCTTTGATTTGCGTGGGCTGTGCTTTGATCCCTGATGCTTTGATTGGGTGAGCGTTTTGATTTAGAGTGTGGGCGGGCGCGTGCGCGGGCGAGCTGCTTCGGCTGCGTGGTGGGCTTGAGTGGTCCGACTTGGACTACTTGAGGAGTGACCTTGATGGGAAGAGGGCCGCTTTGGAGAGACAACCAACAAAGCACGTTCGCACACATACACACAAGCCCAAGCCACTCAACCACTTAACCGTGGTCCCCCATTCCCTATCCCCACTGCGTTTCAGCATGCTCCTACCACCATCGGCACTGCTGCCTGCATCCGCGCCAGATTCGCTCATAAGCGCTTCTGCCTCCTGCTCTTCCTTGATATCTTTATGGGAGGGGTGGTGCGCCACGAGCAGGCGCCGCAACAGGTAGCGAAGCTCGTCCGGGAAGTGCGCTTTCCGCCAGTCCGAGGAGCTGGCGTCCAGCAGCGCCCTTTGGGCGGCGTCATCGGGCGCCCCAGTCAGAGAATCTACGAAACGAGGCGGTTGTCGGCAGTCTCGTACGCAAACCTCCGTCTGGGTGCCTCCACACTGACCGGCAGCATCATCTTCAACTAGTTCTGGATGTGACCAAGGTCGCTGTTCTTGATATAGTATGTGTGCGCCTCTGGAGAGGCAAGCATCTTGAATAGGCCGTTCAGCACGCGGTCGTTCCAGCCGCCGTCGCCCATACCGACACCCTGTGTGTCAATGACGATCACGTTTCCCTCGGACGACGCCGGGACACCCGCAGAGTCGGTCTCACACCGTCGTTCCCAGGATGACTCTTTGGTTCCTAATGGGCGACACAATGGCGACACAATACGACAAAGCGTCGTCTGAGAGTCGCGCAGGCAGGCTAAATTTGTCGCAGACGGTAGCACCACGGGAGCACTTTAGCGGCGAATAAGCATCCGGCCGTGTCGGTTTCCGGAAAATTCTGCGCAAATTATTTTCCACTGATTTTGGGCATATGTTTCAGTACTATTTAACAGATGCAGATGTGTTAATGTAATTTCGTGCCAATTGATGACTTACACGCGACTAACCATTTAAGTCACATGACATTGTCGATCACGCAACGCCGCTGCCGTCGCGGCAGCAGTGGCGGCCGCCCCCCCCCCACCCCCCCTGCGGCCCGCCGCGTCGGCGGGCCGCAACCCCCGGTGGGGGTCTGCTTTCCTCGCTCCGACCGCCGCCGACCACGCCGCCGCGTAGGCGCGGCGCCCCCGCAGCAGCATGCGCTCGTCGAGGGTCCCCCCCAGCTGTGCCACCCGCTCGCCGTAGCGGTGGGCCAAAAAAGCCGCGTGGGCGGCGAACACCGCGTCTTCCCCTCTGATGGCAAGCACGTAGGCAATGAGCGCCTTGACGGTGGGGGGGAGGCGGCGGCGGGGCCGTCAGCATCTGCGGCGGCGGCGCCTGCGGCGGCGCGGTGGTTGGCATCTGCCGCCGCCGCCCACCCGTCCCATTCGGTCCGCAGTGCGTCCGCCAGCAGACGGCCGGCCGCGGAAGCGGGGGAGGGGGCATCCGCCACCGCGTGGGGGCAAGGCGCATGAACGGCAGCCGTCGCGTCTGCGCCGCTGTCGGCCGCCGCCAAGCCGCCGCCGTCTGCCGCCGCGCCGCCGCCACCGCCGCCGCCGCCGCCGCCGCCACCGTCGGCCGCCGCGTCAACGCCGCCGCCGTCGCCGCCCGCCACCGCCGGCGCGGACGCGTCAATCTCATAGGCGGCGGCGGCGACGATCCCTCGAGGGCACGTGCGGCGGGGGTCCGATGAGCAGCGGCGCGCCGCCGTGCCGCCGCCGCCGTCGCCCGCTGCAGGCGGCACTTGTGCCGCCATTGACAAGCGTTCCGAGCGCGATTATGCTCGGATTCATCCCGAATTTGAGGGAGAGTAACCTACGCCGCTGAGACTTGGCCGCACGCAGGGCTTTCCCATTGACTTTGCCACGAAATGGTCGATGCAGTCGAAATCTGGGGAGCACCAATCTGTCAACAGTCCGTCTCCAGCCTGGAATCGCACATTGCCCGAAAGCACCATGCGGTGGGGCTCTCGAAACACACTGAAGTAACCGAACAAGCACGTTGGCAGAACCGCCGACGACCTCATGTACTTGATCGACAATGGTAACACTTTGTGGAGGTCATGAAGTACCACACCCCACCACACGCGGCCAGTGCGCACGGGCATCATGGACATACCACCCCTCAGTAGCATGCCATCCTTAATCGCCCTGCCCCCGAGGCGTACTCCCCACGAAAGACAGGCCGCCGCGCCAACAATGGCGTCCGCTGTCATTGAAGAGAGCACCCAGAAGCCTCCGTCAGACCGGGAGGTGACCGACTGCGAGAGGAACCAGAAGAAGACTCCTTCCACCATCCTCTGCGTAACAGCGCTCCTACCTCTTATCGACTGCGCGTCACCACAGGGCAGCTCCACCCGGCGCTCGGCATTGCGGGGAAAATGCCAAGGCAGCTCACCATACCCCGTTTTGGGGTTCTCGTCTGCGCCAGAGTCGGACTCTTTGGCTGCAGCACCCTCCGCGTCGACCGCGCGCGGCGTCCGAGGGTAGGTTGCAGCGTGTTGCCGCTTTGACGGCGGGCCCGGAGACGGTGACCGCGAAATGCCTCGTAGGTGGGGGCGAATACGGCGGTATGGTGGCAGAGCGGGTCGCTCAGATGGCGTGTCCACCAGTCGAGACGACGGACGGTGCGCCTGGCGGCACGCTCCGTCGCACGCGTGCGACGAGATGCCTTGTCACAGAAATCGGGCCGCCTGCGTGACAGTGCCACCTCCTTGCAGAATGCTTACAGCTCCAAACATCGTCGAATTGAGGCCCGCCACGTGTCCACATCCCGATGAGCAGCCCCACATAATCTCCAGGCGCTGAGCGTCGGGCAGGAAGCCCGGACCAGCGAATTCGATCGCAGCTAGCGCCATATTCAGCTGCCCAGATGACAGCACGACAACGCAGCCAATGAGGGCGCTGCGAGCCCCTTGGATGACGAACACAAACGCAGAGTGAACCGCCAGTGCAACGAGGCCCGACCCATTAGCGTGCTGAGTCTGCGCCGACGCCGGTTCCGACAGCAGTGGCTCAGGTTGCCGAGCGGGTCGCACACCATCCGTCTGCCCACCAGACGCCGCGACGGCTGCCATCTGTCCGCCAGACGCCGCGACGGCAGCAGAGGCGCGTGGAAGATCGTTCGGGCCTGACCGGCCGCCGTCCGAGCCGCGCCGCAATGAATCAAACAGGCGGGACCCATCGTCGCCACGCGGAGCCGCTTGCAGGGCTCCATACAGCCGTGAGCCTTGCAAGGCGTCGGCCGCCGCTGCCGCGGCTTCAGCAATCTGCAGCGCCTCAGCCGCCAGTCGTGCCGCATTAGCTTGGGCCCGACCGAAGCGGCGCCGCTGACCGCGCGCATAGTTGACATCACGCCGGGAAACCTTGTCAGATCCGCTCATTGAGACGTCGTCGCCGTTGGGGCTCGGCGGACTATCGTGTTTTGACATACCGGGAGCGGCCTCACTGTTTCCGCAAGCGGTTTTATCACGCGGCGGGAACTTTTCTTACAGGGCTGTGGCCTTAATGTTTCAACGTCGATCGAGCAGACGGTGCGAAGGAGTGTACCGCGATCCATCCGGCCCTTCCCGAAGGTGGCCGACTCAGATTTGCACCGGAGCCGCCTTTCCACAGAGGCAACCAAAGCATTGTCCTGGGGCCGCCTAACCAATGAGGCGGACCTCTCGCGCCGCCGACGGGCGCCCGCACGAAAGGGGCGCCCACGCAGACGGCGTGGATACGCGGCCCTCCCCAGCAGAGGGGCTGGCCGCCATCCAGCCGGCCTCCCCAAAGGTGGCCGACTCAGATTGAAACCGGGGCCGCCTGTCCAGAGACGGCCCAGAGAGTGTCCTAGGGCCGCCTAGCCCAAGAGGCGGCCCTCTAACGCCACCGGCGGGCGCCCGCACGAAAGGGGCGCCCGCACCGACGGTGTGGATACGCGGTCCTGCCCCTCAGAGGGGCGGGCCGCGCTCCAGCCGGCCTCCCCGAAGGTGGCTAACTCAAGAGATAGGTCTGTACCGCACTGAGGGTAAATGAACATCACGCGATGGGTAGCGGGGGAGCTGACACAAATGTCAGCCTTTCTATTTGAACGTGGGGGGGGGGTGGCACGCGGATGTGGATCGGGGTGCGTCAACGCGAAAAGAATGACAGACCAGCGCGTGGTAGGGTGGGGGGTGGAGACAGGAGTGGTGAAGACGAAGAGGGGCATTCGACGTCGACGACACAAGGGCATGCATCGGGTGCCGCGCGCGCACGACTCGACGAGCGCCTTGTCCAAAACCAGCCCCTGCTGCCCGCACGCACACAGGACTGGTGCGGCCCAGCACACCCGTTTGCCACTGGCGCCACCTCCCTGCAACGCTCTTCAGCGGCGACCCCTTCAATGAGTGGCGCCGCGAGGTTCTTCCAGGGCGTGCAGGGCGGCGGCCACCAAATCGAGCTCACTCGTCCGCCACGATCAAGCAACCGGATAACGCGATATATTTGAACGGAATTATAATTCGGCAACTTGCCAGTATTGTGAGGAACTACCCCAGGTTCTTCGAGTACGCATACCGCCCAGGCACGAGAAGTGGAGGTCAGTCTTTGGTATCCTCTGGCGCTGCCGTGAGCAGTCTCACCGTATCTCTGGGCGTGGCATCAATCTGAAGGACTGTGGCGCACTCTGCATGCAACATTTGTCTTTAAAGATCGTTCTTTTTCCAGGGCGACAGTTTGTGACTGGGCTTTTCAGCTGGCGGTGGTCTCACATAAGATCCTTTTTCTCCTGGGTACGTAGGAGGTGCGTGCCGGCGGAGATTGCCCGTCACACCAGCTGATAGAGCGCGGCGTTCGGCGCAGCGCACCGCGCAGCGCATGTTGTAGGGACTAACGTATGCGCGAGACGTGGACACGTTGTTACACTCGGCTCTGAAGAAAGATCGGCCTGGGTCAGTTTGTCATCTGCGCCTGACTTCGACGGATAAAAGATCGCAGTCATCCACTTGGGTGCGGGCGCTGCGATGGCTGAAAGTGACGCTGAAGACCACAGCGGCGCCCCGCAGGGCTCACCGCGTCCGAACTCGCCAGTCGTCGACGCCGCCCATATTATGAGTGTGTAGAGTGCTCACGGGGTACGTGCTACCGTGGTGTTGAACACGACCGTGGTGCTCGTGCGTAATTTGCTGGGGTGGCGCTCTATTCTACCTCTTGTAGGACTACGCCCACACGTGACCTAACCTCAAAGCTCGGTGATGGACGCTCGTGCACACCTCCATACGTCCGCCTCTCCCCGTGTACGCTTGCGTTTACCAATGGATATCACCTCGTGCAGGATGAAGTGAGCAGCCTGTCTACCAGGTATGGCCAAGCCATGCTCAAGAAAATACGCAATGGATTTGTGAACCCTGGTACGAATGGCAGCGCAGCGGACTCTCCTGAACATGACTGCCTGTCACGGCTCGCGCCCACTGGGCAGCTGGAAGGCCCCAATCGAGACAGCAATCGCCACCTCTGTGCCGTTGTGAACAAGGCGGTTGAGAAATGTGTCTGAAAGATTGATTGCGGTGCGAGTGGATGGTCCCAGAAACGGCGGAAAGTGAGAGCTGCGTTGAGGAAGGGCCTACGTACTCGATGCAATCAACGATGCGTCTCAGCAAGACTGTTGGCCTATCGTATCCTGGGGGTTAACTTGGACGCTGACGTCAAAGAGGCCACCTTGGATCGCGTTGTTCTGGCCAGCGGTGTGAATGACACTGCTCAAGCAGCGGTGCCGGCGGCCCTATGTAGCGCAAGCGGCATTGGGTACCGCCTGAAACTGCAGGACGGTGACCAGGAAATGGAGCGACCTCTGGACTTGAATGCAGCAGCCGCGTCCATCGTAGGAGAGCAAGAACACAAAATTGTGTACGGGCCTGACCTGCACAAAAGGCGACGTGCTCTTTGCAAAACTATCCTCCGGATGTGCATGCGAGCTTCTTCTGGCATCGTGCCCCGTGCTGCTCCCGAAGAAGGATTAAGTCAGGACGCTGATTTCTTTTGCTACAATCTCTACAGAGAATTTTCCTGGAGCAACGCTGCCCTAGTCTTGTACACGAGTTGACGCCAGTCCGTGCACCTCTTCGGAGGAGCAGTCCTGCAAATAAACTGGTGAATGTGGCAGGACTCTATCTCGCCAACTATCGTGGGGACCGTTCCGGGATAGTTCCCATGATAACCCTGGAAGAAGGATCAGGATGATCCGAAAGTCTGGCCAGGATATTTTCAGGTCCTGTCTCCAGAACTTTCTTTCCGGGGCAAGAAAGAAAAACAAAAAAGAGATGTCAAAACCTGTCTCCAAGATTTTCCTGCGAACAGTCCCCCTTCCAGTTCAAAAGATGCTTTCTTATTTATATTGGAATAAATTTCACGAGAAAGAATCTGCAACTTTACACCAACACACAGTGTCTGGGATTGACTGTATTGGCCAAAAGTGGGGAGACCGCAATATCGTCAATTTCCGGTGCGCTGCAAACCGGATCGAGCACTCAAGTGCCGTCAAAAACGATGGATCAGCGGGGGTTCTCGATTTCATCGATCCCCGGACCTCTCGCAGGCTTGCGTATTCGTTGCTAAGCGAGCACTCTACCACTGAGCTACAAACCCATGGTCTCGGGCGAGAATTGGATGCAGCGGGTAAATATAGTGTTGAGAATCGTTGACTTGTTGTCATTGTTCTCCTTGTTCTGTGCTGAACAATAGTCGGCGCTGTATCTGCCAGTTCTCGTCCGATGAGTCGGGCAGCACCGCTGCTGGAGCTCTACGAAGACTACGCCAACGTGGAGCGTGTCCTGCGTGGGGTCGGAGCACATGGGAAAGACGAGACGCAGTCATGTAAACTCCACATTGGACCCCACGGTACCGGTCGACGCCCCCCACGACCAGGTTCCCCGCAGCCACCCTTTCCACACTGGAGGGCAAACACAATCATGCGCGCACGCCACCCACCACCCCCCTTGCCCCTATGCACCAGCCGCGGCGCGCTCCTCCAGTGCCACCCACCGCTCCATCTTGGCGTCGATGAGCTCCGTCGTGTGCGCCAGCTCCGTGCTCCACGCCTCTAAGTCGGAAAAGCCGGCGGTGCCGCCCTCTGCCGCCAAGCGTGCCGACAGCGCCGCGTGGTGGGTGGAGAGCGCCTCAATCTCCCCCTCGAGGCCCTCGTACTCCTTGCGCTCCTTAAAGCTAAAGCGCTTGGCCTTGGGCGTCAACCCCGGCGATGCGGGCCAGGCGCCTGACGCTGTCGGCGACGCGTCGTGCGTGCCCGCCGCCGCCCGGTCAGCGGCCGCGAGCGCAGACGAGGCCGACACGGCGCGCTTAGCCGCCTCCTCCTCTGCCTTTTTGGCGTCAATGTACTCGGTGAAGGTGCCCTCAAAGCGGCGCACCCGCCCGCCGCCCTCAAACACGAGCAGGTGGTCCACCACCTTGTCCATAAAGTACCGGTCGTGGGACACGACGACGAGGCACCCCGTGTACTCGGTGAGAAAATCTTCCAGCAGCCCGAGCGTGTCGAGGTCGAGGTCGTTGGACACCTCGTCCAGGATGAGCATGTTGGGACTCCGCAGCAGCAGCGACAGCAGCTGCAAGCGCCGCTTCTCCCCGCCCGACAGGCGCGAGATGTACGTGTACTGTTGGGAGCGCTCAAAGCCAAACTGCTCGAGCAGCTGCAGCGCGCGCACTTTGGCGTCGGCGCCCGAGTTGGCGCCCGCCGCCGACGAGACGGCCTCGAGTTCGACGCCCGACGACGCGGTAGACGAGTAAAAGTTGACCCGCGGCCCGTCCGTCGCCGCGAGCGCCGCCAGGTCAGTGACGAACTCAGACACCCGCACGTCGGCGGGCAGGGTCAGGCCGTCCTGGTCAAAGTGGCCAAATACGACCGTCTCGCCGACGGTGATGTTGCCCGAGTCGAGCGGCAGCTCGCCGTACAGGGCCTTGAGGAAGGAGGACTGCGTGGCGGAGGGCGAGAGGGACGGAAAAAGACCACCACACGTGCCACCCAGCAAGTCGCGCAGCGCCACCAAAACACACGCACAACAGCAGAGCGGGAGAAGCGGCGAGAGTAGCCAGAAATGGCAAACGCGGCAACCATCCACAGACCGTCAGTCGTCTGACCGCCAACGGGCCGCAGGGGACGACGCAGCAGGAACGAACCGGCCGGCGACGGCCGCACGCAACGTTCAAAAATAAACGGGCCCCCGACTCTGCGCCGCGCCGCGCCCCACCCAGCTTGCTCTCCGTCGTGGTCAGTGCCGCGACAGCGGCTCCTTCG
>Ga0114957_1004012_pt1 | contig 12900 bp, 10 predicted proteins | sample BantaG_FD_87175 | JGI IMG/M metagenome (GOLD analysis project Ga0114957, IMG submission 87175) | Marine algal microbial communities from Bantry Bay, Ireland - BantryBay_4 metaG | ecosystem: Host-associated > Algae > Red algae > Unclassified | place: Bantry Bay, Ireland | collected 2014-11-21 | reverse complement strand
TCGAAATTTCTAAATTCTATGAGCGATTACCAAATCCAGTTTTAATTGCTGCTGATGAATTTGCAAATGGAGAAATTTCTTACCGTTACAAAGAAGGTGGTGAGAAAAAAGACTTTTAAATAAAAAAAAAACTATTAATGATGAATGATGAATTTCCCCTAGTGGTTATTCATCATTTTTCATTTACTGTCACTCTTAATCAAAATCATGCTGTCATCTACCTGAGATCTGATTCTCCTAGATTGAATTTTTGATTGTCATTTTGATTAAAAACTCTTATCGTCATTTTTGATTTTGATTGACATTGACATTGACATTGACATTTTGATTCATTTTTGATTTTGACTGCCATTTTAATTTTGATTTTTTATGATTGGAAAAAAAATTATCCTCTGCGTTTCAGGAAGCATTGCAGCCTATAAAGCAGCATTTCTAACTCGTCTATTAATAAAGTCAGGTGCCGAAGTTCAAATTTTGATGACGGAATCGGCTACCCAATTTATCACACCACTTACTCTTTCTACGCTTTCCAAAAGACCCGTTCACACTCAAGTTAGTTCAGAAGAAAGTTGGAATAATCATGTCGAGTTAGGACTGTGGGCAGATGCTATGATTATTGCACCGACGACTGCCACAACCTTAGCAAAATTGGCGAATGGAATTGCTGATAATGTAATTGTTGCCACTTATCTTTCTGCTAGATGTCCCGTATTTTTTGCGCCAGCGATGGACTTGGATATGTGGTTACATCCTTCGACAGTTAATAATGTGCAGAAATTACAATCCTACGGCAATCAATTAATTGATGTCGCACATGGGGAACTGGCAAGTGGATTGGTGGGAAATGGACGAATGGCAGAACCTGAATTTATCGTAGAAACTTTACAAAAATATTTTTCGCAAAAAGAAGATTTAGTTGGGAAAAAAGCACTCATCACCGCTGGCCCAACTTACGAACCAATCGACCCAGTTCGATTTATTGGAAATAGATCAAGTGGAAAAATGGGTGTTGCTTTAGCCAAAGAATTAGCAGAAAGAGGAGCCGAGGTAAAATTAATTCTAGGACCATCTGCGCTAAAAATCCAACATCCAAATATCGAAACTATTCGAGTGACCAATGCTCACTCTATGTACGAAGCAGCTCAAAGTTTTTTTGAAAAAAGTGATATTTCTATTCTAGCAGCTGCGGTGGCAGATTATCGACCAATCAATGTGGCTGATAAAAAAATTAAGAAAAAAGATAAAACACTCACTATTGAGTTGGAAAAAACCACAGATATTGCAGCAACGCTCGGCAAGCAAAAAAGAGATGACCAGTTACTCATCGGTTTTGCTTTGGAAACCAACAATGAAATCGAAAATGCCAAAGGCAAATTAGAGAGAAAAAATTTCGACTTTATTGTTTTAAACTCGTTACAAGATAAAGGTGCTGGCTTCGCAGTCGATACTAACAAAATTACTATCCTTCGAAAAGACAATAAGATGAAGGATTTTGAGTTAAAATCTAAGACAAAAGTGGCAATTGATATTGTAGTTGAGATTATCTCAATGATTAAGTAAAAATATTATTCTGAGCGATGTTAACTCTTAATGTGCTAACATCGTTTTCCAATAAAATAATTTTAAAATGAAAAAATTTCTCCTTTTACCTTTTATCATTTTTTTGAGTCAATTTGTAAGTGCGCAAGAAGTACTTTTTGATGTAAAAGTAAATACACCTAAGATTCAAAATGTGGATCCTAAAGTTTTTAAAGACTTGGAAACTAACATCCAAGAATTTTTAAATAATCGAAAATGGACGGAAGATGTATATGACCAAGAAGAAAGAATCAAATGCCAAATTCAATTAACTATAACGGAAGAGGTTTCTCAAACTTCTTTTAGAGCTGACTTAGCAATTCAATCAACTCGTCCAATTTATGGAAGTAGCGAGGAAACAACACTTTTGAATCACGTAGATAAAGATGTGGTTTTTAATTATGAGCCATTCCAACCAATTGTTTTTAGTAAAAATTTATTTCAAGATAACCTAAGTGCATTATTAGGTTATTATGTCAACCTAATTTTGGGAATGGATTACGATTCATTTTCACCACTTGGTGGAGATCCATATTTCCGAACTGCACAAGAGATCATCCAAAGTGTGCCTCAAAATGCAGCTTCTGCTTTCCCAGGCTGGAGACAAATTGATGGAAATAGAAATAGATATTGGATCATCGAAAATTTGACTAGTCCTAGAATTAGAGACTACCGAATGGCTATGTATAAATATCACCGCCAAGGTTTAGATAATATGCACTTAGATCCAACTGCCGCACGAGCAACCGTTATGGAAGCAATCGCAATCATCAAAGATGTCAATAGAAATTATCCAAATTCAATGATTATGCAAATGTTTGCTAATAGTAAAAGAGCTGAATTGATCGAAATTTTCAAGCAAGGAACTAAATTAGAAAAAGATGATTTTCATAAAATCATGGTTCGAATCGATGCTTCCAATGCTAATGAATACCGCCGAATTGGAAAATAATCATTTTAACGGTGAATGATTAATGGTTAACTATTAACCATTCACCGTTAACAATTAACCGTTCCCCTCAATGCTTCGCAAACTCCTCCGCTACCTACAACCTTACCGTCGCAACGTATTCCTCAACATCATCTGCAATGTCTTTATGGCATTGTTTACCATCGTGAGTATTCCTGCAATCATTCCTTTTTTACAAATACTTTTTGACATCGAAGCACCTGTGATGCAAGAGCCAGAATTATCTTGGAGTGCAGGAGACTTGATCGAATATTCTAAATATTGGTTTAGTAATTTGATGCATACGGAGAGCAAAGAAACTGCCCTCGCCTACATTTGTATTTTCATTGTGATACTTTTTTTATTAAAAAATGTCTTTCGATATCTTTCCTTATTTTTTATGGCTCCCGTGCGAAATGGAATCGTTAGAGATGTGCGCCAACAACTATTTCACAAGATGATGGCATTGCCGCTCTCCTATTTTTCAGAAGAAAAAAAAGGAGATTTGATGTCCCGAATTACGACTGATGTGATGGAAATCGAATGGAGTATTCTAAATGTTTTAGAAGCATTTTTTCGAGAGCCTTTGATTATGTTTGGCTGTTTGGGATTGATGATTTATTTGAGTCCTGCGCTGACGATGTTTGTTTTTGTGCTCATTATTTTTACTGCGATCATCATCGGAGGAATTGGAAAAACTTTAAAAAAGAAGTCTTCAACAGTTCAAGAAAAATTGGGCAACTTAGTTTCCATTGTCGAAGAAGGACTTTCAGGTTTACGAATTATTAAAGGTTTTAATGCAGAGAAATACCAAGAAGAAAAATTTCAACAAGAAAATAATGATTACAAAAAAACCTTAACTCACTTGCTGTGGCGAAGAGATTTATCATCGCCTTTAACAGAATTTTTAGGCATTGCAGTTGTTTCAATTTTGTTGTGGTACGGTTCGAGGCAAGTATTTAGTGGTGCGCTTGGAGCAGAAAGTTTCTTCGCATTTTTGATGGCATTTTACTACGTCATTGATCCTGCCAAATCTTTTTCAAAAGCATATTATAATTTCCAAAAAGGAGCTGCTGCTGTCGATCGAGTCGATCATATTTTAAATGCAGAGGAAACAATTATAGAGAAAAATGATGCTTTGACCATTCAAGAATTTAATCATTCGATCGAATATCGAGATATAGATTTTTTTTATCAGGAGGAGGAGAAAAAGGTTTTGGATAAAATAGATTTAAAAATTCCCAAAGGAAAAATCGTCGCACTCGTCGGAGCTTCAGGTGCAGGAAAAAGTACTTTGGTAGATTTGCTGCCAAGATTTTACGACGTTAGTTCAGGAGGAATTTTTATTGATGGAAAAAATATCAAAGACTTAAAAATAAAAGAACTGCGACATTTGATGGGAATCGTTTCGCAAGAAGCTATTTTATTCAATGATACCATTTATAACAATATCATTTTTGGATTGGAAAACATCACCAAAGCACAAGTCATCGAAGCTGCCAAAATCGCCAATGCACACGATTTTATTTTAAAAACTGAAAATGGTTACGAAACTAATATTGGCGACCGAGGCAATAAATTGAGCGGTGGTCAACGCCAACGAATCACTATCGCTAGAGCTGTTTTAAAAAACCCGCCTATCCTTATTTTGGATGAAGCGACTTCTGCACTTGATTCTGAATCTGAAAAATTAGTACAACAATCTTTGACACTTTTGATGAAGAATCGAACCTCGATTGTCATTGCTCATCGACTTTCTACCATTCAACATGCCGACGAAATCATCGTCATGCAAGATGGAAAAATTATTGAAAGAGGTCGCCATAAAATTCTTTTAGAACAAAAAGGTGCTTATCAAAAATTGGTTGAATTACAGACCTTTTAATCCTTTTCTTCAAAAATTTCCAGTTTTACATATTGCTACTTTTTTATTTCTAAAAAAAAGTAGTCACACTTTCCTTCTATAAATCAAAATATCTTTTCAAGTTGGTATATGCTTTGCATAACAGTTTAACACAACTAAGTATAAAATTCACTTACTTATGAATGCCAACCATCATCGAAAAAAGACTACAAAACAACAATTGCTCTTGTTAGCAATCGTTTGTTTTTTTAGTGTCGCAGGAAGTAGTTCGATGCAAGTAATTGGTAATGATAATCATGAAGACCCAGTTACTTCCGTTGCAAATCTTTCCAATCATCAAAAAAATCAATATAAAAAAGATGCCACTCGATTAGCTTTACGTCAGTTAGTTAATGGAAATAATTTTGAAAATTTGGATGCAGAAGTACCAAAAGAAATGGTTGAATCTATTTATTCAAGTTTGATTACCATTCACACAAGTGGATTACCAGAAGCAAATATTGTTACCGCTCAACATAAGTTACACACTTTTCCAACTCCAACAGTAGATCGATTAGTAGTGATTTATAAAAGAGATGCGACTTGGGCTACACCTCTTAGATTAGGAGATGATGTGACAGATAATGATAAAATCAACGAATTAAGTGAAAAATTTAAGTTAACAATCGACCGTCATGTAGAATGGGATGAAGAACATTTCTCCTTCAATATGCGTGCGGAAGAATCAATGAATATTGCTCCTTTGGCAAAAGACTTATCAACCGTCGAAAGTGTTACACTTGTTGATATGATGGAACCTAATGGCGATGGAAATGATATTGAAATAAAAAAGTTAGCGAACGGTTGGGAAATTAATTACATCATTAAATTTGATGGATGTCTCTCAGGATGTAAAAAAAGACATACCTGGAGTTTCGAAGTAATTAATGGTCAAGTGAATTTTAAGGGAGAAAGTGGCGACGAATTACCTAAGTGGATGAGGTGAATTTTATAGGCATAATTAAAGATGGTTTTTAAAAGAAAAAATCATTAAGACCTGTAACCTAAATTTTGAAATAGCGTTTTAAATATATCTTCCTAATTAATTTTAGGGTGAATGTTTGTTCATAGTTTTTGTTTTTTGTTTTGTCCCCCCGATGAACTTGGGGGGATTTTTTTATTTTAAAAACTACCCTAATCAGGGTACTTTTGGCATCCAATTTGCAATATAGATAATAGAGTCAGCAATCAATATTTACTCCCACAAAGAATTGATAATCAACGTTTTACCCCTTTCTACTTTAGTTCTATTTTAAAAAGCAGTAATTATATAACAATGCTTTTACAAAAAAAACTAAACTGAATTTTTCCCTTTTTTCAAATATGATAAATATTATTTTTCAAAAAACATTTAGTGATTTCTGAAAAATAATTATTGGAAAATAATTTATTCCAAATTCAACTCCTACCAGATTTAGACGGAGCGTGACAAGTGATGAATGTATCCAAAAATTAAATTTAACTACGAAGATTTATTTCCTCTTCGGTCTCAAAAATATAAATTAATTCCCATTGGGAATTTTAAAGATAAGTGTTTGTTCATAGTGTTTGTTTTTTGTTTTGTCCCTGTCAATGTTAATTGACAGGGTCTTTTTTTTTCTAAAAAAAATCAAAAAAATCCCCACGAGCGTTATTAGCCCATACGGGCTAACAACGCTTTAAAAAAAAAAAAAGGTCAAAAAACTGCAATCGCAATTTTTCAACCTTTCGAAATTTTCCAAAAAAATAAAAGTTTTTTTATCTAGTAGCGGTCACGTCGCCTTTGTAGACTTCCACACGACCGTCAAGAAATTCAATTTCTGCAAAATAAATAAATACATTTCCTGCATTTTTATTATTATTAATTTTTCCATTCCAACCTTGTGTTTCATCATTTGCCTGAAAATCGGCATTAGAAAACACGACCGCTCCCCAACGATCAAATACTTGAAAATTTTTGATTTTTACAACATCGTCTCCTCCGTATATAGTAAAGGTGTCGTTGTTGCCATCATTGTTAGGAGAAAATGCATTTGGCACAAAAACGTTTCGTGGCTTTTCTACTTGGATCGTCACATGAGCTTTGACAGAACATCCCTCGGCAGTAGTCACAGTCAAAAAATAGGTAGTGGTTCGTGTTGGTAAAATAGTTGGAGCCATGCAGTCTAGGCAAGAAAGTGATTCGTCCGCTTCCCAAGTAAATGTAGCGTTAGTGTAATTTGTGACTACTTGAAGACGATATTCGTCCCCCAACTGTACCGTAGCCGGTTCCAAAATTTCAACTAAAATTGGAGCATCAGCTTCGATGTAAATTTCTTCAGAAACTGAGCATCCATAAGCATCAGTTACCTCGACATAATATAAACCTTCTGGAAGATTATTTACTTCCTCAGAGTTAGCAATAGTTTTATTATCAGCATTTTTCCAAGCATAAAAATAAGATGCACTTGAATCATTCATAATAACTTTTGCAGTTCCTCCAATACTTTTGCAGTTGATGTGAGTTGCTTCTAAGTTCTCAATTTCCGGAATCGCAATGTAAGGAATATTGATTTCGAGTGCAGCAGAGCAACCATTCACATCTGATACAAAAACTGAGTAGTCGCCAGCGGAAAGATGATTAAGTGTGTTTGTGTTTGTAGTATTGTTGTCCCAATCAAAAGTGTATGGACCAGATCCGCCAGTCGCTTGAAGCTCGATCATACCATTAGAATTGTCGCAACTTTCAGGTTGAATTTCCATCAATTCAACTGAAAGATTTCCAAGTGTAATTTCGATTTCATTAGAGTTCGCAGTTAATGTTCCTGAGCAAGTGTTAGTCGCTGTAACGATACAGCTAATTGTTTGTTCTGTAGTGATAATAGTGTTGAAAGTGTTTGTTGTGTTTCCTGTTATTGTCCCGTCTATCAACCATTGGTACTGTGGATTAACTCCTAGGTTTTCGCCTATAGCTTCAAAGTTTACTAAGCTACCTGAGCAAACAGAAGTCGCATCTGAAGTAATCTCAATGGTTGGATTTCCTGGAGTAGTTACTTCGACTTGAATCGGTGTGCTAGTGATTAAGTTTGTGGTTACGCATGATTCAGAAGTTCCCCCTTGGCAAGTGACGGATTGTCCATCAGTCAAGTTGTTTGTTGTAAAAGTAGTGTTAGTTAAGCCTGTTGTTGTTCCGTCAATGAACCATTCATATTGAGCAGAAGCACCAAGGTCAGTCCCATTTGCGGTGAAGACAACTGTTTCGCCTGAACAGATGTTCGTTTGGTCAGCTTGAACACTTATTGCAGGAGTTACAGGTGAATTTACATTGATTAAAATAGCATTTGAAATAGCTGTTGGTGTGCTTGCACAAATATTGCTACTGGTAACTAAACAAGATACAGTCTGTGCATTGGTAAGATCTGAAGTACTAAAAATTGAAGTGTTTGTTCCTACATTTGTTCCGTCAATCATCCATTGAAAAGTTGGATTAGCTCCTACCTGATTAGTATTTGTTGTAAATGTAATGGATTCACCGGCGCATATATTGGCAAAGTCAGAAATAATAGAAATAGAAGGAGTGCTTAAAGCATTGACGGTAAAAGTAAGTGTGTTGGAAATAATTTGATTGTCACTATTACAAAAATCAGCATAGTTCAAATGACAATTTAATATATCTCCATCGTTCAAAGTGTTGATTGTAATCGTAGTATTCGTTGCACCAGAAATGTTCTGGTTGTTCAATGCCCATTGGTAAGAGACATTTCCTAATCCTTGAATATCTGTAGCCATGACTGTGGCAGATATAGATTCAGTAGAGCAGATAATGGTGTTTGCAGTAGTGATATTAAGTGTTGGTGTGCTTGTTAATGGAAAGACAATAAGTACTTCCAAAGGTGGAGTCGATACCATTTGCGAAGCGCAAATATCTGAAAAAGTAATTTCACAGTTGACTAAATCTCCGTCATTAAAAAGAGCGGTGTAGCTTGCATCAGTAGCACCAGAAATAGGATTTCCATTGACAAGCCATTGATATTGAACAGTAGCAGTTGTTGCTCCAAGGTTAGCGGTGAAAGTTACAGGATCATTTTCACAAGGTTCGCTATTTGATATACTTACAAAAATAGATGGGATCACTACCGAACCAGAAGTTGTAAGGAAGTGAATAATATTTTGAACTAAATCAGGCGAGTAATCGAGTCTAATCCAATCTTGATCAGAAGTCGTCACTATCTTTCCATAAGATGGATTAGTAGAGCAAAAAGTAAAACCGAAATGTTTATCATCGTTTTCTAAAAAAGGAGTAATTCCATCTCCACCTTCTCCATACGCACCATACCAAAAATGATCAATTGAAGTTACCGATAAATCTTCTTCTGCTAGTCCTCCAAATACATTCATCGGAGCTAAATTTCCATTTGATTCTCCTATCCAACTAAAGCTTGCTCCTAATTGATTCACCACATATTCGAATGCTTTACTACCTGGCTGTATAGCTTGATATTCTGCTTGGATATATGCATTGCCACCTTGAGCGATAAATTGGTGAAGCACTTCTTCGCGGACATCTGTCAATTCAATTAGACCATTAGAAAGAATCAAAACATCAAAACCAGATAAATTATTTACATCGTCCAAAGATGTTTGAGAAAGGATACTCGTCGTGTGTCCCATGGAAATGGCAATATTTTCCCATTTAGAATCCATCTGTTGAAGTGGGTGAAAAGAGGCACTTTCGATGATAGCAATGTTTGCAGAAAATGCAAAATGAGAAAGGAATATAAATACGAAAGTAAGTGTAGATAGTCGGTTTGTAGAAATATTCATGGACGTTGGGACTTTTATCTGGGGAAGATTTTTGGAAAAAATTGTAATTAATTGTTGGGGGAAAATAAGTTTGGGGAGATGTAAAAATTGTAAGATTCGTTGTCAAAAAAAGGGAGGAAAAAAAAATTCTAAATTAATTGATATGAAAAATTTTGGTGGGAGGAAAAAATTGTAAGTTCGTTTCGATGATTCAAATATAGGGGTAGAACCAGCTGGAAGTCAAGTAATTCAATTGAAATGCAATACGCTGAAATGAAGTTTTGTAACTGTTCAAAAAGACACTTTATGATTTTTTATATTTTAAAAAAAACCTTGATTGTATTGACTTACAGCTTGCTTATTTTTTTTTATAAAAAAAAAACACTCTGATTTTTAAAACTTTGGTGACAAAAAATAGTTAGTTTTTCACCTTTTTTTTAAGCAATTTTTTTCAAAAAAAAATTAAAACTCTCACTCGTATTTTGAAATAAAATAATATGATTTGAAATTTGCTTGCTGTGACATTTAATTTTTTCCCATAAAAAAAAATCATTATGGATTAAACAATATAAATCATTATTTTTTTCCAAAAAATCAAAACTTGACAGGAGTTTAATTGTTACCTTCGAGTGACAGAATTACGTAGTTTTTCGCAAAAAAAGTAACTAAAAAATGCCTACAAAAAAATTAGCAAATCTCCGTGAGGATTACTCCAAAAAAAAATTAGACATCGATGATGTTTTAGATAATCCACTCAAACAATTTGAAACTTGGATCAATGAAGCACTCCAAAGTGAAATTCCTGAACCCAATGCAATGACACTTTCAACAGTCAATCCTGATGGAATTCCTTCTGCCCGAATTGTTCTATTAAAAAAATTGGACGAAAAGGGTTTTACTTTTTTTACTAATTATAATAGCCACAAAGGGAAAGAGATGGCTAAAAATAAAAATGTCGCTTTGACTTTTGTTTGGTTAGAATTGGAAAGACAAGTTCGTATCGAAGGTGTGGTCAAAAAAATTAGTAGAAAAGCTTCTAAAAAATATTTTCAAAGTCGCCCAAAGAAAAGTCAAATGGGCGCGTGGGTTTCTTCACAAAGCAAAGTGATCAAAGATCGAAGCGTACTTGAAAAAAGTATGAAAGATTTGGAAGAAAGATACCAAGACGAAGACGTACTTCCTTGTCCTCCACATTGGGGCGGATATATTGTTCAGCCAGTTAAAATTGAATTTTGGCAAGGACGAAGAAGTCGATTGCATGATCGGATTAGATATAAATTATCAAAGAAAGGAAAATGGAAAATGGAAAGATTAGCACCTTAAATAGTTAGCACCTCACATAAATAGCACGCGGTGGTCTGCTTCAGCTGACCTAAAAAAAGAGCGCAGCGACTAAAAATCAAAAAGTATTTTTTGTTAAATAAAAATCCAAGAGAATTCAATTCCCTTGGATTTTTTATTTTTTGACAAGCACTAGACTATTTTTTTCGCAGTCGCTGTGCTTGTTTTTTTTAGGTCAGCTGAAGCAGACCACCACGTGTTAATTGTTAGCAATACTTATCAAAAGCCATTTTCAAATTAGCAGCAATCATTTCTGCAGGTCGCCCTTCGATGTGATGACGCTCTAACATATGGACTACTTTTCCATTTTCAAATAAAGCAATAGCAGGAGAAGAAGGAGGATATGGCAATAAATATTCTCTTATTCTCTCCGTTGCTTCTCGATCTACTCCAGCAAAAACTGTCGCTGATTGATTAGGTTTTTTTTCACTTTGCATTGCTAACTTTGCACCTGGACGAGCCATTGCTGCTGCACATCCGCAAACTGAATTGACCACAACTAATGCGGTGCCTTCCATATTTTTGATAAAATCATCAACAGCTTCAACCGTTTGTAAACCTTGAAAACCATGGTCAGTCAAATCTTTGTGCATTGGAGCTACTAAATCTGGTGGATACATATTATTCTATTTTATTGATTAAATTTTTATTTAAAAACAATCTTGATAGATTGCCCAATTTGTAAATTGGAATACAAAAATAACGCTTTTTTACGATTAATTATGATAATCTAATTTTGAAATTCGTTCAACGTCATATACTAAACAATAATAACGATTCATAAGTTGTCAAAAAACAAACTCATTAAAAAAAGGGTAAAATTCAATATTCTCACAAAATGTCTCAAGTCGAATGTCGTCAACTTAAGGAAACTGAATTTTTCTCTAAAATCAAGCATCCTTTTCTCATTTTGATTGTATTAAGTGCCAAGCGTTAAAAAAATTTTTACTTTTGCATTTCATTTTACTCCGTATTTTAAACTCAGTTATTCTTATGAAAAAGATCAATCTGCTTTCCTTACTAATTTTAGGTAGTTTATTATTGATTCAGATGAGCCAATCATCTTGTAGCAATGATAAATTGGAAGATCCTGCAACTATTTCCAATCCATTTTGTGACTCACTTTTAGTTACTTACGATTTACAGATCAAGCCAATTATTGATGCATCTTGTGCATTTACAGGTTGCCATGTTCAAGGGTTTGCTTGGGGAAACTACTCTTCCTTTGATGGCCTCGTTCCTTATTTGAATGATGCTCAATTCAAAAAAGAAGTCATCAACACCATGAATATGCCTGAAGGTTTTTCACTTTCAGCAACAGATTTTGAATTGGTAGAATGTTGGGTAAATAAAAATTATCCTGAATAATTAATTTAATAAAATTACATAGACGATCGTAAAATATTTTGGAACGTTTGTGAATTTTTTGGAAAAACGTCAAAACTTTATTTATAATAACCTCCACAATTACTTAAATAATATTTCATCAATGAAGAATCAATTTCTGATTATTATATGTGTATTTTTTATTTTCTCTACTTTCCAGATCAATGCACAAGATCCTGTTTTTCAAACATTTAAAGATACTAGAATCATCAATTCTCATTCCGTCGAAACTGTTCCTGATCGAAAATTAGATTTTCGAATTGGTCATCGTTTTGGAAATACCAAAGGAGGATGGCAAACTTTGTATGGTTTAGAAAGTGCTGCAGATGTATTATTTGGATTTGAATATGGACTTTCCAATGAGTTGACTATTGGAGTCAGTCGAACAAAAGGTGCAGGTGAATTAAGCGCATTAATTAGTCCTTCGATGAAGTATAGAATACTCCATCAAAAAGAAGATAATTCTATGCCTTTGTCTTTGACCTTGATGGGCGTTTCGACCATTTCAACTATGAAAAGTACAGCTGGCGACGAGTTGACTAATTTTGATAAATTCGCTCATCGGGTTTCCTACACCGCTCAAATTTTGATTGCTCGTAAATTTTCCCAACGATTTACTTTGCAAATCATGCCAGGTTACACGCATCGAAATAAAGTAGATTTTGACGATGTGAATGGTATTTTTTCGGTTGGTGCTGCTACTCGAATTCAAATCAACAAAGTTTTTGGAATTATTGCAGATGCTACTTTTTTATTGGCAGATCGACCTAATGAAATTGATGGATCTCAAAAATTCTTTGCGCCAATGGGAATTGGTTTAGAGATAGACACAGGTGGTCATATTTTTCAAATCAATTTTACCAATGCAACTGGAATTATTGAGAATGATTATATTCCATACACGACGAGCAATTGGGGAGATAATGAATTTCGTTTAGGATTTACGATTTCTAGGATTTTTAATTTGTAATTCCGAAGCTTC
>Ga0114957_1004009_pt1 | contig 12904 bp, 13 predicted proteins | sample BantaG_FD_87175 | JGI IMG/M metagenome (GOLD analysis project Ga0114957, IMG submission 87175) | Marine algal microbial communities from Bantry Bay, Ireland - BantryBay_4 metaG | ecosystem: Host-associated > Algae > Red algae > Unclassified | place: Bantry Bay, Ireland | collected 2014-11-21 | reverse complement strand
TGCGGAGTGGACTCTGCACAGAGGGGGAGGGACGTGGCCCCCGCCGGGGGGGGGGCGGGAGCGCGGGGGGGAGGGGGGGCCCCCCCCCCCCCCCGCAATTTCACATCTCATATTCACGCGAATGTCATGTGAAAGCTGCACGGCGCATTTCCTACCTTCCGAAGGCTTTGGCTTCCCTGGTTGCCTGTCGAGTGTCGCCGTCGGCGAGCGGGCACCCGACGCCGGCCAGCATCATTGTCGGCCAGGCAGGAAACATCGTCACGGCCGGACGGACAGCCCATCCATTCCCACCCAAGCCCATCCACCATCCAAACGCGTTTTGGATGGGCGTTTTTGGGCGCTGTGGTCGCCGTCCGGTTTTCCATCCAAGAGGTCTTTGGATGGGCTTTTGGGCCTCACCTGAGGTCGACAATCGGTGCAAGGACGTGGTGAGCGACCGTTACGTTCCTTCTTGCTCGAGACCGCGGAGCTGGCTCAGCCTCTGATTGGGCCAGCACACGGATGTGAAACGGCCAGCAGAACTCATCCTTGCTGTTCGCTGCGGCTTACTGTGGCACTGGAGGCAGCTCGAGAACAGCCTCTCTGCGCCACAACACGCCTTATCGCAACCCGGCCGCCGAGGGTCCCCTCGCGTCGGTGACGGCCGGGCTGCTCCGCCACGCCGTCGCCCTTGCGGCGCTCGACGCGGACTGGGACGTGCGGGACAAAACACGCCTCTGTTCCCCGCTGCTCGTCGCCCCGCCGCTGCCGCCGCTCACCGCCGCCGGCGGAAGGGCCCGGGCGTCGCGCCCCTCCAGTCGGCGGTCATTGAGGCGTTCCACGTCGAACAGCCGGCCGACTCCCCCACCACCAACGGCGCCGACGGCAACGCGGGCGGCTGCGGCGGCGCGCGGGGTGGCGACGGCGGCTGTCCCCTCCTGCCCAACGTGGCAATCCGGTCCCTCGGGCACGCGCTCCGGACGCCGCCGCCTCCCGGGAGCGACCTCCCCCCGTAGCCGTGCACGCCTGCGGCGGACCGCCTCCGGGCGGCTGACGTGCAGCCGGCGCGCGCGGCACTCGCTCGCCGGCGCCCTGCGGCGCCGGCGGCCCGCGACGACTGATTTGCCGACCTTTCTGGCGCGCGCCCGGTGGTCGCCGCCGCCGACACCGCCGCGTTCCCCGCTGCGGCGGGCCCAGGCGCCGCGCCCCCGCACCCACCGGCCAATGGGTGGTGGTCGAGTCGGCGGCGACGCTCGTGCCGCTTGTGCAGAATGTGCCGGTGCCCAAGATTGAGCCAGGCGCGGGGAATCTGTACAACGGAGGACATGACGCGTGACGCCGATGTACAGGCGCGCGGGGATGGGGGTGGGGTAGGAGGGCGGTGGCCGAGTCGACGGAGGTGGCCGAGTTAATGGAGGTGGCCGAGTCCGCCTCCGTGGCTTGTCATGGAATGATGTTGACCAAAGGAAAAAAACTGTCTATTTCGCTTCCCATGGAAAAAAAACGTTCAAAAAGAAGCGCATGTCCAGGCGCTCCTGGAGGGGGCTGTCCATAGAAGGAACATCAACGTCGACCCCTCTGCGAGCGGCGAGATCGCCAAAGTCCGGGACCACAAAAGCCAGACGCCGCACGTGCCGCACCGGCACGAGTCTCAGCGTCACGTCCGAGGCGTTGTTTGCAATGTGCCACCTCAGGCGGACGCAGCCACGGGAGACAAATGGACACTGTGGCTCGGCCGGTACACTCTCATACGGGATCAGCACCAGGGCATCTCCCTTGGGTCCTCTGATGATCGCCCGGAGATCGCCGACGCACAGCTTCGCGTCGTCACCGCCGGGGTTGTAAAGCACGCTATCTTACCAGGGTGCGCCGAGGTACTCCTCCGCCGCACGCACGTGCTGCTGCACCCGCGTGCCACACTCAAACTTTGCGAGCACCTGGGTGCGCGTTGCAATGCGCACTTGGCGGTTGGCGGCCATCATCAAGAGCGCCCCGGCATTGGCCAAGTCGGGGCGTTTCGCCAGATCTGCTACAAGCACCTTGGCAACGTTGTACTGCAGCTTCTTCTGCTTCCTCGCGGTATCCGCTTCAATACTCTTGCCAGCGGCTCCTGCCCCACTGCCCGTCTCCACCACGGCACCGGAGGCTGCAGTGGCGGCTGGCCGGGCATCGGGGCCGCCTGCCGCAGCAGCGCCAGCATTCACCTCATCCGCGCGGCGAGTCAACTCGGCCTGCCAAGCCACGTCAGCGGCCTTGTCCGCCTCGGTCATGCGGGCCAGGAGGCGCCGCGCGCCATGTGCGTGGCGCACCAGCTGGCGCGTAAAGGTGCATCCGTCCTTTGTCGTGCGGCTGTAGTGAGGCTTGTCGGCCTTGTGCTCGCTGTCATTGGTGGCGGTGTTGCAATTCTGCAGGTTTCCATGCCACCTAATCGTTGTGGCGACATGGCAACGAAGCTTGTGGACTTTGACAAACGCAATATGTCCGAGAATGGGCGTCACAAAGTTGTTGACAAACGTCTTGGCCTGCTCGCCAATATCGAGGCCCTCGGTGTTGGTCACGGGAGGCGGCGTGGCCGAGGTTGTCCGCCTGGCAATGCGCGCGTATAGCACGGCGTACTCTGCGAACATGGACGTGACCGCGACGTGGACGGGAGTGTCGCCCCACACGTCGTGGTACGCCTTCCAGTCGAACTCAAAGTTCTTGCCGACCTTGGCAGCGTCGTCGTCAGTGTCCGCCTCGTATCCCGCCGCGTCCGTCGATGCCGCGGCCGCTGCGCGCTCCGCCGCGTGGTCGGCTGCAAGCGCCCCGCCAGCGTCCTCATCGCCGAGGGGGCCGAAGAGCCCCGCCACAATGAACGCCAGGATGGCGACGCCATCCCTTTGCTGTTTGCCGGTGAACACCGCCTGCTTCTCATTGCCTCGGACGATATAGCTGCACAAACATATGACCAAAAATGGGGCCACCGATGGTACATGGGCGAGGTTAGTTGGACGCACAGCATGAGCAGGCAGACACGCACACTTGCACTACCAGAGCAACAGAAATTTGTACGATACAGACACACGCCGCAACGCAGCAACCGACGTACCCGGGCGGTGTTCGGCACGCTTTGCTTCGTCGGCTCAAGCTGAGCAGCCGTTTGAAGGTGGTACGGCGCGTGGCGGTCCCCGATCCCGCAGGAGGCTTGCGCCCGTTACACAAGTACGGAAACACACGGACAAGGCGATGCACAAGCATTCGAGACACGCCAAGATCCATGACCTGAGGGATGGACATCGGTGTAGGTAGCCAGGACACACCGGCAAGAGAGCGAGGCAAGCAGTTAGAAACACATCCATAGAAAAGGGGTGCATACAGGGCGGGAGCAGCTTCCAAGCAAAAGAGATGACACTTACATGTAACACGTCAAACCCGATCATGTTATACAGCATGTGTGGTGCAGTGCCAAGGCCGGCCATGCCAGCAGGCGCCGGCACACCACCGGAAGTGGATTCCAGGGCACCGAGCGCCATCCGCCGCCGGCGCTCTCGTTGGCGCCGCGTGTGCTCGTACACTTCGACCTGGTTGGTGAGCGTGTTGATAACTTTGCGATCCTCCGCAGTGAGCGCCTCTGGTGCCCCGATAATGTTCACCTTGGCCATGCACAACGTGCACGGGTGGGCACATTGGCCGCCCTTCAAACCGAGCACCGCCCGTTCCTCTGGCTGGTCACAGAGGTACAAGAGAATGCGGAGGAACGCCAGCGCCCGCTGGTCGTTGACATGCACTCGAAATCCGATGTGGCTGCGGCCAATCACGTTAGTGAAAGCGGCGTAGATCACCCGCTGCAATATGCCGCAACGCCGAATGCGCGCTCTCTCATCCGCTGCCGGCTCTGGGAGCTGACGAACGATGGGGATGTAGGCCACCGTGACCCACTCGACGGTGCGGGACACGTCCTTGACAAGACGAACACGAACAGGGTACAGTTTGTGAGCTGCGAAGAGGCGACATAGCATTGCAATTCAAGCAGGAAAAAGAAGAGCAGTAGGGGTCGAGTAAGAAGCTGGACATGCAAGCCGAAAATTGACGCCTAGGAGAGCCCGTGCGGAGCTAAAAGACAGACCAGGCCCACAGTTACAGGACCCACAACGTACCTCCAGACCATGACAGCTGGCTGCTGTCCGAAAACACGTGCAGACCAAGAACACGAGATAGCTCCTCACGGCTCTTCATCACGAGCTCCTCGCATAACTTGAAGGCATCGCCGTCCAAGGGCGTCTCGCGTTTGTCGCTGGGCGGCGTGGGGCCCGATACCCCGCTCCACAACTGGATGCTGTTGCCCTTCTTCTTCAAAAGCGCCCGAATCACCTGCAGGACGTCACGGAAGTACGCCTCGTAAGCGATGCCGCCCTCCACCAATCGTACTTTTTTCCACCCCGCGTCGAGTGCGGCATCGTCCAAATCATCCCGCAGCGCTTCTTGAAAGGCCGTGACCGAAGGAAAATGGTACCGTAATGTCTTGTGGTGGCCAGCGTCCTCGGCCATGCCCGCCTTGGTGCCATCCCAGACGTCTAGGAACTCGTACAAAAACGATTGGTCTCTCTCGGAGAGTCCAGCGCCGCCGACTCGCAAAACGAAGCGCTGCAACGCTCGCAACCGCACCGTGTTGAAACGGCCAGGTTTTGCGCGCTTGCGACGGTGCACAAGTGGCTCGGCCCGCTGCGCGTCGCCGAGGGCCTCGTACAAGGCCCGCACATGGAGCCCGACAGACGAGTAAAGGTACTCGGGAACCGTGTCAGCGGCGGCACCACCGCCGTCGGTGGAGGGCACTAGAATGCGTGTCAGCTCTAACAGCGTGCGGATCTGCGACTGCACAGCGCTGTCGGCGGTCGATCCAGTCTGGGAAGAAGACGGCGCGGACGGCGGCGCGTGCGGAATGTCCGACTCGCAGTCGGCTGCATTCCCGTCCTCAGCTGCACCAGGGGGACCACTGGCACACCGAAGAGCACTTGCGCGCGGATGCACGCCAGGCCTGCCGGCTCCAATCCCAACGTCGGCGCCTGAGCTGGGGTCGCCCGTTGCGGCCTGACGCGTCCGACGCCGAGGAACTTGGGTGTGGTGGCCAAACAAGCCGTCATGGATGGCAAATTGATGGCGCCGGAGCCCCGCGAGGAACTGGGCCTCAAAACCGCAGTTGCATACCAAAAACGGCCTCGTGGGGGGGACGTCGGACATTTTGTCTGGTCTGTGCGGTCACGAAAAAGGACGCCGCAGAACCAGAAGCAGATGGGTACAGACAGAGCCAAGTCGCACCAGCCTGGACAGGGGCGTGCGTAAGTATCAAGTTTCAGGAGGACTCACACAAAGCGCGCAAGGCACACGCACCCCTCCATGCCCCCCTCCCCTTCCGTTACCCCTTAAGAGTATCACGTATGCGGTAGGAACCAGAGCTGCGGGAACATACGTTCAATGAGCAAGCAACGGAGAGTGACAAGGGACGCAGTGAATCAACGTGACGCATAGAATACACTCTGTGGCACAAGGTGCACGCCAGAAAGCAAACGCTCCACCGGCACCAGCGACTGGCGGCAAGTCATGATGGGAAAAAGTGGTCAGCCAACTGGGATAAGCGTCGCACAGAACCATACTTCACAGCACGCAACCGAAGCGGACTGCAGCCAGCCAGCTTACGGATGGCTCACTGAATGGCAACCGGATACACGTATGCGCACCTGCGGAAGCATCCTTCCCTGAGCAGGTGGCTCGTGCCAGTTGGACCCCTCCCCCCCCCCCCCCCCCCCCGCCCCGCCACACAAGGTGGGAGGCTCTGGGTCCCCCACACACAGGTCATCAACAAATACTTACCAGGACCGGCTGACAGGCCAGGAGCAGACGAGGGCGAACACCCAGGTTGTGTGGGTCATGACACCAAGCAGGCGGGCATCCCACGCTGCACGGAGGCTTGCCACTGCCAGCAGGGGCGAGGGGCCCCTGGCGACCCAGGCAGCGAGCCGCTGAACCGCGAATTGCCGGAACGCACATCGTGGGGTACAGGGCACTCGACGAGCACAGGGCATATTGGAGAAAGGAGGGCTGCGACCAGGTGTTGTGACGCGACAAGGCGGGTACCGCCGGGTGGGCGAGACAGCGGCAGGCCCCATCCACACAAAAACGGATGGGAAGGTCCGGCGTCGACTTGGTGGATCGTCAGCCAGTCTGAGGCGGCACCCCGCGCAGGTGACGCGGCCTTGAATCATTCGTTGTACTGCGGCTCGCAAATTGCCACAAAGAGAATCCAGTACACATTTTATCTGCACGCAATCTGTACAGTGCCCATGCGGCGCGAAGGATCGACGCCCACGCGCCCGTCGTCCGGCGTTGAGTCGGATGGAAGCAGAATGACAAATTGAAAGTACGTATTTGAAACGAGTTCATCTACAATTCGTCCTCAATTCATTGATCAGAGACCGCTCAAATGCACGCCCTTTCGCCAACTGCGCGCCTTCTCGCCAGCGTGCGACGACGGAGCGTTGCGACAGACCCTCCCCTCACATGAGCGGCTCCCAGCGACCCTTGCCCAGGCGACGATGCCGAGTTCCCCGTGGCCTGCTGATCGACGACGGGCCTTTGTCGCCCGCCCCGTGCTGCAGAGCCAGCATTGTGCCCCCCCCCAACCATCACGCCACTGATTGACAAGCCCTCCCCTGTGGCTGTGACCGGTGCCTGTGGGTGCCTGCAACCGTCCTGTATGCTCCCTTTCGTTGGACGTTTCCGGCCATGCTTTGGTTAGCGGGCTGCATATGTCCCCACTCACGCATGCCAGTGGGGCCCCCCTCTCGCACGACCCCGACGGCGTCGTTTGCTCGGGCCGCTGCGGGCCCGAGTTTCTGGGGGCGCTACCCCCACCACTGGTACCCCTAGTCGCACCCTCCTTGTGTCCCCACAGGAGCCGTTTACCTCCGAATGCTTCCCGCCATGTGGCCGAGGGCGCACTTGCCCCCCGCTCTGATAGCGTCTCTGGCCACCTGCTTCTAACGTCCGTGCCTGCGCCGTTTGCTTTCGGTTGCTTCCCGCGTTTTCGTTTTGCGCGCGCTTTTCCCCCGTACGCACAGGCGGCCCTGGCTGCCTTCTTGCCACGCTCCCAACAGCGCCGTTTGCATCGGCTTTTCCCGCCTTGGGCGCGCGCTGCCCCCCCTCGGAGGCCCTTCTCGCCGCCCCTTGGCTCAGCGCCCACGACGACGGGGCGCGCGCAGTGCCCGTCAAGCAGCCTTCCGCAGCCGCCGTGATCCTCCGTAATGGTACAGAAGCGAGGGTCCCTAGGGTGGGCAGCGTGTTGTCTCGTGCACCGTGCGTAGACCCACCGCTGACTCGAGCCGACCCTATCGCGTGCCAGCCTCTCCTGTTGCTGCTTTTCCCCTCCCCTCTGTACCTTGTCCCACCCCCCCACTGTGATTGTATCGTCTGGGCACCTGCCCTCTATGGTGGGCAACCGGCCTAGCGGGCGCGCCCCGCCCAGGTCGGCGCTGCCAACGACGGTTGAGTCGCTCGCAGCCTGGGACGCCAACCAGCGTCTCCTCGACGCGGATAACGCCACCGAGCTGGCCGCCGCGGAGCTCCGCGCCCAGAACGCCCCGGCCGCCGTCATACCTGGCACCACTGTCGGGCAGCCACCGCAGCTCCATCACTGCATGCCTGAGTCGCAAGCCATCGACGAGATTGGCACCGCGTACGCCCCCGCCTATCCGCCGGCATTGTCGACGCCTGTGGAGCCGGTCCAAGCGCCCGGTGCCGCGGCCGCTGCGGCTGGCGTGCCCGACGCTGACTGCATCGACAACCGCAACAAACCGTCGACCCGCGGTCTCCCCGCGCCGCCGCTGTCAGGGGAGGTGCGTGACGGCTCGCAGACGGTCTGGAACCTGGCGCCGGGGCTCCGGCAGGGCGGTGACAGCGGTGTGACACGGGTGAGGCGGCTGGCGCCCTTTGGGCCCAACCGCTTTGCGCCGTTTGACAACTCCCCGTTGAAGATTCCGACGGTTTCGTTTGAGTCCCCGCCGCGCCCCAAGCCGATGACGCCGCCGCCCCCGCCGTCTGCGCCTGCCCTACCGCCGGCATCGGCGACAGCGGCGTCATCTCATTGGTCCACGCCGCCGTCTCCGGCGGCCGGGGCGCCCTGGACGCCAGCGCAGCCGCTGATGGTGGGAGCTCCATGGACGGCGACGCAGGCGGACACTGCCCCCTGGTCGCCCACACATGGGCCTTGTGTTTGGGGGTCGCCGGGTGTGCAGCCCACCGCGGCGGAGTTGGAAGCGGAATCGGCAGCGGCTGCGGCGGCGGCGGTGGCCGCGGCTGGTTCACCGCCCCCGCCGTCGTTGGCCGCAGCTTTCCCGTCCCCGCCGTTCCCCCGTCGTCGAGCCTCGGGCACCAATGTCGGCGGCGGAAAGAAGCGGAGCTCCGCCAAGGCGCCGTAGGCTAAGCCCGGTGCGCCGCTGGCCAAGAAAAAGACGGCGGCGCAGGAGGCTGCCCGCAGCAGTGACGGCGGCGCAGCGAGAAACTCGGCGGCCCCAACCCCCGAGGCCGTCGCTGCGTGGAAGCTCGTCGGCGGCGAGGTAGCCAAAGCCGTGCGTGATGGCAACAAGGCACTTTGGGCCGCCCTCAAGCAATCTACCGTGCAGATTGACAACTTGCGTGCGGACGCCACCCGCCTCGAGGCGCGTGTCGACGCGCAGGGCCAGTGCAACGAGCGCACGGCCCTGGCGGTGGCGTCCGTAAGCCTGTCAGTGAAGGGTGCGGCCTCCACGGAGGTGCGACGCAAGGAGGCCAGTCACGGCACCTGCGCCACCGGCCGTGCGGGCGTCAAGGACCAGGACCAGAAGCCCGTCGTTAAGGTGGAAGAGGCGATGGCCGCCGCCATGGCGCTGGCTCAGGAGAACGAGGCGGCAGCGGCCAAGCTGCGGCGCCCCCTGCGCACTGTGGTCAAGAAGCGCGTCGCCACCACCATCGACTCCCGCGAGGTCCTCATGGACGCGGACACGGCGGTGGAAGTGATTGAAGACGTGGTCATCAAGGCCTTGGCGGTGTCTTCCGATGCGGCCAATGACTACATGATGAATCGCGTGTACTTCCCGTCCTCCGTGAAAGGCGCCGAGCCCATCAAGAAACGGCCGGTGGCCGTCATTATGTCCACCATTCCCCACACCGTGGCCCAGCTCCGGGAGTTTATTCTCAAGCCGTTCTTCGGCGTGCTTGGGTTTTCCTACAACCCCATGCCCATCGGCAAGGCCAATAAGTGGTCCAAGCAGGACTCATTCATCACGTCGTATAAGGGCGAGAAGGCGGTGGTGGCGGCGGCTAAGAACCTGTTCACAAAGATTGGAGGCAGCGGCCGCATCGTCAAGGACAAGAGCACGGGTAGCCGCCAGCACGTGGACATGGTCGTCGGGCACCACGCCCTCATTGCCAGGTTTGTACGCAATGAGTTTGACATTGCGCTTGGCCGTCGCATGCGGAGGCGCGGTGGCACCGGCAACGGCTCTTACATGCACTGGCTGGATGAGTTCGCGGCGTCCATCAGGCATCTTTCCAAGAACCACAAGGACAACAAGGTCCACGCCGGCTACCGCATCACAGATGCAATTGACCCGGACATGGTGGTGCGCACCAACACCGGCGAGTGGATCTTCACCGCGCCGGCACCGGCCGCGGCCAACGCGCCGAGCTCTTCCACGCCGGTGACGGCGGCTCACCCGCCCACTTCTACGAAGCGCACGGTCACCGCGTCATTGAGTGGGGTGGTCCGCGCTGGTGCATCCGCTGGGGGAATGGCTCGTGGAGGAGGGCCGAGCAGCAGCGGTGCTGAGACCCGACGCCCTGCAGCCGGTGACCCCACGGCTGCGCCGGCGCCGAATTGCATTGAGGACTACGGCGTCAGCGTTCACGACGGCAGGGCCCCTGACGGCGACTCTCACGCGCCTCCCGCCGGTGTTGTGATCGTGGTCGGCACGGACGCCGACCACGGCAGCGGGGCGGCGCTGATTGGTCTTACGGAGGAAGGGGCGGGAAGCAAAGCGGCTGGGAGTGACGGAGAGGGGAGCCGAGGCGGCGACAGCGACAGTGAGGAGAGCGATGAGGTTGGAGCGCGCAGGTCCTCGACTGACGCTGACGACTCGGATCCTGGCCGTGACAGCTCTGACGACGGCGACGAGCCTGCAGGTGTGACTAACGGCGAAGAATGCGATGAGAAAGAGGAGGAGGGTGTCTACTGAGGGCGCTGTGTCGTGCACACAGCCTGTGCGGACAGCCACGTTGGCTGCTTGCGTTGTATGCCTTTTTGTTTTTTGTTTGGCCGTGGCTGACGCTCCTCGTGCAGCTCACAGGCAATGTTTCTTAGGTGCTCTTGAGAGAGAACAACTTCGGTGTCACAGCGCGTGCGGTGCGGTACAAAACATATCAGCAGGGATGGAATAGTAGCGCGCACAAAAAGCAGCTGCTCATCGTTCCGTGTTTCTCTCTCCTCTGTCAGCGGCTCGCTCTCTCTCTTGCAGGCACGGCATTGGCAGGCTCATCCTCGTGGAGCGTCCAATAGGAGAGGAGTTCTTCCAACGTCCACCCGCTGTGCACATGAAACGGCCGAGCCTGCCGAAGATCACGCGCTGTCTCTCCGGCGGGCCTCCTCGACTCGAGGGACTCACGGGCGGAACTGGGGACTACGCCATTGCCTGCAAACGCCCATCCAAATCCTCGCGGTATCTTGTCCAAAACCCGTTTGGATGGGCTTTAGGGGCCCATCCATTCCCATCCAAGGCCCCATTCAAAGCCTATCCAAATCGCGTTTGGATGGGCAGTCGTCCGGCCTAGACGATCCATCGACAAGGATTCTCGATGGCTTCCGATGGGGCCTTGAGACCCCCATCGACGCGCCCTTTCGGTGGATCTTCGATGGACCCTCGATGACTGTACGCCGAGGAAGCCCGCTCAGAATCTCCCCTCCCATGATTCGTCGCTTGTGACGGTCGCAGCAAGAGGTTTGTCCAATAGCTTGAGTGTTCTATTACTGAGTTGAACGCAATAACTGTTTGACTAGGGTGAACCGTATCTTGGTACGTAATGGACGTGGAGCGTCATTGCAATTAGGCCGACATAGGGCATTCTCCGACAGCACGCCAGCACGCGACCCCGGCATACCCTCCCGCTACCGTTGCCGGCGCCCCGCCACGGGGCGGGATAGCTCCCCCGGCCGCTCTGTCGCCGTGGTTCGCGACCACCCCCGCGCGCTTCCTCGCCCCAGCTTCGCCCGCGGCGGGGCGCCAGGCGATCCAGCGGCGGCGGTCGGGCCACCGTCGCCGCGACGCCGCGTGGCGCCCCCTTTGCGGAATCCGTCCACCCGTCGAGCGACCTCCGCCCGCCCTGTGCGCTCCCCGCGCCGACGGCCTGCGAACCCGTCGCCAACGGTGGCAGAAACAGACCAGGGCCGGCGCGGCTGCCGACGAGGGGGCGGACGCGCCACCGCTGCCGCCAGCCGGACCGGACAGGTGCCACAAACGGTGGCGGGCAAACACGCCAACGCCCCCATTCCTTCTCCCCCCCACCGCGAACGCGTAGCGGTAGCGTCGTCACGCCCGTGCCCGGCAAGGGTCGCACATCGGCCGCGCCAGGGCCGCGCGGATCACAGGCACGTCGGACGGGAGGGCGGCGCTGAGGGCGCGCGTTCACGCCAACGACGAGGCGGTCGGCGACGGCGTGTAACAGGGTGGGGGGGGCGGGGCACCTCGCCGCCGCATCCGCGCGGGATGGATGGGGAAGCTCCTCCCGCCCGCGACCGCCGTGGCCACCGATGGGGGCGGCGGCGGCCGCTCGGGTGGCGACGGTCTGGGTGGTGTGGGACACGGCGCCTCTGGGGCAGCGCCCCCCCCTAGCATGCCCGCCCGGCAGGGCCAAAGACGCGCAAGCAGAGAATTAACAGCCCGCTACAGTATAAGACCGCTCCTTGCAGGCGGCCATCTCCTCGCGAGCGATTCTCAGACACACAAGTCAGGCCCGTTCGCTCTTGCGGCCTCGCTCGGTCCTTGAGCAGATAAGCACGTCGTGGATGCCGGACCTTGCTGCTCACATTCCCGTTGCATTACATTTACAGTGCCCCTTCACAGTAAGCAGCATACCTGTCGGAGCAAGATCTGTCCCTTATCCAACGGGGATAGCAGCTGGACCAATAATTCGCGAGATTGCCCGTGCTTAATGCTAGCTGTAACGGCGGTCAAGACTCGCGGCGCAGACCGTGGGGCAGTAATGGACGTGTTGTTGGGTTCCTGTCAACGGCTGTGTGTCCATCGGGCGATGCACTTCGATGGAGACTCGGATGGGCCCAAAAACGCCCATCGAATGCCGGTTTCGATGGTGGATGCAGCCCGATGCATGCTCGATGTGATTTCCTGCCGGGCCGACGATGCTGGACGGCGTCGACGGCGACCGCTGCGGTGGCGTCCAGTTGCCATGATGGCAACTGGACGCCACCGCAGAATGCTGGCAGCATGTCATCCATCGGGGATGGCAATGTCAGCCTCACGAGTTCAACCTCCACGTCTCTCTTTTGACACCGGGCTCTCGACCGAGCCGCCTCGCGCGGCCCTCCTGGCTTCCACCAAGACGCTGCCCAACCACACAACCACAACATGCTGCGAAAAGCCATCACGTTGCGCCGCCTCAAGCCAGAACGTCGGTGGTGTATGCCTCTCTGACGTTTACGCGAAGCACTCGCGGCCAGATATAGAATGGACAACCCAGTGCTGACCGAACTGATATGAAATTACATGTAGTGATTGATACATTTTCAATGTGATAATTTTGCAGTTCATTTGTAGTTGTTGAACTCGATCTCATGCGCTTCTCAATGCCAGATGACGACTGAGCGTTTCTATGGCAGTGATGCGGGCCTCCACGAGCACTGGGA
>Ga0114957_1004008_pt1 | contig 12905 bp, 9 predicted proteins | sample BantaG_FD_87175 | JGI IMG/M metagenome (GOLD analysis project Ga0114957, IMG submission 87175) | Marine algal microbial communities from Bantry Bay, Ireland - BantryBay_4 metaG | ecosystem: Host-associated > Algae > Red algae > Unclassified | place: Bantry Bay, Ireland | collected 2014-11-21 | reverse complement strand
GGGGCGGCGGGGCGGCGGGGCGGCGGGGCGGCGGCGCGGCGGCGCGGCGGCGCGGCGGCGCGGCGGCGCGGCGGCGCGGCGGGGCGGCGGGGCGGCGGGGCGGCGGCGCGCCCCCGCGCCGCGGGCGGGGCCGGCGCGGGCGGCGCGCGGGGGCGCGGGGCAAGAATAACACAGAAAGAAGGACAGTACGCAGCGCTACTGCGCTGCATACCTACTAGTGCCACCGCTCCAGCCTCGAGCGCACCAGCAGTCCCTCGACCCTCCGGCTTCAACACACAATGGCCCCAAACACCCACACTCACAGAGCAGGGAGAGTGAGCACTCAGACTCAAAGAGACAGCACTCATCAAGGCCAAAGACAAAACAGTGCAAGCAATAGGGGCACCACAAAGCACGAGTCACGCGGCGTCACCGCAAACGCAAACAGAGACAAAGAAGACACCAGACCGAGCAAAGGGAGTAGCAAGCGCGGGCCCCAATCCGCCGCCCCAACCGGCGCGAGCGCCACGTCATCCAGTGCCGTGGCGTACACAACCGGCAATGCAAAGGGAGCAGTTGCATGCGCCGGTCCTAGACACCCGACGAACCACGCGAGAGCGCCGCGGTACCCATAGCCGGCGCAGCCGGCGCCGCCACGGCGCCCGCCGTCGCCACCTCCGTCGCCGCCGGCGCCGCCGGCGCCGCCTCCGTCGCCGCCGCTGCCGCCGCCGCCCCAGGCCCCGCCGCGGTCGCCTCGGCCGACGCCAAAGCCGCAGCCTCCGCCGCAGCCACCGCCGTGGACAGCGCCAGCAAAGTGCGCGAGCTGGTGAACGGCACGGCGTCCTGCGGGAAGGAGAATAGCTTCTCGTTGGTGGCGTCGTCGATGATCAGACCGTGCCAAGGAGCCCGGCTCTGCGGCACAAACGCCTTCAAAGCCAGCACCTCCCATCGCCAGCGGTCATACCAGCCACCGTCCAAGCCGTTGCGGCGGCCGCTGCCGCCGCGCTCAATGCGCTCCAAAGCACACCGCACAAAGCACGCGGCGAGGGCGACGTGACCCCACGCCGTCATGACGCGATGCTCGTCCCCCACGTTAGCGGGCTCCTTGATGCGGTCCGCGACGAGGAGATGCACAAAGATGGCCTTGACGGCAGCCACGACGCCCTTGATGCCGCGATCCGACGCCTCAAAGCGCGGCTTGACGAGCAGAGCGCCACCGACCTCGATACGGCAGTTGCTGAGCCACTCCGTCGCCTCGGCCGGCTGCATCGCTTCAGCGTCTTCTTTGACCTCCTTCATCCACGCCGCCACCGCCTTTTTCTTGAGCTCCTCCAGCACGTGGGCGTTGGCCTGCATAATCGGCTGGTAGGCGCGGACGGTCTTGACCTTGTTCTTGCCCTTGTTCGTCACCTTGCGGTTTGACGGGGGGCTGATATTGGAGAGCAGGAAGTCGTTGGCGTCGCGCTCATCCATGTCGAGCTCGTCCATCGTCTCCGCGACAATGACATTCCAGTCGGCCTCCGCGTCGTTGACGACATTGATGGTCGCCGTCGCCCCGCCCACGCGGCCATAGGTGCGGATCTTGACGCGACGGCGGACGCGGAGCATCTTGAGGGTGCCCTCCTGGAGGGGCGACAGCTTGTTGCCGTGCGACGCCGCAGCAGCGGAGGTCGTGGCCAGCTCCGCGCCGCCGACGGTGCCCGTGCCGATGAAGGCCTTCATCTCCTCGTAGTCGGAGTACTCCTCAATGTCCGAGTCTTTGGCGTTGTGCGCTTGGATGATCTTCCGCTTCTTGAGGTCGTTCACCGCGAGCGCGAGGGTCTCCACGCACGTCCCGTTGCTTTCCACCTTCTCTTGCAGCTTGCCCACGTTCGCTGACAGCACGCCGAGGGTCGTCAGCATGTCCTTGGCCGAGGCGATGAACGTCATGAGCTTGCCCAAGCTCTCCTTGTCGAGTGCCAAGTTCTGGTGCTCGTCCGCTTCGTAGTCCGAATCGACATGCGCGTCCTCGTTGGTGGCCGGCGACTGCTGAGGGCTCGTCGTCGGCGCCTCGGCGGTGACCGCCACGACAGACGTTTTGCGGGTGGCGCGCTTGCCACCCGCCTTGCGCACGCTCTTGGCAGCCGTGCCTCTCGGTTCCGCACCTCCTGACGCCTCCGTGGTAGCGGCCATCTCCACCGCGATCAGGGAGGCCGCCGCCGCCGTGGAGGCCACCTCCGCCGTGGTGGGAAGAGCCGCCGCCGCCGTGGAGGCCGCCGCTGTAGGCGGCGCTGCCGCCGCAGCCATCGCGCTCGCCTGCACTGCCCCCGCACGGGGCGGCGCCGGGGTTGCCGACAGGTGCGGGCGGCGTCGAACACCCGCCCGACGACCAGCGACGACAAGCGCCGGCGGACCCGCGGGACGATGGATCTCAGCGGTGGCCAAAGCCACCCCAGCCGGCGCCGTGCCCGTCGCCGGCGCAGTCACCAAAGCCAGCCCGACAGGCGCCGGGGAAGGGCCCATAGGCGGCAGGCTCACAGAAGCCGCCGGAGTCGCCAGGGAGAGCTCCGCTGCCTCCTCGGCGGCGCTCATAATCTGCGACGCGGTGGCCTCCCCACCCGTCATGTGGAAGCCCGTCGCGCCGACGCCGTCAATCGCCGTCAGCGGCGCCGTTGCGCCGGTCACGTCCGTCGGAGCCGTCAGCGCCGGCAACCCCGTCGGCCGCCAAGACGCCGCCAGCGTGCTTGTGCGCGGGGGGACCGCCAAGCCTGTCGTCTGCCCATACGCCGTCGTGGGCGTGCCCACGCCGGCAGAGCCGGCAGCGCCAAAGCCGTGCACGCCCGTGTACGAGCGGTCGTACAAAGACATACCGGGCAACGCGGGCAACGGTGGCAAGCGCGTGCCCCCTGCCAGGGAGCCGGATAGGAGCAACGACGGGTCAAACAGCGACGGCGGGGGGGGAGCCGAGAACTCCACCATGGGCGGGGCGGGGCCGGCGGTGCCCAAGGACACCGACGCGGCCTGAGCTGCGGTCGCCATGGAACGCATGTCCTCGTCGGCCTCGCGGTCGCCCTGCGCAGGCGGGCGCATCGCCGCCATCACGCGGGCCGCCTTGCGCACAGCACGACCGCGGGCCACAACCGACACAGTGGAGGGCAGCGGACGCTTTTCTCCCGCGCCCGACATTGCTGGGCCCGAGGTGAGAAGAGAGAGCACGGCGCAGGAGGGGTGGGTAGGGTGGCCGCGAGCGGCGCACGGCCAGGGAGGGTAGCGTTAGCGGTAGGCCGGCTTTAGTTTGGCCAGGAGCCGGTGTTGGAGTGACGAGCCTTCCGTGGCAACCAACGCCCCGACGGCGGCGTTCTTATGGCCCGGCCGGCGGACCGAAAACTGAGAAGCCGCCGCCGGCAGGGCACGGCACAGAAAGATGGATCCCGCACGGGAATCACGGCAGAATCAGGCACCCGCCGTCCCGTACGCAGGAGCAAAAGAAAGGCAAAAGGGGTCCATGGCGGTCAGTCCTGAGCTCCGTCCGGGGCAGCGCAGCTTCAAGCGCGCCAAAACGGGTGGACGGGAAGATGCTCTGGGTCCCACCCTATCGACAGTCAACGCCGTAGCACCCCCGCTGCCTCCACCCGACAAGCGTCACACCACAACCGATGCAATCCCCACTCATACCTCGTCAGCCTCAGAGTCAGAAGACGGGTTCAGCGCCGTCCGACAAGCGTTAAGGTAGCACGCGATGCAAGTCCCTCTCAACCTGGTGAGCATCACAGAGTTCCTGTGCCATCCTCAACGGACACGCGTACACCAAGCAAGCGATGCGCCTGTCAACATGGTCAACAAGTCAGCTCCAAAACGTGCCCATCACTTGGGAATCAGTTGAGCTCAGACACAGAGCTGCTTCTGTATCACAGCAGCACGGGAAACAAGGGGGCACGGACGGCCTTCACTGGCCGCGTGACACTGACGCCCGTCACCCTTCACGACGGGGTCACGTGTCCACGGGCAAAGACAACGACGGGCGCGTCGATGGGCCCCGGCGTCGTCAGTAGGGGGGGGGGCAGGTCGAGGCGGCAGCGAGTGGTGGTGAAGGAGATAGCGTCGAGCTCGTTACCTGTCACTGGCGGCCGTCATCCTTCACAACGGGGTCAGGTATCCACGGGCAAAGACGACGGCGGGCGCGTCGATGAGCCCCAACGTCGTCAGTGGGGGGGGGGTCCAGGTCCAAAACTCAGCGCGCGCTGGTGCTGGAGAGAGGGCGGAGAGCGGCCCGAGAACGCGGAGGACCTCCGCCCACGGACGACGTTGGGGGGTCGATGAGCCCCAACGTCGTCAGTGGGGCGGGGGGGTCGGGTCCAAAAATCAGCGCGCGCTGGTGCTGGAGAGAGGGTGGAGAGCGGCCCGAGAACGCGGAGGACCTCCACCTGTTGTACCTCAACGAGAACGCACCGGTGCGGCGCTGACCGTTCCTCCGTTGTGAATCTCCGATCAAATGACGTCGATCAATCGTACTTGACAAGCGTCGCGTTTTTCGAAGTACCAACGTAGCACCGTTAAATACAAATATAATAAACCCTGCATGTGCTCTCAGAGCACTCAGATCATCACTCATCAGACTTCGATGCCGTGCTACTGTCCAAATTTAGCATTCAAACAGTATTTCTTAGTTGCGGGACCCCTGTAGTTGCTTTTGTGCATGATCTCTACTTGCCCGTTGCGGTCGCCTGGTCTTGCACCCTCCTCGCCCGGCAGCAGCCGCCCTGTCTGCAGACAGCTGGAGGTCCTCGGTGGGACTGCAACGGTTGCCGCTCCTGTCGCTGTCTGCCGTGGCGCCACGCCACCATCGGCTTGCGTTCGTGCTCCTTCCCGCCCCGGACGGGCGCCGCCTTTTTTCTGCGCGTTTCGCGGTCGGCTGTTGACCAGCCCGACGAGCCCGGCACTGCCCATTTTGAGGCAGCTTTCGACCCGTCGCGCGCCTCTGCTGCCCGGTCCTGTCTGCGTCGTGGCCGCCACCCGACCTACACCAACAACGTCGACGTGTAAGTTGCGCGCTCTGCGGGCGTGCCTCCACGTCCGACCTTCTACGCGAGAGAGCGTGTGTTGTGTGGTCAGAGCGTCGATGAAGTGGACCTTTCCGCATTGACGTAACCCCAGAGGCTGACGGGCCAGCGTGCTGCTGTGGGGCCTTCCCACACGACTGGGTGTCCCCGGTGCCCCCCCATTGCGCGGACACTGACTTTCTAGGCCTCGGCGACTTCCCTTGACCAACTGTGTTCTCCCAACAGGAGGGGTCAACGAGCTCCCCACCGGCGTTGGGGGGCGTCTGCGTCTCTTTAAGACCTTCTCCGGTCAGCTCGCTTTTGTTGAGCTGCTCCGCATGCAGCCCATTCCCCCCTCCCCTCCGCCCACTGCCGCCCCATCCCTCGTGGTGCCCATTACAGGGAGCTTCTTATCCGTATCTACTCCTCCTGCCCCGCCCCCCTCCAACGCCACCATCGGCGACGTAGCCGCCGCCGCCGCCGCCGCCCACATCCCCTGTAGCGACATTCGGCGGCAGCGCGGGCACGCGCCGCGGGCGGGCGGCGTCGGATCCCTCTTCCCCCTCCTGCGCGATGCCCAAACATGTCCGGCCTGCCCCCCGACCGCCGGGCCTTGGACAGATTGACGGGGGCAGCGGGGCCCGCGGCGCTGCAGGCGCCTGCGACGCGCAGTCGGCGGGCGTTGGAGTGCCCCTCCTGTGGCGCCTCTTTTGCTTCCCGCGCCGCCGTGATGTGGCACCGCCTGAACGCCCATTTGCGAGTCTCCAACGCGTTGGGCAACTCTGCCTCGGTGGGGGCTCTCCACCGTGCTGCTGATGGTGCGGCCTGTGGCACTGCGGGCGGCCCGGCGGGAAGAGGAGCACCCACCTCGGACGGGTGTGGCGACCATGCTGGTGTTGCAGGTACAGCCGTCGCAGCTGGCTCCGCTGATGGCATCGTTGGGGGCGGCGCCGGTGCTGCCGCTCGTGGCGCCGCTCCTCAAGACGGTGCCGCTGGCGGTCGGGGGAATGCCCCCGGCATCGGTGGGGGCGGCGCCGCTGTTGCCGCTCGTGGTGCCGCCCCTCAAGACGGTGTCGCTGGCGGTGGTGGGGATGCTGCGGCTCTTGGCGGTGCGGTCGACGCTCCTGTCGATGGCGGGGAAGGGGCACCAGAAAGCGCGGCGGCACAGGCCGCGCTGGACCCGACCAAGAACATCTCAAAGGCCGTGGCGATGGAGCTACGCGCGTTGATGCACTTGAACCGCCAGGAGGTGGACACGTCCGAGCCGGCGCGGAAGCGGAGGCGCGTCGGCACCGGGGAGCCGACAGAGACGGACTACACGTACGCCACCGTGTCCACTGCGATGCGCGCCTGCTACGAGGACGAGGGCGACTGGGCGCGGGCTGTGCCAATCGTTGAGAGGCGCAACGGCTGGCGGCCGGGGAAATTCCACTCGTTCCGGCTGCGGGCCGTGCAGCGCTTCGCGCTCGAGAGCGGCGGGCCGGGCCTGTCGCTGCAGTGGTTGGAGGAGCTCTACGATTTGCTCGACACCTGGGATGGGACGAAACCGGGGATGCCCATTGACGCCTCCCACGACGAGCCCATCCGCGAGGCCTTCTCGTCGGGCAACGCGTTCAAGAATGCCATCCGAGACGACGTGGACGATGCCGTTCTGGACGCCGGCTGGCTGAAAAGCACGCTGGTAGTGGACGGCGAGCGATTTGTGGTTGTTTTCCGGCCGGTGCTTGACGTCATCCTCCGCATGCTGAGGGAGGGGAAAAGGGTGCGCTTGTGGAGTGGCCAAGACGGGCCCGCACCCCCCACCGACGAGCGGGAGTCGCCACTCGACGGCGACGCCTTCCGCCTGAACGAACAGGCCGTGATGACCGACAAGAAGGACCCGAGTTGCTTTGTCATCGGGCTGCACGTCTTCAGCGACGCGAGCCAGCTATCCTGGTCTGGTGGTACGTTTTCGTCTCTCTTTGCAGATTGAGTCTCTACAGTGTACGTGTGCAGGGTGCCTTGGCAGTTCGGGGTTGTGCTGCTGGCGACTGATCCAAATCTGACTTGCTGCTGGCGGTATTGCCACTACCTCTTTCTGTTTGCCGCTTTTTGGCTGTTCTACAGCACACAAGCTGTACCCCCTGCGAGTGCGTGTCGTCAATGTCATCACCGGTGAGGTGGAGTGGGAGCCGGTCGCGTACATCCCGGTGGTGCGAAAGCAGAAGGAGCCTGCGGCGGATCGGCGGGCCCGCGAGCGGCGCAGCTGCATCCTCCAGCGGACGCTCTACCTCGCCTTTCGCACCACGATTGCTGCGAGCCGCGTTGGCGTGAAAGTCGTGCGCGACGGGACCACGTACGTGGGCTTCCCGCGTGTGCTGCTCTACCTCTGCGACCAACCCGAAGAGAAGGCGGTGCTGTGTTTGAAGGGGGGCAACTGCAACTTCCCGTGCTCCACATGCCTCGTGGCGGCGGAGGAGGCTGGCGCACCCGCTGCGCTGGGCGCCGCGGACAGAGATGCCCTGCAGTCGCTGCGGCACCAACTCGAGGCCGAGCTCCTCGAACGACGAGGCCGCGATCCTGAGCGCCGCGCCGAGCTCGAGGCCCTTGGCAGTGCCCACAATCGCCTGCCTGCTTTGGCCGGCATGTTTGGCCTATCCACGGAGCCATTCCTGTTGTACAAGACCGTCGCTTTCGATTGCTTGCACGTACGTGGATGCGCATCTCCCTGTCGGCTTGGCGTGTGTAATCTGCCCCCCCGTGTGCCCTCTTGCGTCTCTGTGTTGTTCTAGACCGAGGCTGACTTGTCCTTTTCGCTGTTCGGGTGCCGTCGCATCTGCACTGCGCTGATCCCAAGGCGCAGGTGCTCGACTCGGGGGTAACGCGGATGCTGGTGCATCGCTTGGTGCGCGTGTTTCCCCATATGTGTGATGGTTATTATCCCCTATGCGAGTCCATTGCGGCAACGTTCCGTGTCGCCAACAGGCGGCTGGAGTTCATGGGCCGTCGATGCAAAGCAAGTCACGTATCGCCCGGGTACGTTCTCCCTGTGCCTTTCTGCCCATCTTCTTTTGGCCATGGTTGGATAATCCTCGGTAGCCGACGCCGCGGTGTGCTATCGACAGGGACTGACAGCCACTGTGCCCTGAATTCGTTCTCCTCTTTCATTGCTGGTGCTCTCCTTTGCCTGCTCATGCCCATTACATGTGCCCCTCCAGCTACATTGTGAGTGCACAAGAGCCGCAGGCCACCTTCACAGGCTCGCAGCAGAGAGCGGGAGTTTATGCCCTTCCATTTGCGGTCAACGGCATCTTCGGATTTGGCAGACCGCGCGCCCCCTCCAGGGCGCAAGCAAGCAAGAAGAAGCAGAAAAAGCGACGCGCCAAGGAAACGAGCAGCGGTGGATGTGGGCTCCGTTTCGGTGGCGGGGGGGACGAGGAGGACGAGCTCCCTGCCGGCTACACGTTCGATTGGGACGCGTACCGCGCCAAGTTCGGCGAGACACCAATTGAGGACGCGGTCACCCTCATGTTCTCCGAGTACGCGGCGCTCTACGCCCGCATTGCGGGGTGGACGACCTCCGCAACGCCGGCGCCGATGACGCTGGCCGAAGGGCAGTCCATCTCCGAGCAGGCGACCAACTTTGTGGTCAACGTGATGTCCCCTATCCTCGGGTACGTGCACACGAGCAAGGTACACAAGCTCCTCGCCCACGTGATGGGGGCGATCAAGTACCACGGCTGTTTGAGCACCGGCAACACCTCCAGCAATGAGGCCGCCCACAAGGACGACAAGCCCTTCTACACCCGGACGAACATGAACATGGACACATTCACGCAGCAACTCGTGCGACAAGCGCAAGGCGCCAAGGAGATTGGCCGCAAGAATGCGGCTGCGGACGCAGAGGCCCGCCGCACCCTTCAAGTCGTGCCCACCCTCGCCGAGCGTGCCGCCACCGCAGCTGCCGCGGCTGCTCCCGCTTCGGAGGCACGCCGCACTCATCATCTCGTCCCCACTCTGTCGGAGCGCGCTGCCACCGCTGCAGCCGCCGCCGCGGCCGCCACCGCCACGGCCGCCGCCGCCGCCGCCGCGGCCGCCACCGCCACAGCAGCCGCTGCCGCGGCTGCCGCCGCCGCCGCCGCCGCCGCGGCCCCCACTGCAGCTACCTCGACCCCTGCTGTTGCTGCCACTGCCACCGCGGCCGCCGAGGCCGCCGGTGCCGTTACCGCTACCGCCGCGGCCGCCACCGCCGCCGCCGCCGCCGCAGCTGCCGCTACCGCCGCCACCGTCGCCCCCCTCATTGGGGCCACCGTTACGGACCCCGCCCGCGCAGCCGCCGCGGCCCCCGCTACAGCAGAGGGAGGCGACGGGACCTCTGCCGCGGCACGTGCCGCGGGCGCAGTGGCGGGCCGCAGCAGGAAGGTGGCTCGTCAGCGGTCGGTGTACAATGTGCCCAAGCTCACCATCGGCGAGCTGTCGCGGCGGCCGGGCATGGCCGCGGTGGGCAAGCTGTTTGACCTGCCGCCACAGAGCAAGGTGCCAGTGTTGGCCACCGTCGAAATCGAGGCCACGTTTGACTGCGGCACCCGCAGCAAGCAGCTGCTGCGCGCGGCGCCCAAGTTCAAGACGGGCATGCCGTGGTACGACGCCATCCTTTTTACGTTGGACAAGGAGGAGGCGGCGCGCGGGGGCGTCAACGAGGGCACCCCCGATGCTAGCGACGAGGAGGGTGGTAGCGACGTGCACGCCGGGGAAGTGCGCGCCATCATCCGCTGCAGGGACGCCGACTACGCGGTCATCTGCGAGATGAAGCCCCTGCCTCAAGAGGAGGGCTGCCCCCTCGGCGACAGGTTCTGCACCCGCTTGGCGTGGGCGGGCTCTGCGGAGGGCGGGCCGGTCATACGAGCCATCCCAGTGCGGAACGTCACCCGCGTCATCCACGTCGTCCCTGATTTCAAGGACTTGGCCAAAAGAAAGGGGATGGGGGCGGCACCTACGGCAATCGGTGGGCCGCGCGCCGACCTCTTTGAGATGCGTTATCACGTGAATGAGTTTCATCCCTGGTGATTGGGGGAGGGGGAGGAGTGCGCGGGGGTGAGTGGTCCGTGCTATGTACTGTAGTCATTGTGTTCATGAGTTCCAACTTCTTGCGTGTGTGCAGGGCAAGCGAAACGAGTACCGCGTGGTCTCTTGTACGCTTTAAGCCAACTTGGATGGAGACGGGCGGCGGGCAAAGGCTGCGGCTGGGAAACAAGAGCCGGCGGGCACGAGCGGGCAACGGCTCGCCTGTGGCTAAGGCAACAGAGCCAGCGGTCACGGGACGGCAAAGGCTCGGCTCTGGCCAAGACAACAGAGCCGGCGGGCACGAGCGGGCAACGGCTCGCCTGCGGCTAAGACAACAGAGCCGGCGGTCACGGGACGGCAAAGGCTCGGCTCTGGCCAAGACAACAGAGCCGGCGGGCACGGGCGGGCAAAGGCTCGGCTGCGGCTAAGACAACAGAGCCGGCGGTCACGGGACGGCGAAGGTTCGGCTCTGGCCAAGACAACAGAGCCGGCGGGCACGGGCGGGCAAAGGCTCGGCTGCGGCTAAGACAACAGAGCCGGCAGGCACGTGCCGGGCACTCTGCCTCACGTGCTTCCTGCGAGGCTGTCCAATCGCTTCGCTCGTGGCAAGAATCTCAGCTGTGCACTCACCCCACCCCCACTCTCTGCTGGGCAAATCTAGCGTCACCGCAGAGTGTGACCGGGTGGGACGCCCGCCCGTCAGGACCCCGTTCGCATCGAATCGATGGATTCGATGGGAATGTGGATTGCTCCCATCGAGACGTATTTCGATGGGGCGATGGCCTCATCGAAGCCTCGATGGGATGTCGATGGAAAATCACTCCGAAGTAGACGATGTCGACGGGCGCACGCGCAACAGCGCCGAGGCTGCTCTGTACAGTACCGAGAGCCGTGCAGGACACTGGGAAATCGCACAGGCGAGCAGGAGGCGCCGGCCGCCTACCCTCCGGAACCGTGTGACCGTCAGAGGCCACACCGCTGGCGAGCTCGCAGCGGCCAACATTCAACCTCCGCGTCTGAGATGTAGCTTCCACGCTTGCCATTTGAAGGTGGCAGCCCAAGCGTCGTATCTCCCGATGAACGAAACCAGGTGGCGGTCGAAACACCTGTGCTGGGCCGCTCCCACGGCCAAAGAGGATCTCGGCACCTTGCGGGTCCCATCCAGAGCGTCGTCTTGTGCAAGAGTCTGGGCAGATCGGACACCTTCGCAATCGTGGTTGTCCAATGGTGTCATTGCCAACAGATATTTTGATGTCTGAGGACACGTCATTCAAATATGGGTTGTCACTTGTCGTCCTGTATTCACCGGCAGGTGATGTGGTCAAGTTCTTCCTCCGATCAATGCGGGGCCACTTCTATTTGGATTGCAAAACGCATACTGTCAGCTGACGAGAGGCAGCACAAGTATGTTATTTTCCTTCCCATCAAACCTGTATTGTGAATACAAGCGTGGTTCATCGCTCACAATCGCGGTCTGAGCCAATCAATCAGCGATCGCTTGCACAGCACCGACGCTGGCGGATACACTTTTCATTGTCATCCAACAAAAAAGTGACACCTGCGATTCATGGAAACGCCTTCTCAGCCAATCAAACCATAGTTTCTTGGACCAGACTTGTTCGTGAGGGTCTTCTTTTTGTTGGGAAGCACGATGTGGGAAGCACAAGAAGACACACGGACAAGGGCGCGCCGACAAACACCGCACCGCCTACTGCGCCACTCCCTGTCATCTACCATCCACGCCAAGAGTCCCTGTAGGGCTCGACCAAAACGTCGTTGAGCCCGCTCCGCCGGCGGGAACGCTCCTCTGGTTCCAACCCGTCTGCGGCCACCACCTCGGCCGTCAACGCCGCCATCGCGGCGCCCTCCTCGCGGCTCGACGCCCACGCTTGGTGCCCAAACGACTGGCTGGCTGCTCGGCTGTGGGTGCCCGCATCGACGCGCGCGTGGTGTCTCAGCGACTGCCGCACCGTCGCGGGGCGGGGGACGGCCTGTGACGGTGGCCGTCAGCCAACAAGTCGCACCTCGTCGGCACCAGTGACCGCGGTGTCGACGCGGTCGGCGGGCGCGAGCGGGGCGTCTGTCAAAACGGTGAGACATCCGCCCACGGGGGTGCGCCGCCCGCGGATCGACGACGAGCACCCGGCCGTCGGGGCACGCGGGGGAGGGACGCGGCCCACCGGCAGTGCACGGCCCCCGGCTCAACGTGGAGCGCCGCGCCCCCACCGCCACTGGCGCGGCGGGTGGGCGGGCACGCCATGCACCGGCGGGCGCCGCCCGGCGCCCGTCCGCACCGCCCGCAACGGCCGCGGCGCCCGTCCGCACCGCCCGCAACGGTCGCCTGCCGGCGGCCACGCGTCCAGCGCAGGCCCCCACCCGACCCCGCGCCCGTGCCACCGCCGGTCTGCCGACGCGTCGCGACAGACGCCGCATGCCCCGTGCGCGCGCCGCTCGGTGCGGGCGGGGGCACCGCCGGGTCCCCCCCCCGGGGGTCTGTCGACGACCAGGCCACAGACGCCGCTTGGGCGCCGGTGCGGCAAGGGCGGCCGCGCGCCCGCGTCGCTCGGCGGTTGCCGCCACCAACCCGCAGGTCGGTGGCCAACGCAGGGGGGCGCCCCACCTCGGGCGCGTCGTGCGGCGGCGCCGCGACTCGGGCGGGGCGAGCGCCCTCCCGATCGGCCCGCGTCCGACCGACCGCCGCACCGTGGGTGGCGCCCGAGCCGCTGACCACCGCCGCCGCCGTCGGCGCCGCCACCCCCACCCTCGGCAGCGGTGCCACCGACGCGCCGCGCGCCCGTCGGCGGGACGCCCCCGGCCGCAGTGTGTCGCCGCCGCCCCCGTGCGAGCGTCAGCCCGCCGCGCCCG
>Ga0114957_1004006_pt1 | contig 12908 bp, 11 predicted proteins | sample BantaG_FD_87175 | JGI IMG/M metagenome (GOLD analysis project Ga0114957, IMG submission 87175) | Marine algal microbial communities from Bantry Bay, Ireland - BantryBay_4 metaG | ecosystem: Host-associated > Algae > Red algae > Unclassified | place: Bantry Bay, Ireland | collected 2014-11-21 | reverse complement strand
TCTTAGTCCGTATAGAAATTTCAAAATCTTTCTTCTTTAACTTTACTTCGGTTAGGTTTGATTTACCTACGAGCTTTATGAGCTCTTGTATTTCTTTAAAAGTCATATCGTTCTATTTAATTCTTTCAACATAAGAGGATGTACGTGTATCTATTTTTATTTTATCGCCTACGTTTATAAAAATAGGAACTTTTATTTCTGCTCCCGTCTCTACGGTGGCAGGTTTTGAAACATTAGTTGCTGTATCTCCTCTTAACCCTGGCTCAGTATAGGTTACTTCTAGTGCAATGTATTGAGGCATTTCTAGGGTCAGCGGCGTACTATTATCAGCATTCATTAAAACCTCGATGGTCATGCCTTCCTTTAATAATTTAGGATGTTCTATCATTTTTTCGTCGAGAGCAGTTTGCTCATACGATTCATTATCCATAAAATGGAATCCCATATCATCATTATAGAGGAACTGGTATTTTCTTCTTTCTACTCTTACTATATCTACTGAGTGACTAGATGGCCATGTATTATCTACTACCTTACCATTAGTAAGACTTTTTAATTTAGTTCTTACAAATGCGGGTCCTTTTCCTGGTTTTACGTGTAAAAATTCTATTACTTTATATACATCGTGATTATGTTTAATACATAAACCATTTCTCATTTCGGACATATTTCCCATAGTCTCACTTTTTAGTAAACAAATATAAAAATTAATTGACCCTAATGGTCTAATATGCCCAAGTCAAATAAGTGGATCCCCAAGTAAACCCACCACCAAAAGCAGTCAGCATAATTTTATCTCCTTTCTTTAGTATTTTTTCATATTCGTTTAGGCAAATCGGCAATGTACCTGCTGTGGTGTTTCCGTAATTTTCTATGGTTTGCATCACTTTCTCAATTGGAAAATCTAGCATATCTGCAACCGAATTTATAATTCTTAAATTAGCCTGATGTGGAACAAGCCAGTCGAGATCTTCCTTTTTTAAGTTATTTCTTTCGAGCACATCTTTTACGGTAGAAGTCATTCCATTTACGGCCGCTTTAAAAACAGGTCTGCCGTTTTGGGAAACAAAGTGTTCTCTATTATCTACGGTATCATGAGTAGAAGGACTTATAGATCCACCACTTTTCTGATATAGATATTCTGCTCCACTTCCATCGCCTTTAAATATAAAGTCATGTAAGCCGTGTCCTTCCTCATTAGGCTCTAGTAAAACGGCTCCTGCTCCATCTCCAAAAATGACACAGGTAGTCCGATCCGTATAATCGACTATGCTGGACATTTTATCAGCTCCGACTACGATTGCTTTTTTAACAGATCCTGTCTCTATAAATTTAGCAGCTGTAGTAAGTGCATATAGAAATCCAGAACAGGCTGCATTTATATCGTAACAAAAAGCATTTTTTATTCCAGCTTTATGAGCGATTTGGTTTGCCGTATCAGGAAAAACGTAATCCCCTGTAACCGTCCCGCAAATAAGCATATCCACCTCTGAAGGATCGGTATTAGTCTTTTCTAATAGTTCTAATACTGCAGGTAGAGATAGGTCTGAAGTTCCTTTTCCAGGGGTATTTAATATGTGACGTTGTTTTATACCTGTGCGTGATATAATCCACTCATCATTAGTATCTACCAGTTTTTCTAAATCATGATTAGTCATGATATTATCTGGTACGCTCGCTGCAACTCCTGTTATGGCCGCTTTCAAAACTGACATTTGACTGATTTTATAAGAAGAATCAAGGTAGGAAATTAATGGATAATATAGGTTCTCGAAGGGTTAGAATAGTAAAATCAAAATTTAAATAATTTTAACATTTATAATTTCCACTATGCGTACTTCACTCATTTACATATGTTTATACGTGCTAATTACTTATAATTTGTTGTAAAACGCACAGTGTTTTAAGAATGGTCGCATGGTTGGCATTTTATTTGAACAATGGTATGTATCAGTAAATCAATCATTTAAAAATTATAAAAAACTGTAATATGAAAAGTATAGCGATGGATTACAGCCCCCAAACGTCGAAAATCTTTTTTTTGTTTCTATTCTTTAGTCTAATACTCGTAAGTAATTCGTTTGCTAATGATGGAAGGATTACGACTTCCGTCAATTTTTTTGAAGGCGATTTTAATTCGGCTCAAGCCAAAGCAGGAAATGAAGGGAAATTATTCTTTTTAGATTTCCATGCACAATGGTGTATGCCGTGTAAATGGATGGATCAAACTACGTTTAATGATGGTCGCGTAGCAGATATCATGAACGATGGATATGTAGCTATCAAAATGGATATAGATGAGACCGAAGGTTTTAATCTGAAGAATAAATACGATGTGCAGTATTTACCTACGATGCTAATATTTAATTCCGCTGGTAAATTAATAGACCGTATCGAGGAAACGATGCCTGCTAACAAGTTACTGAGCATCCTAGAGAGTCATAACAATCCTCAAAATAGAGTAACTGTAACCCATATGACTAATTCTGCTCCAGGGCAGAACACTACTCCATCTTCAACGATTAAGGAGAATCAAGAAAATAAAGAATTACTAGAGAGTTATTCTACATCAAATAACAACAGAACATTTAGATTACAAATGGGTGTTTTTGATGAATACGAATACGCCTTTAAAGAAGTAAATGCTTTAAGAGACGAATTTGTAGAACCGATAATAGTACTTAATGATTACCACAATGGTGGTGTAAGATATAAGATTATGATGGGCGAATTTGAGTCCATATCTGAAGCAGAAAGTTTTAGAGTCATAGTCAAAAGAGATTTTGGAAGAGAAGCTATAGTGCAGTAATATCTGATTTAGGATTTGATGACAACCCTATTAGGCTTATCAGATCCTACAGTTTTACAAACAGACTTAGTAAACCTGTTTACACTACTTATCCCAAAGACAAGCTTCTCTCCCACCTTATAATGATTGATATTTTTATTGAGCTTACCTGAGAATGAGTTTAATTTGAAAAAGAGGTCGCTTGTGCGATCTCTTTTTTTTTGTGCTTATCTTTTTGATTTTTAGATTTTTCTCATTGGATTACAATCCTCTTGCCTAATTACAAATATTACATTGGATGTCAATCCATCTACCTTAATACGGATATTACATTGGATGACAATCCACTACCCTTTTTTACGATTACTACATTAACCCTTTCCTTACTTATGAAAATGCCATATATCCCGCAAAGGCAAACACATATGCCAGGACCAACATAAAAACAAACTGGATGATCGGATATTTCCAGTTTCCTACCTCCTTACGGACTATCGCAACGGTACTCATACATTGCAAAGCAATACATAAAACAGTAAGAGGGATAGGCATGTAGCAAAGTTATATCTGGGTTTACCAGTGGCAACATTTATCTCATTTACCAGACGGTCTTGGATTAAGGCTTCCTCTTCTGACCCTACACTATAAATGGTAGAAAGCGATCCTACAAACACTTCCCTAGCCGCAAAAGAGGAGATCAGTGCAATCCCTATTTTCCAGTCGTAGCCTAATGGTTTGATTACGGGTTCGATCGTTTTTCCAAGATATCCTGCGTACGAATACTCTAGTTTTATAGCATCTAGACTCACTTTTTTCTCTACGCCATCAGACTCTTTTACGGATGAGGCTGTTTGATATTTCTCTTGTATAAATTCATTAGACTGAGGACTAAAACTGGCTAAAGCCCAAAGGATAATAGAAACTATAAATATTACTTTTCCTGCATCGATTACAAAAGCCTTAGTCTTACTATATACATTATAGAATACATTTCTCCAGTTAGGAACTCTATAAACGGGTAGTTCTAATGACCACATCGAGTTTCCTGCGACTAGATTACGTCGACTGACTAGCCATGCGACCATCAGAGTGGCCAGCACTCCTAAAAGATATAGCATCATCAATAATAAACCTTGTGCATTAAAGAAACCAGAATCTGATACAGGGACCATGATTGCTATTAAAATCGTGTAAACCGGTAATCTAGCACTACAGGTCATCAGTGGAGATGCTAGAATGACAGCCATCCTTTCCTTAGGATCGTTTATCGCTTTTGCACTCATAATAGCCGGTATCGCACAGGCCCAGCTAGACATGAGTGGAATCACACTCTGTCCTGACAACCCAAATTTTGTAAGCAAGCGGTTAGAGATAAATGAGATACGAGATAAGTATCCGGAATGTTCTAATACTCCTAATAGGAAAAACAATATCGCTATCTGAGGAACAAATATCAATACACCTCCTATGCCAGGAATAATTCCATCACAGACTAAATCTGCTAACCATGGGACGGCTATGGTCGCTCTACCCCACTCTGTGAGTTTTGCAAAAAAAGCATCGATCCAGTCCATAGGGATACTGGACAGATAAAATACTGACTGGAAAACGGTCAAGATCGTAATCAGGAAAAACAGGATCCCATAAAATGGATGTAGTAAAAATCGGTCCCATCTTTTAGTATTAGATAAAAACAGATTTGTACGACTGAGATCAGAAATGTTAGATCGTACTATGGCTCCGACTATTTTTTGTCTTTTAAAAAAATCATTTTGATCCAGCTGTGTTTTACTAATCGTAAAGTCGGTAACCTGCTGCTGATATTTATTTACAATCACTTGATCATGAGCCTCATCGTATAAACTACGGCATACGGCATTAGGTGTTTTAAATAAATCACTGGAGATCAGTTTTTTAAGTATCGATACGCCATCTCCATTTCTAGAATTGAGTAAAACTACTGGACAACCGAGCTGATCTTTTAAATTGACATGATCGATCTCGACTTGATTTTTTTCTAAATCATCTTTAAAATTAATGGCTACGATACAGGGAATCTGTAAATCAGCAATCTCAGAAAATAACATCAGATTATCCTCCAGTTGCATTCCATTAACCACAAAAAGAATAGGGGTTTTACTGGCTACTGCATTTAAAATTTCCCGCTTTGATATTTCTTCCTCTGCTGAGACGGCTCTCAAAGATTTTAAGCCTGGAAGATCTATAACTTCGTTTACTCCTAGTTTACCAGATTTTTTTTCTGTAGTGGCTCCAGCGTAATTTCCTATTTTCTGGTTAAGTCCAGTGAGTAGATTAAATAGACTGCTCTTTCCAGAATTGGGTTTACCCACTAATAGAAAACGACTCATATTTTTATGATTTCTAAGTGACTAAAATCGTCTACTCGTAAACTGAGCATCTTTCCTCCTACAGAAAAATTGATCAATTTAGAGAAAGTGGGGCTGTAATTTTTAGTGATTACACTGCCTAAAGAAATACCATTAGTCAGCATAAAATTCTGGAACTCCATAGAGCCAGTTATGGCTATAACAATGGCTCTTTCTCCTTCTTCTAGTATAATTTGGGTCAATTATCAATTCTATTATGGGCGGCAAAACTACTTATTTATATTTAATCTAATTAAATTAAAGGATAATTTCAGCTTAATAAATTTGCTTAATGATCTGTAAAACTATTTTGGTTTTTGGGAGGGTACAAGGTGTGGGTTTTAGAAACTGGACGTTTAAAAAAGCCATAGAAATAGATGTCTCCGGAATCGTAAAAAATATGGAAGACAGCACTGTTTACATAGAGGTAAAAGGAGAACAAAAGAATGTAGATCTTTTTATTAAATCATGTTCTATAGGTCCTACTCTATCTAAAGTAAATCGTTTAGAAATAACAGAAGTGGCTTTACTACCTTACACTGATTTTAAAATAATCCGTAAGTAACAATGACTAAACATAAAGGATATGGATAAAAGAATCAGATATTTTTACAAGAAAGAGAGAAAACTTTGTGTAGGGGCGATCATTTTAGGACTAGCGTTTGCGAGTCAGTATTTTTTTGCTGATTACGTTGCTACTACTTATCGATTTCTATTTTATACGCTCACAGGATATGGAGTCATTTATATTTTTCATTATGGTCGCAAGTGGTGGTTTTTTAAAGAACGAGAAAAACATGCATTATTAGATTTTAACCAGTCTCCTAAACTATATAGTCAAAAAGAAAATGACTGGATCACTATAAGAAGAACGGAATACAATCAATATAAAATCATTTTAGAAGTATCTGTGTTTTTAGGAGTGATCGCGTTTATCATCGCTCTGACTGGATTTAATAAAGCACTGATCGGAGGTACAGGAATCGGAGTGATGATGGGATCGGGATTCTGGCTATGCATCGAGTTATTATCAGAATTCCAATGTAGAGAATACGAGCACTTTGTAGAAAAATATAAATGACCGCAACGACAAAACCTCAAGATAAATTTCTAATTGTACCTGACTCCACTTATCTTAAGACCATGAGAAAATCCTGTTATCTATACTCACTAATACTCATCTGTTCTTTTATTAATATAACTATGGTATCTGCTCAGCAAACCTACTGGATCTCTGGAATGATATCTGATGCTGAAACCTCCGAAATTTTGATCGCAGCTACGATCAGTGCCAAAGAAAAAAACATCGGAACGATATCAGACAATAATGGAAAATTTGAACTAAAACTAAATAAAGGGATAGAGACTTTAGTCGTCAGTTACATCGGATATACATCTCAGGAAATTACCCTCTCTGATTTAAAAACTTCTTTTATAGACATTAGATTATCTAAATCTAAAAAGCAACTGGAGCAGATAACCATTTTTGCAAAACCTCCAGTAGTAGACATTACAGAGGATGACGAAACCATAAAAGATTTCCTAGTCGATGACTATAAACTAATCGTACTGAGTAGAGACATCGGTAATGGGTATAACCTAAAACTGCTAGATTATGAGGGGTATATATTCCACAAATTACCTCTTAACGATATCCGTCATATAGAGTTTTTAAAAACCAGCTGTATGGGAACGCATTTTCTGGTTACAGAACATCATGCCTTACAGCTACAATTACACAATGACTCCATATTTATAGCTCATAAAGAAAAGCGTAGTCATTACGATCGATTTATAAAAAACTGTCTAGATGTAAACAAGGACTACATCTATGTGAGTAATTTTTCTGGGAATAAGCAAAGTGCAGACATACATGGTTTTAATCGCAATAAGCCTGAGAAAATTGTTTTTGGAGATATCACCGATAAAATTAACACCGCAAATTATCAAGAAGATAAGGTATACCTAGACTTCATGGAAGATGGTAATACTAGTGATTTTTCCACTATAAATGATTACGGTAAACTTCAGGATTTTTATAATTTCTGGGAAAAAGCGGCACTACTGGCATATAATTTTTATTTGCCTTTAGACTTCTATTTCCATGCAGATGATCATAAGGTTTTTGTCCTAGATCATGAAAATCATTTGCTCTCCGAATTTAACACCGCAGGGAAAATAATCAGACAAGAACCATTAGAGTATAGTCGTGATCGATCATGGAGTGGTCAAATTTTAAAGGATCCTAAAAACGACAAGCTATACACTTTCTTAAAATTTGATCATAGGAACTATTTAGTAAGCATCGATCTAACTACTGGAAATCTTATCCCTGTCATGGAATTTAAGGCAGACTATTTAGAAAAAATAGAAGTCTATGATGACAAACTATTTTTTACTAACTCCGGAATTACACAGGATAAAACGGAACGGATACTACGATATGTCAAGGTGTATTAGTTTAAATAAAATAGTGCCATTTATAAATTGTTTCAAATAAAAAAAAGGCAGATGCTATAAACATCTGCATTTTTTTAGAATACTCTAAATATATATTATGATTTATCTTAATATATATTTACCTTACTTCAAAACCTCCATAAAACTCTTTTACATACGGGCCATTGAGAAAAGCATCGGCAGGAATTTGACTTTGTAAAATGATCCCTTTCTGATTTCCTTCTAGTAAAATTCTAGCCGCCTCACATAGTGCACAGGCTGTAGTAGTCTGTATAGCTCTGAGCATTTTAGTTCCTACTTTAACAGGCTTAATATCATAAGATGCCTCGACACCTCTAAGTAGTCCTGACTTGCCTTTTCCTTTTACGGCTGCGTAGATGATAACCTTATCATCTTCTACCATCGGAATTTTATCTAACATCTCTTTTTCTAGTAAAGCAATTTTGTCCTTTTTAGCAAACATTTTAGATAAACATGACTTTACCCAGTCGTAATGTCCTCTGTAACGGATCGTTTTATAATCAAGATTTTTTGCCTTTCCCATAAAGAACTCAGGTAAGTCAGCTGCACCTCCAGAAGTGAAGTTATCTTCGTAATCCTCACCATCGACGATTATATTATCTAATCCAGATAATGCAGGAATCGTTACTTTCTCAAAATCTCTAACGATATACGCATCCTTTAGATATTCCGTAGCGACACCGATCGGACTCCATGTAAAAGCATAAAAATGGGGTGCTCCAGCATGCTTGGATAATGCCCCTACTTTCATTTCGATATGATCGACTACTTTAGTTTTATACTTCCTAACAAACTCCTCGTACAATCTAATTGCTAGCACATTTATAAAACCTGGTGCAAGACCTGTCTGTAAAAGAAAACCTGTTTTAGCCCCTTTACCGATTTTCATAATTTGCTCCGTCTCATCGACATACTCTGTCAGATTTGCATAATGACAGCCGTGTTTTTTTGCTAATCTAGCCATACGAGGTGCCTGTGATCCTGGTAGACAGTCTAATATGATATCACATTCTTTAAAAGCCTTATCTAAATCTTTAGATGTACCTTCTTTAGGCATTAATACAAAAGAAGCTTTTTTAGACTTAGAACCTTGATTGACAAATTTTACGGCCTGAGTTCCTGAGGTCTTATTAATATCTCCTAACATTACCTCACAGTCCATATAATCATATGTAGCTAAGATCAACCCTGTTGCTTTACCTATTCCCCCACTCCCCGCTATAAATATTTTATGCATTACGTTCGTTTTTTTTCAAGTCTCAAAAGTAGAAAACGAATGAATACTATTACATAGTAAAGGCTGATACTTCATATTAAGAAAGTTTGTTATGTTTTATTAACACATTTATAGATATTTATATATGCGCATTTTTGTTAATATGTAATATTAATGCCTATATTTGACCCAGAATTTAATCGGATCTCCAAAAATCGATTCAATAATGGGTAAAAAGAGAAAGAGCACACGTGGCTCTAGCAAATCAACGTCCTTTAGTATTAATCTACAAGACGAACGTATTCCAAAAATAGCAGGAATCATCTGTTTTTTAATAGCAATATATTTAACGATCGCATTTATATCTTATTTATATACTTGGAAAATAGACCAAGACAAAGTACTTCGTTACAGCTGGAATATGCTTTTTGAGAGTGATCTCAGCGTATCTAACTGGCTAGGTCGCCTAGGAGCTATAGTCTCTAACATGTTTTTTTATTGGGGTTTTGGACTTCCGTCAATGGTAATTATCTTCCTATTATCAAAATTAGGAATTGACCTTCTACAGAAAAAACCACTCGCAGGATTTTTACGAGTATCTAAATACTCTATCCTCGGAATGGCATTTTTATCTCTTGCTTTAGAGTTCCTTTTTAAAAGTAGTGACTTTACATGGGGAGGAGCTTTTGGAAGTAGCACTTACATGTGGCTCAGTACATTTATAGGAAACATAGGACTATTATTACTACTCGTTTTTATACTTATATCCATTTCTGTATGGTATTTCAATCCTAATTTTGATCGATTACAGACAGTATCTAACCTCGGTGACAGTTTAGTAAATGTAAAATTCCAACTTCCTCAGTTTACCAGCTTATTTGGAAGTCTTGCAGAAGATGAGTTTGATCTAGAGAAACCAGTAAAACCAAAGAAAAAATCCGCTAGCGGAAAAGAATATACTTCCTTACAAAAAAAGGAAGTTGATAATGAGGGTGCCGTTCCAAAAACCGAAGATTTAGTTTCAGGAGATCATGCAATAGATTTTGATCTACCTGAAACAAATCGCCCTAAACGTAAATCTAAAGAACCGATAAGACCTGGAGCATTAGAAATCAGCGAGGACAACGGAATCGCTTTTTCTGATAACGGTGTAGGTGGTTTTACAGCTGTAGTCACTCCTCCTAGCGATAATCCTCAGAATAGTAGTACTAAGCCAGTCCTACCTATCCAGGAAGAAAATAAAGATCACTCTGAGCCTTATGATCCTACTTTAGATCTATCTAAGTATAAACACCCTAACCTAGATGTTCTTCTAGATTACAGCGATAATAATGTACAGATAGACAGAGCAGAACTAGAGGCTAATAAAGAACAAATCGTAAATACCTTACTCGATTACAAAATAGAAATTACTAAAATAAGAGCAACCATAGGACCTACCGTTACGCTATATGAGATCGTACCTGCTCCTGGTGTAAAGATCAGTAAGATCAGAACATTAGAAGATGATATCGCTCTGAGTTTAGCAGCTTTAGGAATCCGTATTATCGCTCCTATTCCAGGAAAAGGAACTATAGGTATAGAGGTGCCTAATAAAAATCCTCAGATGGTAAGTCTTAAAGAAGTACTGTCTTCTGAAAAATTCCAGAATGCAAAAATGGACTTACCGATCGCATTAGGAAAAACCATTTCTAACGAAGTGTTTGTAGCGGATCTGGCAAAGATGCCTCACCTCCTAATAGCAGGAGCAACGGGTCAAGGTAAGTCAGTAGGTATTAATACGATACTAATGAGCTTACTTTATAAGAAGCATCCATCACAAGTAAAATTAGTCCTAGTAGATCCTAAGAAAGTGGAACTATTCCCTTACTCGGCCCTACAGAATCACTTCCTCGCATTTTTACCTAATGAGGAAGAACCTATTCTTACCGAAACGAGCAAGGTAGTTTATACCTTAAACTCGATGTGTATAGAAATGGACGCTAGATATGATTTATTAAAATTGGCGAAAGCCAGAAACATAAAAGAATACAATAAGAAGTTTACTGCCCGTAAATTAAATCCTAATAATGGACATAAATTCTTACCGTATATCGTACTCGTCATAGACGAATTTGCAGATCTAATTATGACCGCCGGTAAAGAAATAGAGATGCCTATCGCACGTATCGCACAGTTAGCGAGAGCAGTAGGAATCCACCTGATCATCGCTACACAGCGACCATCTGTAAATATTATTACAGGGATCATTAAGGCAAATTTCCCAGCGAGACTAGCATTTAAGGTTACTTCTAAAATAGATTCTAGAACCATCTTAGATTCAGGTGGAGCAGATCAGCTGATCGGTAGAGGAGATATGATCCTAGCAATGGGAAGTGATAATATCAGACTGCAGTGTGCATTTGTAGATACACCAGAAGTGGAAGAAGTGATTAATGGAATCGGAGACCAGCAAGGATTTCCAGAACCGTTTTACTTACCAGAATATAAAACAGATGATGATATCTCTGTAGCTGGAGATATGAAGCTCTCTGACCTAGACCCTATGTTCGAGACGGCAGCGAGACTAGTAATAACGGCACAATCTGGATCGACTTCTAATATCCAACGTCGCCTATCACTAGGTTATAATCGTGCCGGTCGTATCATGGACCAGCTAGAAGCAGTAGGTATCGTAGGTGGAGCAAATGGAAGTAAACCTAGAGATGTACTCTTCATGAGTGAAATGGAATTTGATAATTTCTTTGAAAATTTAAAGAAAAACTAGATATAAAAGATTTTACCCGTGAGATCCGTAGGAGTTGCATATTACCGTTTGCAGCTCCTACTTTTTTTTTGCCTTGTTCTGTACCCTTCCATATTTTAATAAAAAACAGATCTTATTCACATCGTCAATTATACTTTTAAATCCCTGTAAAAAAATCAATAATGAAATTGGATTGAATATAAAATTCTAAATCTCCACAAGCTCAAAGATGTCATGGATCATCGATATTCTTTAGATATTAACTTTATATTAACCTCCTCTTTCCTATTTTTATCGCTTTTTATAAACCATTGGCTTTAAGCCAAAGTTATACTAGTAATTAATATAATAATCGTGTATGAAAAAGATGATATTCCTCATAGCTCTTATTGCAATCAGCCTGACTACCTTTGCCCAAAGTGATCCAGCCGCAAAAAAAATACTCGATCAGATGAAGTCTGATTTTGATGGTCATCAGTCTACTACTATCGACTTCCAGCTAATCATAGAAATCCCAGAGCAAGCAGAAGAAAAACAAAATGGTTCTATCATACAAAGCGATGAAAAATATCAAATAAACCTAGATCAGCAATCTATATATTGCGATGGCACCTCTGTATGGATACACCTGAAAGAAAATAAAGAAGTTCAGATTTCTGACTACGATGGAGAAGATTCTGGCGAACTCATGTCCCCAAAAGATATCATGAAAATTTATGAATCTGGTGAGTACAACTACGCCCTAATGAACGAATTAAAAGAAGGTGGGAAATCTGTAAAGCAAATAGAGTTTACACCGATAGATAAAGATTCTGAGTATTTTAAAATGCGGATGACTATCGACTCTAAATCAAATCAGCTCAAAAGAGTAAAAGTTTTTGCAAAGGATGGTTCTAGATTTACTATGAAGGTAAACAGCATCTCCTATGATAAAGTGTATGATGCTAGTACTTTTACTTTTGACGCTAGTAAGCATCCTGGAGTCCATGTAGAAGATCTGAGATTTTAGAACCTCTAACTAATAGATTTATCTTAAGTAAATTTTGTTTCCTGATCTCGACCAAGCTTTAGTAGATCGAGTGTTAGATCATTTAAATAGATCAGTTTCTTAGAAGAAAAGCTTGTTTTAAAACATTTTACTTTTAGGACACCATCCGTGCGAAAGAGATCGGAATTTAATTATTAACATCATCCATGATTTGATACTAAAAGATAGCTCGCCAAGAGCTTAAGTTTCCAGATATTTACTCTATCCCTATGAACTTACTTAACATTAACGATCCGATCAAG
>Ga0114957_1004005_pt1 | contig 12910 bp, 8 predicted proteins | sample BantaG_FD_87175 | JGI IMG/M metagenome (GOLD analysis project Ga0114957, IMG submission 87175) | Marine algal microbial communities from Bantry Bay, Ireland - BantryBay_4 metaG | ecosystem: Host-associated > Algae > Red algae > Unclassified | place: Bantry Bay, Ireland | collected 2014-11-21 | reverse complement strand
AGCAATTTCCGGTAGTAAATTTAAGGTTGACTTCATCAAAAAGAACGCGTTTACCGTATTGTAAACCTACATTGTTCGCTACTAGCATGATCCATATTTTTGAGTGTACAACAAGTAGTTAAGCGATTAATAAGTACTTATTGTAACACTGATTTATTTGAATATTTTCGAAATTCTTAGATAATTTTCTACGAAAGAAATGCAAAAATACGATATTTTCGGGAAAATTTGACAGACAAAACAGGCAAAAAAGAAAGGTTCATACTACTGGACATTTGCGGGTCTGAAGCTACTCCTTTGGGCTGGGAGGTAGAAATTGGAAAAATGTCCAGTAGTAGGAGAAGGGTTTAGTCGGTGAGGCTAACTGACTGAATATCCAGATTATATCCACTAAAAACGCCCAGGCCGTTATTGATATTAGAAGGAACTATAATGGCTTGCGAAAGAATGGAATCCCGCTGGCTTAATTGCCTAGAAAGATTGAAGTGATAATTCTGGTAATCTGCGTTGGTATTCCGTAATTCCACAAATAATTCTGGTGGAACGGGGGAACGTTCTTCGCTAAAATTGACGGATAAATTAGCTTCAATGTGATGATTTCCTTCCACCATGTCCTCTCCTCTGATAAGTACACCGTTTTCAAAATCAAAAGTATAGGGAAAGCTCATCGAAATATTGTCAACCCTGGGAATCTGCAAACGGTTAAGCAGCACCGTTTCTGTTCCATTCTCCTCCTCTACCACGTAGATAAAATAAAAAACGAGATGATAGAATTCGGAGATACGGGAATTATGATTAAAATTAAGCTCAACGCTAATGTCAAACTTGTTATCATCCCGTGGATCGATATTTTCACTAAAGTCAATAAGGCCCAAAGATTGAATGTCCACCCGCTGAGGAATCGTGGTAAACCCGGAAATGGGCGCTTCTCCAGCTATATTCACATCCAATCTATAACTGGTCAATCCTGAAATCAAGGGATCTCTGGAAAGATAAAAAGGAAATAATTCTGTATTTGGATTTAAAGTGTCTTTTTCTGGTTCGTGTAGGAAAAGTTCCGTGGTCTGCCCTGTACGGTTATTCAGGATCGTTACCTCATCGGCAACTACATATTCGGTAGGTGCTTGAGAAAGTATGGGTCGCGCTCTACTCAAACTTACCCGGACTTGTCGACCGGGAGCCGCTTCGGATACTACCACGATGGCTGGATTGAAATCTACATCCAGGTCCACTATTTCTTCACAACTCCAAAAGAGCAATAAGAGAAGGAAAATGGCTGTAGAACGACTCAGCATATTTACTAGAATTTTATGGTATAGTTAATATATGGAAGTATTGGGACTAAAGTAGCACGAATGAAGGCGGGCTCTGAAGGGTTGTCGGGGTTTCTTCCCAGTCTGTAATATAGGGTATTTTTATGATTATATAAATTATAAACGCCAATTCCTGCATTCTGTTCAGTATTTTCTCCCATTTTTCTCCAATTAAAGGCAATATCCCACCGATGATTAGCCGGAAGACGAAACCCATTACGCTCGGAAAATACCAATACTCCGATCGGGTCCTGAAAACTGCTCGGGTTGGCATAGGTAAAAATACCGGAGGGTAACGAAACTGCCAGTCCACTTCCATAAACAAAATTGGTTACAAAAGTCCATCGCTCACTTAATCGATAACTGCCCGTAAATTTAAGATTATTCCGGCGATCAAAACGGTATGGAAAGCTTTCTCCATTGTTAATATCCGCAAAATTACGATCGGTTTTAGACAAGGTATAAGATAATAATGCGGTCGAACGACCCAGTTTTTTTTCTAGTAAAAACTCAATGCCACGGGAGGTACCACTACCGCTTACTACATTATTTTCAAAATTCCTGGAGTTAATAAAACTGAAAGAAGCATTTTCGGTATACTCCAGCAAATGGTTCAGTTTTTTATAATATCCTTCAATTCCAAACTCAAAATTATTGGCCCACAAACTCTTAAATCCCAATACTACCTGATGGGCTTCTTCTGGTCTAATTTGTCGGCTCGAAGGAACCCAAATATCGGTCGGCAGGCCTACCCCCGAGGTACTCAGCAAATGTAAATATTGTTGATTATAACTGAACCCGGTATGCACCTGAAATCGTTGCCAGGGACGCCAGGTCAAATCAAATCGTGGTTGTAAAGATTGATAAAAAGCGCCTTCTACCGCCATGGCAGACCATCGTAAACCCATCCGAATAGTTAGCTTTTTCCAATTCAGATTATGTTCCATATACAACGCAAACTCCGTAGCTGGAAACGTCGGATTATCAATAGAATCAAAAAAGCTTTGAGCGATAGATAGATTCTCTCCCGTGAGGGAAGCATCGCCTGTTTCTGAGGCTACCCCCGGCGTAAAACGATGCACCGTGGCTTCTCCTCCGTAGCGTAGTTTATATCTTTTAGAAACGGTATGGTCAACATCCATTTTAAGGGCTATATCCTTAATCTCCGTACTGAATATAAGAAAACGATTAGTATTCAGTACAGACTGATCCGTCGAAAGGGTATCCGTATGGGTAGCAATCGACCGGGAGGCAAAATTGTATTGACTAAAAATTAAACTGGTATTTAAGAATATTTTTTCATTCATTAAATGATTCCACCGCAAAGCGCCTGCCGTATTGCCCCAGCGAAGATGGTCAATGCTGCGATCCCGATTGCTTAAAATTCCATCTCTGAAAGCTAGATTGTAGGTGATAGAGGTATCGTCTTCGTAACGATCACTTCCTTTATAAAAACTCAGGTATAATTTATTACGGTCGGAAAATTTATAATGTAGCTTGGCATTCACATCATAAAAAGATAGATCGGTCGCTCCTTCCTGATTTCGACTGGCCTTATTATCACGGGTTACTCTTTTTATAAGGAATCCCAGTGGCGTCGTTCGAGCGGCCAGAAAAAAAGAGCTTTTTCCCTTCACCAATGGGCCTTCTGTCGAAAATTTTACACTCGCCAACCCTACTCCAATGGTGGTTTCCCAATCGTTCAGATTACCGTCCTTGGTTCGGACATCTATCACACTACTCAATCGCCCACCATACCTCGCCGGAAACCGTCCACGGACAAAACTGGCAGATTTTATAGCATCATTATTAAAGATGGAAAAGGCTCCTAACAAATGGGTTGGATTATAGATCGGTACATCATCCAGTAGAAATAAATTCTGATCAATGCTCCCGCCTCGAACGTGAATTCCTCCTACTCCATCTGTTCCGGTGCTGACCCCTGGTAGATGAGTGGCTAGTCGGAATATATCTTTTTCTCCGCCCAGGGTAGGCATCGCACTCAATTGAGCACTAGTCAATTTATCCGCGTAGTCATCTGGATCAAAAACAGGGATATTATCGGCCACTACAATGATCTCTTCAATCGTTAAAGAGGGCCGCATATCTACTTTGAGGCTTTCGCTTTTTAGCAGCGTAATTTCCTGCTCATAGCGTTGATATCCAAGGTAGGAAACCGAAATTTGGTAACCTCCTTCTTCTAGTTCCAAACTAAAAAATCCATATCCGTTGGAGCTGGTTCCCACATTTATTTTATCTACCATCACCGTAGCCCCAACCAATACTTCACCAGTTTCAATATCTTCTATATATCCGTTAATAGTGTGTTGGGGTTTGGGCTCCTTTTTTTTGAAAATGACAATCTGTCCACCAATAATCTGGTAAGACAATTTCGTATCATTCAGCAAGGTGGTAAGAATCTGCCGGACGGAGGAATTGGAAAAATTATAGGTAAGCTTTTTTTCGGGTAAAATATCGTTGCTAAACGTCAGCTTTACCTCCGCCGCTTCGCTAAGTTGATAAAGGGCTTCTCCAAAAGATAGATTGGAAACGGAAAAATTAACCAACTTATCTAAAACTGGTTGAGCAGTAGCTGCCAGACCGGCAAAAAGTAAAACGCAAAGAATAAAGATCCGACTCATCCAGTGTATTTAGTTTGGTCGGTTAAAGCTACGGAAATTCAAACAATAATTCAGCAGAAAATTTGGTAATCTCTTTGTAGATTTTATATGGCATTATTCGCAGTCTCCACCGAAAATCACAAAAGTATCTACCGCCTTTGCTTTTTTTATTTCAACTCCTACCGTCAGCATTAATGCGGACAATACATCCTGCTTAGATGCGTCGGTGAAGGTGGCCGTCAGATTACGACAAGCCGCTAATTTGGCGTTGGCCAGACTTAACCGTATATCAAAATGCTTTTCAATGGCTGGGATGACCTCTTCTAGTTTGGTATTTTGAAATACCAGTTCTTTTGTTTTCCAGGACCAGTCATTGGGAGATAGATCCTTAACCTCACGGTATTGCTGCGTATTTGCGTTATAAATGAGTTTGTCATTAACTTCCAGAATAAATTCTTGCTTGCTACCTTTTGGAATAAAGGCAACTTTACCGGTAGCTACCGAAATAGTCGTCGTATTCGCTTCCGGATCATTGGTAATATTAAAGCTGGTTCCCAATACCCGTACCGTTCCGTGATCCATTTCTATGGAGAAAGGTCGAGCTTCGTCGCGAGCGATTTCAAAAAATCCTTCCCCGTCCATTTTTACCATTCGTTCTTTCGCTCCAAATTCATTTGGAAAAGAAAAATAGGTTCCGCCATTCATCGTCACCTGACTACCGTCTGCCAGGTCAATGGTTTTAATTTCGTGAGTGGTCGTTTCAGCTACTTGCCATTCTAATTCCGGACTACTTACTCCTTTTACAAAATATCCCAAGCTAAATATTAACATAGCTGCCGCCGCATATTTCAACAACGTGAAAATAACTGGACGTCGGGTGGTTTTACGGTTTTCATCCTCTGCAATTCGCTGCTTAAGTTTTATCAACCCTCCTTCTACGTCCGGTTCCCAACCACTCGTCTTGGTTTGGCTTACGATCCATATTCCACGAATTTGCTCCGCCAGAATCGAATGCTGAGGATCTTCTACCAGCCAATTTTTTAAAATTGTGGATTCCTCCGGAGTAATTTCGCCGGTTATTTGTTTATGAACTAAAAAAGAATAATTAACCTTTTCCATATACATTAATTCTCTACGCTTACCTGTTATTTTATTTTTGCTTACAGTAGAATTGACACCAATATAACGCTATCCCCCCACAAAAAATGCTAAATATTTCGTTTTATCGCCTGAAAATCAAAATTATGCCCATTTTAGACAAATTAGATATATAAACATAGGATTTTAAATAGGGGTAACCAAATATTGAATCATAAATCATAAAGAACCAGAAGTCTAACCCCATAGCTGTCAGGCTATCAGGTGATTATAAGAGTCAAAAACCATACTACTGGACATTTACAGGTTTGAATTTAGTTCCCGACGCACTAGTGCCCCAAAAAAGGAGGTGGCGTATTCTCAAACATTCCAATCCATTCGTATTCTAGAGGGGTATCGAAAAACAAGAGCCAGGTGGAACGGGGAGTTCCTAATGCCGTAGTCACTTCTTGAATAAGTGGAACGGCAGCCTCAAAATTATGGAGGGCCAGATCGATATATTGGTACCGATATCCCGTTCCACTACCAATTACACCACCGTATCCAGCATCAAGTAATGCCTGATTGAGTTGGTTCTCAATCTCGGTTTTTAATTCGAAAAAAGATTCTTCATCCGAAAAATTTCCGTCCAATTTTAAATAGCAGAACGTCTCTCCCAGACGAGAATAGTTTTCCGAATAAAAGGGTTGTCCGTTCTGAACATTGGCCCACAGATCGGGATTCATGGTACGAGCGATATAAAGATCTTGTCGCCTTGAATAATCCTCCGCTTCGATAGGATCCAGTTCGTATAGCATCCAGTCGCTATCTTCTGAAAAGCGATAATATGGTTGTTCTGGCAACTCGTTTTTGATGAGCACCATCTGCGTATCTACGTAGGCTTTTAAATCTGAAAGCGGAAGTAAAACCTGGTCGTCTTCGGGTAATTCCAATACTTCAATCACCCCAATCCATTTATCCAGAATCTCTTCCCCTAATAGTGCCTCTAGCATAAAAAAGGCTTGATTAACTACCAAATTATAGAGCGATTCATCCGCTTTAATACCGGGATAGTAAAAGCTTATTTCAATATTATTTTCCGCGGCGGACTTTCCGGCGAACTGGAGTTCGAGCAAGGGTTCACCCGATTTTAGATAAACAGCTTTTAGAGATTCGGGATGACTGATTGGTTGCCGATAAGTGAAAAAAGACCAGTTTTTTAGTCGTGGGGCCCTGGAAATCAGAGCGTCTACCATAGGTCGCAGATGCAAACTATCTTCTGGTGTCAAGACAAGCTGATATTTTTTTGTTCCGTGATCAAAACCGATTTCCCAGGCAATGTCTATCACCTTGGACTGCAGGTGTTCCCGCATAAATTGATTTAAAAAATCAGCAGTACCCGATTTTAACTCCTGCCCTAGTTCCAACTGATGTTGATAAAAGGCAATCCACCAGTTATTCATCTGATCTTCCTGGTGATCCCGCCAACCTTTATCCTCTGCCCCAAACTCTTTTGCGTATTTCCATCTTAAATGTTCCATAATATCCGCCACTCGGAGGTAATTTCTAGTTGAACTTTCAAATATAGTAATTTTAAAATCAAATCTTCTAAATGGCGACTACAACATGACCTAAATTATTTTCCCCCTCTTTATTGAAGATAAATCCGTCTTCTTGGTTATCTTTACGTCTAAAATGCTAAATCTGTCATGGCTAAGGATGATAACAAGGAAAATGCGTTAGGAGGAAATTTTAAATTTCGAGGATTAAAAGTTTTTGGGTCAAAAGAGAATCTTCACCATAATGAGAAGAAATATCGCCTGGTATTCGATGCTCAGGAGGCGAGATATATCTATTGTGAACTATCTTTTTTTAATAAATTATTTGATGAATTGGAATGGGTAGCCAATACTCGTTTTATTTGCCGTGAAAAAAATACCCAAAAAGAAATCTGTACCCTCCAAAAAGAAGTTCCAGTACTAAAAGATAAAAACATCGTTTACGTACGGGAAGGTTGGGGAACGCCAGAAACTGGTTGGTGGAAACCAGGGGCTTACCTCTGGGAAGTATATCTGGACGAAGATCTAGTCGGGATTACTCCTTTTAACATTGTCTCCGGGGGGCCCGTTGGAGAAGAAAATAATCCATACTTTGACCTGAAAGAAATTCGGCTATTTGAAAGTGACTCTAAAGGTCTTCTTAAAGATCAACGGGTTTATCTAAATAAATTTAACGCGGCCACGACCCGCTACATCAACATCGAACTAAAAATTAAAGTACTTCAGGAAAATCCCGTAGAATTTCCATTGGAACTGCAATTTAACTTTTACAACGATGCTGGTCAGCAAAAGGCTTTCATGTCTTATTATAAAGAAATTAGATCCCTATCCGATACCTTCCTGCTTGATACTGGCTACGGTGCCGATACGCCTGGCTACTGGTTTGAAGATAAATACACCGTAGAGGTTATTTTTATGGACGAATTGATCGCAGTGGTCCCTTTCGAAATCGGATCTGAACAGATTACTCGCAAAGATCCACTTGATTATCTAAAAACAAAAACAGCACTTAGCTCTCGTAAAGCAGGTAAATCGGAAGTGAAAATTAGCTTCGAGGAGGCTAAAGTGGAACTCGATCAACTGATTGGTCTGGATTCGGTAAAAACCCAGATTAATGAATTAGCCAGCTATTTACAATTTTTAAAAATTCGCCAGGAAAAAGGATTGGAAGATTCTCAAAAAATTAACCTCCATAGTGTATTTGTCGGTAACCCGGGAACGGGTAAAACGACCGTCGCTAACATGCTGGGAAAAATCTATCAGAGCCTGGACTTATTGCCGCACGGTAAGGTACACGAAGTGGGACGGGCGGACCTGGTCGGAGAATTCATTGGACAGACCGCTCCTAAAGTAAAAAAGGCACTCGATCAGGCAAGGGGTGGAATTTTGTTTATTGACGAAGCTTACGCGCTTACCAATCGCGGAGACGACAACAAGGATTTTGGTCGCGAGGTAATTGAAGTACTATTAAAAGAACTATCGGATGGAAAAGGCGACTTGGCCATCATTTTTGCGGGCTATCCAAAAGAAATGACTCAGTTTTTAAATAGTAATCCAGGACTCAATAGTCGCTTGAGAAACGTGATTCATTTTCCGGATTATTCGCCGGACAACCTCATGGAAATCGCAGAATATACGGCTCAAAAAAGAGGTGTCTTGATGGGCACCGACGCACGGGAAGTGATGTACAAAAAACTGGTGGAAATCTACCGTAATCGCAATAATCAATTTGGAAATGCCCGCTACGTCAACGGGATCATCGACGAGGCCAAACAAAATCTCGCCATCCGAATCATGAAGAACCACGATCAAATCGATGAGCTTCCGCCAGAGAGTCTCTCCGAAATTTTACCGGAAGACATTATTCGTACCTTCCCCACCGCTGTTCAGGACTTGGATTTACTGCCAATCGACGATGCGCTGCTCAACGATGCACTGACTCAATTGCACACGCTCGTCGGATTGGAGGAAATCAAAAAAGAGGTAGACGAAATCAGCAAGCTCGTTCGTTACTACCGGGAAATTGGCAAAGATATCAGAAAAGCCTTTTCAATTCATACCGTTTTTACCGGCAATCCAGGAACGGGAAAAACAACCATTGCACGTTTACTGGTCCAAATCTACAAGGCACTCGGCATCCTCGAACGCGGACAAATGATCGAAGTAGATCGTCGGTCGTTGGTCGCTGGATTTTTGGGTCAGACGGCCATCAAAACTTCTGAAAAAATTGATGAGGCCATCGGCGGCGGTCTCTTCATTGACGAGGCTTACGCACTCACCTCCGGAGGCGACAATGATTTTGGCCGCGAAGCAATTGAAACATTACTCAAAAGAATGGAAGATCAGCGGGGACAGTTTATGGTCATCGTAGCGGGTTATCCTGAAGAGATGCAGCAATTTATTGAGGCCAACCCAGGACTAATGTCGAGGTTTGACAAGCGGTTTAATTTTCCAGACTACAACCATGAGCAACTACTTTCCATCAGCAAATTAATGTTTATGGCCGAAGGATTAGAAATGGAGCTGGAAGCAGAGAATCATCTTATTCTTTATATTGAAAAACTACTAAGTAGAAAACATAAATATTTTGGGAACGCGCGAACCGTTCGGAAAATCGTTCAGGAAACCGTTCGACGACAAAACCTGCGAATGGCGGAAATTGCTCCCGATAAACGGCTACCAGACCTGGTCAATAAGGTGACGATTTTGGACATCAATTCTTTTGAACTGATGGAATCTGACGTAGAGAAACGACAGGGAATTGGTTTTCGTAATTAGTTTTTTTGCTTTTCGCTATTTGCCCTCTTTTTTCGCGACTACCTTGCGTTTCTCAGAAGGCAGGTTTGAGGGAAGTAAGAAGCAAGTGCGTCGGGATCAAAGTAGGCCGTATAAGATGTTAGGTATTTAGTTCCCGACGCACAAGGGTGTTCAATAGATGAAAATATGAAAAAACAAAAATACACTACGATTCATTACGAATCATATTTAGGGTTGGATAAAATTTTGGACGCCCAGAATTTGCGAAGTGCCGAGGTTCAAGAAGAACCCGCCCACGATGAAATGCTTTTTATCATTACCCATCAGGCTTACGAACTTTGGTTCAAACAGGCTATCCACGAGCTAAGTTCCATCGTGCATATGTTTGATCAAAAACTGGTCAATGAACGTAGCCTGGGAACGGCCGTAGCGCGTCTTGCGAGGGTCGGAAAAATATTTAAATTATTGCTCGAACAGATTCCTATTATGGAATCAATGACTCCTTTGGAATTTCTTGATTTTAGAAAATATCTATTTCCTGCTTCCGGGTTTCAAAGTTTCCAGTTTAGAAAAATCGAAAACCTGATGGGTCTCGAAACTGCCCAGCGCATGACTTACGCTGGACATCATTACGCGGCCTTTTTTACCAAAAAACAACAAGCAGAACTACAAGCCATTGAAGACGGAAAAAGCCTGTTTGAGGCCGTAGAAACCTGGCTAGAGCGAACGCCATTTTTACAATTGGGTAAATGGGATTTTTTAAAAAAATATCGAGGAGCCGTAGAACAGATGGTAGAAAAAGAGGCCACCGCGATCCGGGCATCCAGTTACTTAAGCAAAAAAGATAAGAAAATGCGACTGCGGATGATGGGAAATACAGATACTTATTTTAAAAGTATTCTGGACAAGGAAGTACACCAAACGCTCGTGAAAGAAGGCAAACAAAGACTCAGTTATGATGCTACGCTAGCGGCGCTTTTTATTAGTTTGTATAACGAAGAACCCATTTTACAATTACCTTATCGCTTTTTAATTTCCCTGATGGATCTGGATGGTTTACTCACCGAATGGCGTTACCGACACGCACAAATGGTGTTGCGAATGCTAGGTAGAAAAGTAGGAACCGGAGGGTCTTCGGGTCACGAATATTTGAATGCTACGGCGGTTAAACATCCCATCTTTAATGACCTTCATAATATTTCAACTTTATTAATTCCAAGATCAGAGTTACCACCACTTAGTGATGCGGTAAAACGAGGATTGGGATTCTGGCAGGAGGCTCAGGAATAACTAACTGATCCCGACGAAGCAGGGCAACGTACGACAGTACGTTGAAGGAAAGCACCGCGGAAGCGGACGGGAGAGCAACCTCAACCTGTCTTGGCTATAAGCCATAGATGACAATTTCAATAAAAAAAACCATCAAACTCAAACCTCTAACTTTTTGATAATTAGAATATTGAAAGTGAATTTTTCTATGCCACCCTGAGGTCAATTTGAAGAGCAAATTGAAATTTCTATCAAAATTTAAAATTACCCCCCATTCCATGCAAAAGATCCTTAACCAAATCAACAACCTGTTTCAAGCCCCAGCTTCCGGAAAATACCTTCCCGTTTACGATCCTTCGCGCGGTACACCTTACGCAGAAGTACCAGACTCTACCGAAGAAGATTTAAACGCTGCGGTAGCCGCCGCTCAAACCGCCTTCCCCGCATGGTCGGCCACCACCCCACAACAGCGCCACGATTTAATGATGAAGTTGGCCGACCTGATCGACCGCGAACTGGATGCGCTCGCAAGGATGGAATCTATTGACAACGGCAAACCACTATCACTCGCCAGGACGGTGGACATTCCTCGTGCGGCCAGTAATTTTCGGTTTTTTGCCAGTGCGATCACGCAATTTTCGGGCGTGGCTCATTCTATGAACCAGCCGGATGCCATCAACTATACGCTCCGTCAACCGCTGGGCGTGGTAGCTTGTATTGCCCCCTGGAATTTACCATTATATCTTTTCACCTGGAAAATCGCTCCCGCTTTAGCTGCCGGAAACACAGTTGTCGCCAAACCATCCGAAGTAACTCCCATGACGGCATTTCGATTAGCCCAACTATCAGTAGAAGCAGGTTTTCCACCGGGCGTCCTAAACATCATCCACGGAACCGGTGCAGGGATTGGTAACGCCATCAGTACGCATCCAAAGATCAAAGCGATTTCATTTACGGGTAGTACCACCGTGGGCGGAAAGATTGCCAGTCTCGCAGCACCCCGTTTTAAAAAACTATCGTTAGAAATGGGAGGCAAGAACCCAAATATTATTTTTGCGGATTGCGATTACGAAAAAATGCTGGAGACTACCCTACGCTCCTCCTTCGCCAACCAGGGACAGATTTGCCTCTGCGGCTCCCGGATCATGATCGAGCGGCCTCTCTACGAGAAATTCAGAAAAGATTTTGTTGAAAAGACAAAACAATTAAAGATCGGTCCACCTCTCGAAAAAGAAACGACTACTGGCGCCATCGTTAGTGCTCCCCATCTGGAAAAGATACTTAGCTATTTTAGAATTGCCAGGGAAGAAGGCGGACAATTTCTCTGCGGCGGTCAACGCAAAATACTGGATGTGCCTTTTGACCAGGGCTACTACGTGGAGCCAACCATCATTGAAGGGCTTTCCGCAACGTGCCGAACCAATCAGGAAGAGATTTTTGGTCCGGTGGTCACCATTATGCCGTTTGACAACGAAGAAGAAGTGCTCGGCTATGCCAACGATATCTCCTACGGACTATCCGCTACCATCTGGACACAGAATCTATCCCGCGCCCATCGAATGGCCAAAAAAATAGAAGCGGGCATCGTCTGGATTAATACCTGGATGCTTCGCGATTTGCGGACACCCTTCGGTGGTATAAAATCCTCTGGCGTCGGACGGGAAGGCGGCTGGGAAGCCCTACGGTTCTTCACAGAGATGAAAAACGTTTGTATCAACCTGTAGACCCCATTCTAATTCTAATTCTAATTCTAATTCTAATTCTAATTCTAATTCTAATTTCCATTCCTACTCCTTCCCCTCATCTTTCACCAAAATCTTCGTCTGTTCCCCAAAGTACTGCACAAACTTCTGCATATCACTGGCCAGTTCACTATTCTTGGTCGCCCGAAAATAAGTATCGGCCATCGCGCGCAGGGATTGAAACATAAAACGGTCCATTTCATTGATTTGCATCTCCGTCGTCCAGAGATCCATTTTCATGGTTTCCAGAGTTTCTTTGGCAAAGAATCCCAGCATCATCGCTTTGCATTCCTGAAATTCTTTTAAATCCGGATTATCGGCGGCACGCCATTCGATTTTTACGGGAAGGTTGGCTTCGTTGAGCCCAACTTTCACCTCAATATCTGAGGTTTTTTTAACTGTCTTATCCATAATGCAAAGATACTTATAAAAAGGAAAAGTCCCTACCGTACAATCCCACTATAATAACTAACCGAATAACCTCCCCAAACACCTAAACCACCCGACACGTTAGAATCAATCCGGGTATAGGAACCAAAAGGTCCCTGATTAAAAAAGTTAAATTCCAGGGT
>Ga0114957_1004003_pt1 | contig 12913 bp, 9 predicted proteins | sample BantaG_FD_87175 | JGI IMG/M metagenome (GOLD analysis project Ga0114957, IMG submission 87175) | Marine algal microbial communities from Bantry Bay, Ireland - BantryBay_4 metaG | ecosystem: Host-associated > Algae > Red algae > Unclassified | place: Bantry Bay, Ireland | collected 2014-11-21 | reverse complement strand
GGAAATAAATTTATTAGGATTACAAAATTTATTGACTATCAGGTATTTACAGTTCTATTTACCTGTTTCAACTTTTTTAATAGAACTAGGATTTTTAGGACTGAAAGATGGTCGGATGCTTTTTTCATGTGTTCTTTCAACACTTTAGGACACTGCTGTGCCCTCGATAGTCACCCATACTAGCTAAGCTTAATATTCTTAGGTATCCCATCTCTTTGAGCTGGGCAAGCTAGTGCACTTGAACTTTACTAAAGCTTTTTCTAAGGTGGTTCCGACAGCCTCAACTCAGCTTTTCGAACTATTACTAAATCAAAGTCCTTGCGTTTGTGTAGACAAAAAGGGCTCACTATCAACTAAAAAAAGGGCTCCCTGTATCTCCACAAAGAACCCTTATTATAACTTGAAGTAAGTAAAATGAATACTATCGAATAGCACTTTTAACTTTTAACTATCCTTATCTCCTCCCCGATTTCATCTGATCAAACTTACCAGCAGCAGCTAAGGCCGCCTCTGACTTCCACATCTGTGGCTTATAAGACTGGTAGTATCCGCCAGCACCATTAATGATACCCTGCAGATCACCGACTTTCATAGACTTGAGCTGATTATAAGTCTTGATGCCTTTTTCGTTCAGTATCTTTTCCATCTTAGCACCTATACCCATGACCTTCTTGAGATCATCGTATCCTGGTTTACCTGCTTTTGGCTTACGGCCACGCTTGCTAGCAGTAGTTGCCTTCTTGGCCGTAGCGGTCACTTTACGTTTTGCACCAGGCTTTGGGCCACGCTTTGCGCCTGTAGTAGCTTTTTTTGCCGGAGCAGTTTTTTTAACCTTTACGCTTCTAATCGTCTTTTTAGGAGTAGCCGTTTTTTTTACCTTTACACTCCTAGTTGTCTTTTTAGAGGTAGCTGTAGTTTTCCGTTTTGTGCCTGGCTTAGGTCCACGCTTCGCACCCGTGGTTGCTTTCTTAGCGGTAGTGGATTTATTAGTAGTTCCTGCAGGTCTGCCCCTACGTTTTGCCGTAGCTTTTTGAGTAGACGTCTTGGTAGAAGAACTGATTGCTTTCTTAGCAGCAGCAGTTTTTTTCTTACTACCCACTGGTCTTCCTCTGCGCTTCGCTACAGTCGTTTTCGTCTTTACACTTTTTGATGCTTTTTTAGTCGTTACCAACTTTGACTTCTTAGCAGTACTTTTCTTTTTGCCTGCTTTTTTCTTAGCAGATTTTTTCTTAGCCTTCTTCTTTCCTTTACCACCTAATCTTTCAGTGATCTCCATTTTGATTTTCACTGCACCTTTTTCCAAGGTGTCCCTGATACCAGAATCATCAACTATTGCGATCAATTTATTTGCACTACTGGCTAATTGCTTCGCTATTTTATTCTTACTTATTTTCTTTTGGACAATATCACCAATGTCTTCTTTGATTCCCAGCAATTTTTTAAATCGGTCTGCCCCTTCTTCCAATTGATCACTTACAGCCTCCGTAGTATCAAAAAACATATCTATTTGTTTTTCTAATATCGGCTCGGAAGTAGTGATACTATGCTTAAATAATTTATGCCATTTTTTACCCGTCTCTACTGAGATGGTGAGTAAGGCGTCAGATGCAGACAACAATTTCTTTTCTGATTTGGCCAACCTAGATTTTGCTGCTTTCTTAAGTTTCTTACTTTTCTTTTTCTTAGACATTCTTATACTTATTTAATTCTTAATTTATTTCTGCGAATATACGATTTATCAGTTACAAACTGGTTACAAGCCTTATATCTAGTACAAGACACTTCTATTAACTACGGATAGTTGACAATAGTTTAGAAGTTTTAGGCAAAGGCTCTAGACCATAATCTTCATCTAATACAGTTTTACATTTCTGATATGTTTTGATCGCTTGTGGACGATTTCCAATTTGTATATATGCGATCATTTGTAGACGGTACAGATCCTCCCAACTGGGATCTATATTGAGTGCATTTTGACTAAGCCTGATCGTCTCCATCGCATTGATCGACAACTGCAATTCAGCCAAATAGTAGTATGCACCCATCACTATGACTTGAATACGCTCCCGCTCTTCCGCACTCCAATCCTCATAGATACGGTCTGGCAAAAACACCCCATGATACAGCGAGACGGCCTCTTGCAGTGCTTTGATCACTTTCGCATTATTTTGATCCGCTGAGTTCGCAATAGCAACAAAATTTTCCAGCGCCAGAGTATCTATCCACACTTTTTGATGGTCCAGTTGATAGGAATGACCTTGACGAAGGAGATATGTAGGTGGAGTTCTAGGAGGTCGATTAGGTTCTAAGGCTTTATTGATTCCATGCAGTGCTACTTTAAAATCATTGGCTTTGTCATCTTCCCAAATTCGATTACTGATCTGCTCTCGATGGATCGCTGCGCGCTGTAGATTGGCCACAAAAAACTGAAATAACTGCACCGTTTTTTCTCTCCCCCATTCTTGTTCAGGAATAGCAAGACCGTCTCTGTGTACCACAAATTGCCCCAAGGTGTAGACGTGCAAATTACACGACGCCTTGTGCGACTCCAATTCAGATATGGTGTCAAAGTGCCACCTCACTATTTCTCTATTTTCTTAGCTAGTTTATTGACTTTCTTATTTACCTTTTTCACGTCCTCTGACAAGGTCTCTATCGCTGATAGTATTTTTTTAAAATCATTTCTCGAAGCACCTCGCCATTCGTCTATCTCGACACGAGAGCTGATCTCATCTCCAATATTTGAGATTTGACTTTGCAGATTTTCGACCTGTTTTTTGGGATCCTTGATAGCATCGGCGATCATTTTTGGAGCATTCGCCCGCACCATTTTCCACATATCTAGACTTTTGACCAAGAGACCTTCTTGTTCTTTCTTAGACTTATCACTAGTATTATGCAGCGTCAAATTTTGCAGTCTCTCTTGGATGAATTTCATCGCCTCATTTACATCCGCAAACTTGAGTTGATGGTCACTTTGCACATGGGACACCATCCCTCGCCATTGGATATTCGTCTCTCCTTCATCCTCAAATATCTGCTGTGTAAATCTCAACATAAAGGAAGCCGTCTTATCTTTTTTTCTAGCCATGACTATTTATTTTATGAACCGAATTGATTCGCTTGTATTTTATTTGATTCAGTATTATAATTATGTTTTTTATGGGCCATCCCGCCAAATATTTGGCGGGACTGCGTCGTCCGTTACTACATCCATTCTTGCTTGGGCGCAGCATAGACGTTGCAGTGCAACGTCTCTACAGCCAGCCCGCATGGATATAACACTTCCACCGCTTGTCCATTCTAGGCTCGCTGTTGCATCGCAATCAACTCCCATTATACCACCACAACACATCTTGCACATTTGCAAAAACAAAACTGACGCTTGTACCAAAAGTAATGAAATTACCGATCAATCCAATTACCTTAAAAACACTCCAACTTTCCTTCACCAATAAGCTCTGGACCGCATTTTTAAACCCTAACAAACTTGATACAACAAAAATTAAAGCTAAAACTGCAAAAACAAATCCTAAATTTCGGAGGTCCGAATTATTATATAAAAAGAACAGAAGTAATACCATCAACAATGAAACTAAAGAGTAAATAAAATATCTGAAAGACTTCATAGATCTGGGATCGACCTTTATTGGTTTCTCCTCATGATCAAGTATGGTACTCATAGAGTTATTTTAGAATTTTAGGATGTAGTGCTTTAACTATCCTCTTACATCAACAGCCCATTTTTTGCTTTGATACTTGGTGGCAAGTCTGTCTCTCCTAGCATCTCTCTCAAGTCTATTTCTATGACTTGACACAAAGACATCATCGGAATATCGTTGGCCATTCCTTGAAATGGATTCTCTGTATAATCGCCGACCAACTCCATCATCACATAGACCCATCCAACAAGTGCAGTGATAGGTATAGAAATCCAAACGCCCCAATCTCCCATTTTCATTATTTCAGGAATCATGCTAAATGGCAATAGTATAATAAATTTGTCTACGAAATACCTACTGAGGTTAGCATATTGACGAGGATAAATCAGTCTCTTTTTCACAGCATAAATTTCACTTTCGCTTGCTTTATTTTTATTGAATAGATTCGAAACGTAAGCATCTACCATCATCCCCCAAGTTCGGCTATCATTGACGACCCCTCCCCAAATTTTTCGTGCTTCCCACATCCTATCGTAGGCTTGATTGTTTTTGAAACCAGCGTAAAATGCAACAGCTGTACCTATCACCGAAACCGTGATCCATGGGATACCAGTCGTGATAATATCAAAGTAATATAAGGTAGCTATCGCGCCCATAAATGCAGTTAGCCAAACCACATGATGACCTGTCCACTTTATGAGACTACTGATACTGATTCCTTTGCTTATTATCATTCTTTTGGAGTTATTTATTTGAGTCCACTCCGAAAACTGACGAATTGCATAAAGTGGAGTATTTTGGATGAAATTTTTGATTTTGGAAATTCAGTAATGCCTGTGCGACAACTCGTTGGCGTGACTGTGCGACAACTCGTTGGCGTGACTGTGCGACAACTCGTTGGCGTGACTGTGCGACAACTCGTTGGCGTGACTGTGCATCAGTGGATTGAGAAAATGAAAAATATCGCCAAAAGTAACATTTTTGGTTTTGTGAGTTTTCGGAGTGGACTCATATTTAATTAATGAATCCCTATCTTGCCTAGCCCAAGATAACTTGCTTTGACACTTTAGCCAAAAGCTTTGCTAACGTACCCATCGCGGCCATTCTTTTGTCTGTGGTTGCTCCATTAACAAATCTGGCGTAGAGCTGTTGCAGAATGACTGCATTTTTCCACAAGGCGAAGGCTTCGTACCAGTCCATTTGCGACAGATCGAAACCTGTTTGTTTGGCGTATGCTTCTTTGAGATAAGTTTTATCAGGGAAATTTCCTCGGACGATGATGGGTAGTTGGACATCCACAAATCTATCGTCTTGCCAGTAGCTTAAAGTAGATCCAAAGTCGATCAGAGGGTCTCCGATAGTACACATATCCCAATCAAATATGGAGGTCACCAAGTCAGGATTATCCTCTTGGTATTGGCAATTATCAAACTTATAATCATTATGCAAGATGGACACGGCTTGAGGTTTGGGTATGGCTTTCGCTAGAGCCGCCATGACTTGATCCATTTCAGGAATTTTTTCGGTCTTGGCGAGATGCCAGCGTTTGGACCAGCCTTTGAGTTGGCGTTCTACAAACCCTTCTGGTTTTCCTAGATCTTGTAAGTTAGCTGCTTGGACATCTATGGTGTGCAAGTTAGCTTGTGCTTTGATGAGTGCATCGGTGAGACGCTGTTCTACACGATCGTGTATTTTTAGTGCCTCGGGTATAACTCCTCTGATGACTAATCCTGTGCATCTTTGCATGATTACGAAAGGGGCACCGATGATGGTTTTGTCTTGGCAGAAATGATAAGCTCTCGGTGCTGGGTCAAAATGCTGGTAGAGTTTAGATAAGACTTTATACTCTCGGTGCATATCGTGTGCACCTGGAGCGATCTTGCCAAACGGGGGTCTGCGTAGTACAAATTCTTGTTCGCCGAATAGTAAGAGATAGGTCAAGTTGGCGTGCCCGCCGTGGAACTGCTTGACTTGCATGTTGCCTTGGATTTCTTCTAGATTGGTGTGTAAATAATTACTTAATTTTGACCAGTCTAATTCTTCTCCTGTTCTTACCTCGTGCGCGATATCCATTTTTTTTGCTTTTGCTAAAGAAAAGGAAAAGAATTATGGATTATGAATTATGGGTTATGATTTTTTTAAAATCTTCGATTTTCTGGGACAGCGATTGGGTTTGGTTTAAAGAGAGAATCGATGAATCGCCTGTCTTTACACTGGCTACAGGGTCGCCCCAATCGCATCAGACCTAATCCGACCTACCGCTTGCGTGCTGGCTTTTGGACAAGGGATCGGAGTCAGACGACCAGAGGGAGTAGTCGCGATTTTGCCTAGCCATTCGGGCAGGCATCGGGACCGAAATGAAATGAAGTGACGCAGAGCGCGGTGCTGATCGTGCTGACAGGTGCGGAGGCATCAGCATGGCCCCAACATTTAAAATCTGCTAAAAAACTATTTGAATAACGTACGCTACTCTACTGTGATAGTAATAAAATTGTGGATGGTCACCCATCGGTCAGTTTGTTCAATGTAGCGAGCATCAGTGGCATTATACTTCAATACATAAGTGCCTGCTTGGTCAAATTTTACGGTTGTCGTGCTGGATGTCGGGTTGGAAAAAATCGCTTTTCCTGAACCCGAAAGCTTCGCCCAGTCACTGCTCAGGTCTACAATGCCATCTTCTAAGGTCACTGTGCTGGTCAGGGTGACGGGATTATCTACTACAGTCGTGTAATTATCTGCTGTAGTCGTGACCCCATATCCAACATCTACTGAAATGGCTCCATTAGAACCTTTCGTAACGGGCATAAATTTGCGGATTGCATCATAACGCTTGATCTGATAATCAGGCGTCTCATGGACTGTCTCGCGAGAGTGATTGATAATCTTGGGGCTGCCAGTAAGTAGATTGTTGGCTGCCATACCCGTACCTGGAGGACAAACGTGATCTTCGTAACTCAAAAAAGACATAGATGGCCCTTTGTAGCGTTTGGCAAAATTGACTGCATCATAATAGCGAATCGCATCTGAAGTATTTTGCTCATGCTCTGGCGAACCATCACGGGTGCGTGAATTGAAAATAAAATATGGGTGCCCACTAGTACGGTCATATTTGAGACCATTGTGCTGGCAAAGCGCGGGTACTGAGTACACTAGCATCTTAATCCTATCGTCTAATCCTGCCATCACTATAGAAAGACCACCACCTTGACTGATACCCATGACGCCAAGATTCTGCTTATCAAAATCATCCCTTGTGAATAGGTAATCTAGACATCGTACACCTGCCATGAACCCGTATCGATAGTAATTACCTTCTCTAGTGGAAATATCGTTTGGTTCGTAGCGATCTGGGTCTCCTAGCTCTGGATCAGCATTATGGATGCTCATCGTAATGATAATAGCATTTATTTGTGCTGATTCATTATTACCAGGGTTCACGTGATCGGCTCCACCTCCAAAAGAAGGCATTACCAAAAAGGCAGGAAATCGACCTTGACCTTTCGGTATCGTAACGTAAGCATAGACTTTGCGGTCATCGATATGATCCATGACTAATTTATAGGTATCGTTATAATTGTTGGAGCTATGTGGGGTCAATTGGGGATTGGAATCTACAGCCCTCATCTCCTCTTTTTGCTTATCCCAAAAAGCATCAAAGTCAGCGGGCTCACGCTCTACGGGCTGGATCTGATATGGTGAGATCGCTATACCCGCTCGGTCAGAGTTATCTTCTTGATTGACGTAACACAGTAAAAATGAGGGCTCTTCGTGTGAGAAAGGAATATTATATGTTTGTCCTGCCTCAAGATAGAAACTGCCTTTTTCTAGAATGGGGGCATGATTGTCTCTCCTAATGATATAACTCACTTCACCAGACTCTGTAGAGGTCACCTGGAAGTTCATCAACTCTCCTACCTCATAGGTAGCCATACTACGATCCGCTTGCACGTGTATCTGTGCCTCAAGCGTAGCAGCTGATGCTAAGCATAAGAGCAGCACGAATACCGTGATTATGAAATCGCCATGTTTGTTCACCAGAAATAATTTTATCAAAAGTATAAAAAATATACTTACAAAAGGTTCAATACAACAGATGCCTCTGTATAATTTAAACAACTAACTTAAATATAATCAACATTATAAATCTAAAAGGCTACATTTACGTACCCATGTTCATCATGTTTAATCGAGTAAACAAAATAGCAGTATTGGCATGCCTCATGCTAATCCTATCATTGACGCCAATGATGGGGCAATCTGGCGTGATATGGTCTCATACCTATGGTGGAGAACAGGACGAAATTTTTCAAGATATATATATTAACAGTGATAAAGGAGCTCAAGTTATTGGCTATGGGCAATCCAACGTCGGTACTGTAAAAACAGGCAAAGGCCTTTACGATATGATTATCTGTGAGATGGCTGCGGGCGGGGAGCTCAATTGGACAAGCAGTGTGGGGGGCAGCAATAATGATCTTGGCAAATCTATTTTGCTGGATCAAGGGAAAACATATATAGGCGGATTGACATATTCGACAGATCTAGATCAAAAAATAAATCTTGGCTCTGGTGACATCTTATTCGGGAGTCTCGATGAGGAAAATCATACGTTGTCGCAATCTACATTACTAGGTGGAAATAAACTAGATAACATCGTCGGGGTACAGCTACAACTGGATGGCTCGATCATCCTTGTTGCCAACACCAATTCTAGCGATCTCGCTCAAAATGGTGTTGGTGGAGGTACAGATATATATGTTTGTCGTCTCTTACCAAATGGTATCATCCTATGGGAGAATACTATTGGCAGCAATGGAGTAGATAAGGCTGGTGACTTCAAAATAAACAGAAATGGGGAGATCATCATAGCAGGGACTACTTTCTCTGAAGATTTTTTAGAGTATAAAAAAGGGATCAAGGATGGATTTGTCCTATGCCTCAATAGCGATGGTCAACAAGTTTGGGGTAAAAGATTTAGCAATGGTAACTACTCTAGTTTTGTGGCTTGTGATCTGGATCGAAATGAAAACATACTCTTGACAGGTGTGCAAGGAAAAATCAATACTTCTAATTCTGGAATTAACGGAATTTATAATGAAGATATTTGGGTTATCCAGCTAAGTAGTGCAGGCGAAGAAAACTGGAGGAGACTATTTGGTGGCAGTGACAATGACTTTGCAACCGATATCGTCGCATCGCATGATGGCGGAATGCTTGTAGTAGGCATCACCGAATCTTATGATGGTTTGATCAATGGCAATTATGGCAACAAGGATGCTTTTGCGCTTAAAATAGATGCATCAGGAAATAAAATGTGGTCTACGAGATATGGTGGAAGTCAAGATGATCTGATCCAAGCGGTAGCGCAGGATAAAGATGGGTATTATTGGCTAGTAGGTCAGACTTTCTCAGATGACAATGATCTATCAGAAAACAATGGTGGCAGTGATGCTTGGATTCTTAAACTTGAAGGTGAGCGACCTGTTCTCCAAATCGAGTTAGGAGCTCCAATTGAAATATGTGAAGGCGAATCTTTCGAAATAGATGCAAGGCTTAGCTTTTGTGAATGTACGTATAGTTGGTCTGATGGAGTAGAAGGTGCTAAAAGATCGATCACCTCCATCGAAGATGAAATACTTAAACTTACCGTTACGGATGAAGCAGGTAATAGTGCTACAGATGAAATCGAAATCATCGTAAATCAAAAACCTAGCTACGTACTGATCACCGAACAACCTAGCTGTGCAGATAAGCAAGATGGAGAGGTAAGCATAATACTCGCTGGTGCCAATCCACCACTCACATTTGAGTGGAATAACGGAGTTTCGGAAAGTGGTTTATTTGGTTTGGCGGCAGGCTCCTATGCATTAACCGTGACAGATGGAAATGGCTGCTCGCAAGAACTAAGCACAGAACTAGAGGCTCCTGATCCTATCGAAGTCATGGCAACAACGGAAACGGCAATCTGTAATACAAATACTGGCCAAATCTTGTTAGGTATTGATGGTGGAACAGGTTCTTATTCTTATGATTGGAGTAATGGAAATGTAGATAGAGACAATCAAAATCTAAGCCCAGGTGCATATACGGTCACGATTACAGATGCCAACAATTGCTCTGTAGAAAAATCATACGAAATACAAAACGCAGATATTGAAATCGAACTTGAATTTAATGTCATTAATAACAATTGCTTTGAGGGTAAAGAGGGTGCAATACAAATTTTGAACAGCGATGATTTTGCTAGTTTTTCTTGGAGTATAGATAGTGAGGCAGCAGCAGTTACTGAACTTAGTGCTGGTATGTATACCTTAAACTATACTTCCAGAGATGGCTGCGCTGGTGAACAGATTTTCGAAATTTCTGAGCCTAGCTTATTGGAGGTGGCTGCTAATGCAAGTAATAATCTTTGCTTTGGAGACAGCAATGGTACCATTGGTCTTGAGCTAAGAGGTGGGACTCCGCCTTATGAATACGCTTGGAGCACAGGTATCAATTTGCCTTTCCTGACGGGTCTTATTGCAGGCGAATATAACGTAACAGTTTCTGATGCAAATGGCTGCACCACTGTAGTTACGCAAGACATACTTTCACCTACTGCATTAGTTATTGAAGATGTAGTGACTATAAATGAATCTTGTTTTGATGCCGCTGACGGTGTGATTAGTTTAAACGTATCTGGCGGAAATGGAAATTTAGAATTTGTATGGAGCAGCGGTAATAATGGTCCAAACATAGAAAGTTTGATCGCAGGTACATATGAAGTAACTATAACAGATGAGAATGGATGTAGGCTTGTGGATCAGTTGGAGATCGAGAATGGTAGTGTATTCCCTCTTGTACAAGTGGATCAATTAGATCCAAGTTGCTTTGAAGGTAGTAATGGTTTTATAGCATTCCATGCCGATATGGTAGAGGATGTATTGACCTATCTTTGGCCCGATGGAGCCGCCGATCAAGAGAGAAATGATTTGCTCTCTGGGACTTATGACGTGACTATTAGTTCTGGTGTGGGATGCTCCATCATCGAAGAAATTACACTCGTAGACCCCACTCCAATAGATGTAGACTTAGGAACTCAAGCGATTTCATGTTTTGGAGCAGGAGATGCACAATTGGTAGTGAATGTAGCGGGAGGTACTAGTCCTTACTCTATTGGAATAACAGGTGGAAACCTATCAACCCAAGTACAGAACAATTTTGCTTTGGCTGACAACTTAATTGCTGGAGTGTACGACATAGAAGTTATAGATAATAATGGCTGTATTCAAGAAATTACAACTAATGTAGAACAACCTGAGGAAATCACCATTGATGAGGTGGTAACTGCTGTCTCGTGTTTTGGAGCAAGAGATGCACAGCTGGAGGTAAATATTACAGGAGGTACTAGTCCATACGCCATCGAAATAGTGGGTGGAAATCTGTCGACACAGGTACAGAATAATTTTGCTTTAGCTGACAGCTTACAAGCTGGAGTATATTATATAGAGGTCATAGATAATAATAGCTGTGGTCAAGAAGTCACAGTTGCCATAGAGCAACCAGAGCAAATCATTATCCAAGGAATCATAACTGATGCATCTTGTTTTGGAAATATAGATGCATCCATCGAGGCATTAATAAGCGGAGGTGTTGGAGAAATAGACTATATGTGGAGTAATGGATTTGACACTAACATTATAGATGGAATAAATGCAGCTGACTATCTGGTAGAGGTGACTGATGAAAATGGCTGTACTCAAGAACGAGTGTTTGAAGTCAATCAACCTGAGGAATTGGAGGTGGAAAACAGTTTCTCTCAACCTAGCGCTACCAATAATAATGGGAGCATACAGCTTACTATAACTGGAGGCACGCCACCTTATATTGTTACATGGGATCATGGTGACATAGGGTCTGAAATAATAAATCTCGCTGGTGGTAGCTATCGATACACGATAAAAGACCAAAATGACTGTATGCTACTAGGAAGTATCACGCTTCAAACTACAAATAGTACAAATCAATTAGCACCATTCAGTGGTATCGATCTACATCCAAATCCTGTGGATCAATATCTACAGATACGGGCAGAAGGCAACTATAAAGATGTAGCACTCACCCTTTATAATGCTCTTGGGCAAGCTGTGTACTCGAACTTTTACCCAAAACTAAATGATAGAAGTAAGACTATCTCTGTTGCGAATTTAGCTTCAGGTATTTATTATGTACACATAGCCAATCAAGAACACCAGAGTAGTTTTAAAGTGGTGGTATCTCATCAGCAATAATCAATTCGCTGTGCTTATATTTGCTGTATGACGGCAAATCAAACTCTCGGCAAACGTCTTTATGAGGCGCATTCCAACTATAAAGAATCTTCATTAGCGCATCGTAGATTTAGACATGCAGACATCTTGCCTTTGATAGAGCAGTGTCAAAAGTCTGGAGCATCGCTTAGCCAATTAGGTAGAAGTGTAGAGGATAGAGCCATCTTTGAAGTCAAGGTAGGTACTGGCAGAAAAAACGTGATGCTTTGGACGCAGATGCATGGCAATGAGCCTACTTCGACAATGGCGGTGTTTGATATGCTACACTTTCTGTTGGGAGATGATGATGACTTTTCTGAGATTAGAAATACTATTATAAAGAATCTAGAATTGTGCTTTATCCCTATGCTCAACCCAGATGGTGTGGAACGCTTCCAAAGAAGAAATGCCGCTAATATAGATTTGAATCGAGATGCTCTTGCATTTGCTTGTCCCGAGTCTCGGGTGCTCAAAGCTGCACATGAAAAGAATAAGCCTGTCTTTGGATTCAATCTGCACGACCAGAGCATACATTATAATGTGCCAGGCACTCCGAATACAGCTACCCATTCCTTTTTAGCTCCTGCCTATGATTATGAAAAAAATATCAATGATACCCGAGCTAATGCCATGAAAGGAATTGCGCTGATGCAAGAGGTTTTAGATGAGCTGCATCCAAATCATACGGGAAGATATAATGATGATTTCGAGCCTCGCGCTTTTGGGGACAATATCCAGTATTGGGGAACGAGTACCATACTCGTAGAAGCAGGTGGCTTGCGTGATGATCCTGAAAAACAAGAAATACGCAGAATGCACTTTGCACTATTGCTTACGCTCCTCTACAATATAGCCAATGGGAAAGTAGAAGAATATAGCATAGACCAATACTGGGCTATCCCAGAAAATAATCGACAACTAAATGACCTCATCATTAGGAATGTAAAGTATCCTCAGTTGGGT
>Ga0114957_1004000_pt1 | contig 12919 bp, 12 predicted proteins | sample BantaG_FD_87175 | JGI IMG/M metagenome (GOLD analysis project Ga0114957, IMG submission 87175) | Marine algal microbial communities from Bantry Bay, Ireland - BantryBay_4 metaG | ecosystem: Host-associated > Algae > Red algae > Unclassified | place: Bantry Bay, Ireland | collected 2014-11-21 | reverse complement strand
GTCTGAGTCAGCAGTCCCATGACATGACGTCGCTGTAGTGTATTTAATTTCGATAAGGACCGGCTCGTTTATACGACCGGGTCGTATAAACGAGCGCCCTAATATCGAATACACACTGTACGGACTCTTGGTCCTGTCCAGTGGGAGTACTACATACATTTAGAATCTGTCAGACGGGGTGCGGTTGACCCCCATCCGGCACTCTCATTGGTACTCGAAAATTGACGGGGGTCCTCCTCGAATCATCGAGCACGTTTCTGTCCGCGCGTCCAGCAATGTCAGCCGGTGCCGGTGGCAGTGGCGGTGGTACATGCTAGCGCGGTGGCGTGTCATGTCGCCCCGTCGAAGCGCCTGTTGCAGTTGCCCAGCCCAGGCTCGCATCCGCATGCCACATTAGCAACATAAAAGCAGTACCGCAATCGACATCAACCCCCCGCAGTCTTCAAAACACGTCAGCAGGCCCGTTGCGAGGAGCCGAGTGTCGCCCGTCTAGTTGATCGTTATCGCGTCGGTCTTGTTCGCAGCACCCCTTTGCGAGCAAGCGCGCAACGTACCAAGTCAACTGCACCGGACTGAACGTTCGCGCGTATTGCCTTGAACAACTGGTGCCGACAAAATGCGACCGCTCAGGAAGTGGCCCACTGGCTGACAACATTTACGATGTAACTAGCGTCTAAGATATTTTCTGAACATCTCATTGGCCCATGTTAAGAGGTGTCGCAGGATTCCGCTCGCGACCGCGCCAGTTGGTGCCGGCATGCTCTGCAGCGCCTTGCATGTGGCCCCTGTCCGGAACTGGGCCACCCCATATCTCCCTCCCGCAGGCGCCCAGCGGGCGCCCCGGGAATTGCCTCGCGTCACCAATCCCCGACCGTGCTGACACTCCGCACAATTCTCACAATGCATCGCGGGTACTCGGTCACAGATCATGGCATGCAATCCCGCCGCTCGCAATCTCGCCGCCAGTCCGTCCGTCGTCTGGTGGCACGTGCCGCCGTTGGCCACCGCCGCTTGGCGGGGCTCAACACTCCCCCGCGGCGGTGGTCATCTCAGTTGGCGTGCCACCGGCGTGGCGGCCCGGGCTGGGTGGTCGTCCTGCTGCCGCCAGTTGCGCGCGCTACGGCGCGCGGGGTCCGCATGCGCCTTGGTGCCCGCCCCGCCCGCTACGCGCTCTGCCGCCCACGGACCGCCATGCCCATCCCGTTCTTGAGCTTACCAAACGCGGGCTCCGGGAGCGTCTTCGTCAAACCGTCGGCAACCATCTCTGCGCCCGGCTTGTAGAAGAAGCGCACCTCCCCCATCGCCGTGCGCTCCCGCACGAGGTGGTTGTCGACGTCAATGTGTTTGGTGCGTCCCATGCCCTCGGGGTTGGCGATGAGCGACAGGAAGGCCTGGCTGTTCTCGGCTATCTGCACCGGCGGGGTCGGCTCGCCCAGGTCCCTCATCAGCTAACGGAGCCACAGGGCCTCCCGGGTAGCGGCGGCCGTCGCGACGTATTCCGACTCGGCCGTCGACGAGGAGACCGTTGGCTGCCGCTTTCTTGTCCACGAGATGGCGCCCCCGTTCCAGGTGAAGACCTGCCCGGTGGTCGAGCGGCGCGTCATCCGGCAGCCGCCGTTGACCGCGTCCACCGCCCCCGTCAGCTCCTTTTTGCCGCGATAGCAACTGCCCAGGTTCGTGGTCCCGACCAAGACCCGGAGTACGCCCTTGGCCGCCCGCCAGTGCTTCTCCTCGGGCTCTTCCATGAACCGCGCGAGCAATCCGGCCGCGTACGCGATATCGGGGCGCGTCGAGGTGGTGAGGTAGAGGAGGCTGCCCACCAGCTCGGCGTACAGACAGCTGTCGGGCAGCAGCTGCTCCCCCGTTGGCGGGCATCGGCAGCTAGTTGGGGCGGGCGGCTTCCAGGCCGAACTGCTCCAGCAGCGCCACCGTGAGGCCGGGGCAGCTGAGGGTGAGCGTCCCGGCGGCTCTGTCACGGTCCACCTTGTAGCCCAAGAAGGTGATGGCCGCCCCCATGTCCCTTCCCTTGTACCCCGCCAGGATGGCCTGCTTGGTGCTGACGACTGCCGCCAGCGTCTTGGCCGTACGGGACATGTCGTCCACATGCACCACGATGATGAATGTGACACAAGTGGGGTGTACCCGCGTGTACAGCGTTCGGTCGGCCTGGGAGCGCACGGCGCCCAGCGCTGTCAGTGTGCCGTGGGAGTGGATTCCCCACAGCCGCCCCGCCTGCTTGCAGCCGTAGGGCGCAAAGTGGAGGCGCACCACCGTCCGGTCTGTGCCGTCTTCGTACCCCTCGGTCTGGCGCACGTACACGGGCACGTCCATGGCAGCGCTCAGGTACGCGTTCTGGATGTCTATGGCGTGCATCTCGAGGTCGTACGCGGCGACCATAGCCAGGACCGCCCGTACCGTCGCGCGCGCTGGGCACGGCGCCCAAACTTCGTTGTAGTCAATGCCAAGTCGCTGCGTGTAGCCTCGGGCGACGAAACGGGCCTTGTAGCGGGTGACGCACACGTCGGCATCGCGCTTATAGTCAAAAACCCAGCGCCCCCTCGTGGCCTTGGCGCCGGGCGGCAGGTCCACGAGGTCCCAGGCGTTGACATTGCGTAGCCCGTCGATCTCGACGTCCATGGCCTGCTGCCAGAGGTACACGTCGGGTCGGGCGAGCGCCTCGGCGCGAGTCTTGGGGGTCGTGGCGCGGCAGTCGTGCCGAGCGACCGCGTCCGCGACAGTCATGGCGCCGAGCGGCGCGGGTGCCGGTACGGCGTTGGTTGCCATGGCCGCGTGGCCGAGCTTGTCAGAGTCGACGCGGTGGCGGAGGAAGTAGCCGTGCCCCAAGTCCACGGTGCTGTCGGACACCGACCTATCCGATTCGGGCTCCGATCCGTCCGTCGTGATCTCCTGGCTGGTCCCGTCGGTGTGTCCGGCCGGCTGGTCATTGTCCGGCACCGACCCGCCGCCCCCCCCGTCCGAGTCGTTTCCTGACCCGGTCCTCGCCGTGTACTCCGTATCCCCGCTTGACCCGCCCGACGCGTCCCCGCCCGGCACGTCCCCATCTCCCCCGTCGACGTCAGCGTCGCTGACCGTGGCGTCGTCGGTGGGCCAAGCTTCGGGAGGATACAGGCGCACAAACAGTGCGCTGGGGGTGACAAGCGTGACGGGAAGGGTCTCAACGGCCTCGAAGTCACGACGGACGAGGTTGTTGCCAGTCGCAGACGAGCGGATGCGGTACGCGTGCCCGTTGGCGGCGTAGCCCACGATGGTCCCCAAGAGCGTCTTGGGGCCGACCTTGCTGCAGGTGCCGCTCGGCTGCAGCGCGTAGGTGGGGCTGACGAGCACCTTGAGGTGGGCCTCATCCGGCCTCTTGTCATAGAACCGCTCGTACGGCGTGGAGGTGCCATCGGCCGTCGGAGAGCGGTTGCGCAGGAAGAAAAGAGCCATCTGGATTTCGGCCCACACGGACTTGGGCAGCCGGTACTCAAGGAGCACGGCGCGGAGGCGCTCCATGACGGTGCGGTTGAGGCGTTTCGCCTTTCCGTTCATTTTCCGGCTCTACGAGGCGGTGGTCTCGACCCTGATGCCCGTCTTCTTGAACCAGGATACCATGTCGGCGCTCTTGAACAGCTCCCCCGCGCCGTCACTCCGGATGACCTTGACCTTATGCCCCGTCTGGAGCTCCAGGTGCTTCACCCAGTCGCGCAGCGCCTGCCCCGCGTCAGCCTTGCGCTTGAGTGGGGTGGCAAACCCCATCTCGGTGGCGTCACACAACACGGACATGGAATGGACTGCCCCCCCGTCAGAGGGGTCTAGCGGCACGGCCAGGTCGACGAAGAGCTTTTCGATCTTGATCGTGGTCGTGGCCGCGCCGTCGTGCGGGCGTCGGGCCATGCGCGCCTGGACACAGGGCACGCAGGGTGCCCCGTCCACCGTCTGGGCGTCGGACGGCTTGAGCGACATGCCCGTGATGAGCTTGGCGACCTTGGCGACGTTGGCGTTGCCTAGGTGGCCGAAGCGGCGGTGCCACAGGTGTTCGACGGGGTTGGCGCACCCGTAGGCGGCGGCCACGGAGGGGGTCGACTCGTGGTGCACCAACCCCTGTGGCCCGGCCGCCGGCATGGCGACGTTGTCGGTGATGGTGCCGTTGAACATGTACTGCTCATTCGTGTCGACCTTCCCAGTGCCCACCACTTTCCCGTGCTGCTCAATCCTCACAAAGTCACCCTCGAAGGTCACCTTGCCGACCTTGGCCATCTTCCGGACGGACAGGAGGTTGGCCGTGATGCCGGGCACGTACAGGGCGTGCCCGAGCGTGACCGTCCCGCCCAGAGGCGTGGACAGACTAACCGCGCCGTGGCCGAAGGAGTGGACCAAGATTCTATTGGCAATCGTCATGTCGGACGGCTCGGGGGCTTACGTCGTGAAGCCCGCACGAATGAACTTCATTTGGTTCGTAGCCCCCGATTCGATCATCCACGTCGTGCGTCCTTGGTTGCCACCCGAACGTGCGCCGGCCACCGAAGCGCTGGCGGACGGGCCTCCGGTGCCCGGGGGTGGCGCTGTGCCGGGGGCGTCGGGGTCGGGGATGACCTCGTCGCCGGGCTTGAATGGCACGTGCCTGCACGGCGCCCCGCCAGTGGCCATGAAGCTCGCCGACGGGCCGCCCGCACTAAGGAGGCGGTCCGAGGGGCCCATGGTGCACTGCCGCTGGTAGTGGCCGCGCACACCGCACGTCCAGAACACGAAGCGCTTCTGCCGCTCCTCTCGCGGCATGGGGACATCTCGCGGCCACGCGGGCGATCCCGAGCACATGCCCGACCTCGACCTATCTGGTTCCGAGGCGGCGTACGCTCCGACCGCGGGTCCCTATTTCTGGGCGGCTTCCTCTCGTACCTCGTTCTCGACGGCGTAGAGCGTTGGCATGACGTCGTATCACTGCAGCGCCGCACCCGCGCGTTGGTTGATCAGCAACTTCTTTTCCATCTTGTAGGCGTCTGTCAGCCCATTTAGGAAGTGGATGATTACCGTGTTGTCATCGTAGGGGTGGCCGGTCGCCATCATCCCGAGCTGGAGCTTGCGGGTGCGTCCCGAGTAGCCCAGCAGCGTCTCCCCCGGGTTCATTTTCAGCAACGCAAATGCCTGGGCTAGCTGCAGCCGGCGGGCGTTCACCTTGGCCGTAAAGACGCTCTCTAGCGCGTCCCACGCCATCATGGCGCTGGTGCACGCCTGGACCGTCGGTAGGTGGTGGAGGGCGACGCTCATCTTCAGCCGTCCAAACGCCCGCCGGTCCTTCTTAGTCCATTCCACGGCGCCCGTCGAGTCGGTCTCCGCGTCGGGCTGCGGCTCCGAGATCGCCTCCCACAACTCCTTGTCCCTCAGGCTGGCCTGAAGCAGCACGGCCCACGTTCCGTAGTCATTGTCGAGCTTCTCAACCCGGAACTCGTTCGTCACCACCCGGTCCGTCATGGGTGAGGAGAGGTCAATCAAATCCGATTCTGCGCGGTGCGCGTCTGGGAAGCGGCTGGGGATCGAACGTGCGGAAAGGGGGGCACCGCACCAGGCGCAGCGGTCGTGACGGCGGCGTTTGTATCGTCGCCGTCGGCCCTGGGCCCACGGCCTGGAAAGTCACGCACGTTGCCCTTCATGATGGGTGGACGAGGCCGCGCCTCAGCCACCCCATATCTCCCTCCCGCAGGCGCCCAGCGGGCGCCCCGGGAATCTCCTCGCGTCACCAATCCCCGACCGTGCTGACACTCCGCACAATTCCCACCATGCATCGCGGGTACTCGGTCACAGATCATGGCATGCAATCCCGCCGCGCGCAATCTCGCCGCCAGTCCGTCCGTCGTCTGGTGGCACGTGTCGCCGTTGGCCACCGCGGCTTGGTGGGGCCCAACGCTCCCCACTGTCCATGACATGTCCGGAAGCGGCGGGCGCCGTCCAAAGATTCCGTTCTGCCTCTCGGACTGTTGGTACCCTTTCCGACGATTGTGCCTGTGTCGCATGCTCCATAGCAGTAAGTTCGAACATGTCTGCCGCCTTTATATCAGCAGGCATTTCAGTAGGCGCGCATTTTCTCTTTTAGTATGAATTTTTGCTGATCCCCCAATGTTGTCCAAATCGGCTCAGGACTGGGACTGCTGTGAAGAACAGGCCAGCCATTGGTCTCAAACAGCCGCAAACAGCTGCCGAGTGCAACTTTGGGACTATCCATTGGCTCCTCGACGGCCAGGTCAGTGCAGAATCGACATTCTCCGTCTTTTGAGATTTTTTTCCGTTCTCTTCCGTCTCGTATGGTCAAGTAGACCGCAACCGTCCGATGTCGGGATTCTCTCGGAGATTCTCAGATAATCTCAGAAAATCCAAGGTAGCTACTGTGCGTTTGCGAGCCGTAGGGGCACATTGTGTAAAGATCGGGCCTGACTTGCACTGCTGGCGGTCGTCTTGGCCAATCAGAAGCGTCCCTGAATTGATGTTGCACTCCCGTTCTCGTCCGATGAGGGCAAAAGTGGGGGATCAGCAATAGCTTTTTGGGGTTCAAAATGTGCTGGGGCCACCAATAGAAAAGATTGTACTTGCGATATCTGTGGTTTTTGTGTCTGGATGATGCGCTAAGTCACTTGATTTGGGGAAGAAGTGAACACTTCGGTAGTCGATGATGGCAGATCGGGCGCGGTAGCTCGCAGCGCCCCAGACAGCACACTGCTGCCGCCAAATGCCGCAGACACGGCGTTGGGCAGCAACAACGGCGTGGCGACCGCCGCGCGCGCATCAGCTAGCAGAGCGTCCCCGGCCGCCGCAAACAACGCGTCCCCGCTCCCCATGGCCGCCTCCAAAGCACTTCTTGTGGTCAGCAGCGTGACGCAAGCGGCGCGCACGGCGACGAGCAGCTGCTCGGCGGGCCCGTTTCTGAGGACGCGACGGTGGTCGCCGACGGCGGCCCGGCCGCGGCCGCGCGCAATGCAGCCAGCAGGGCGTCCTCCTCCCCAGCCACCACCTCGCCACTCCCCGACTGGCCTCCGACGCGGCGACACATGGCAACAGCGTCGCAGCCACCATGTCTCAGCTCGCAGCCGTGATTGTAATCGTGAATGGCTCTCGTTGCGCGGGCCTGAAAGCGATGACGGGGAAGTGCGGACTTGACATAAATTGTTTACTACCTTTTAAGAACTAAGGTAGCCCCTCTCAATCCTTTTTCTTGAGAGCTCAGGAGCTCGTCATGCCTAGTGAAGGTGTCTTCTTGCTTTCGGTTTACATCCGAGCTCGAAAACCGTCGTACATCGTGGGCCACCCCGAATGGAACGTAAATTCGCGACCCGCGACTCGACAGCTGTGAGGTGTTTTTCACTGTAAGAGCATTAGTGAGTTTCGGAATGCAATCCTGCAGTCGCTTTCTGCAGCGTCTCGACTGTATCACGTTGGACGGGGAGGACCGGTTCTCTTCTTCTGCCGTGGTCTCAACGTTGCTTTGGAAAGTGTCATTCGGGTCGTTCGACAGTCCTGCACACATCGTCACACCGAGGGCGTGGCATGTCGCGGTGCAGACGGGTGTGCGGTCGTTTGATCGCACTGATGGTGAGTGACAGCGTTGGAAGCGTCTGTCTACGTACAGCGCGATGTTGTGTCGATGAGGGGGGGGGGCCTAGGGAGAGCGACGTGTGCAATGACGAGCCGCAGTGACGGACGGCAGCCCGGAAGAAACGTATGACGGCGTGGGAGCACTCGTCTGGCCGAAAGACAGCGGCCTACATCAGAGGGGCCGCGGTTTACGACTGAGCACGTGCACCTGCCGTGCTCATGGGAGCAAATACACGCCCTTAAAAAAGGGTGATGGGGCTGTCCTGTCGAGCGCAGTATTGCTGATCCCCTAATTTTGTCCTGGTGGACCGAGGCTGAGTTGCGGACAAACTGTCTCCACCAATCAGATGCGCCCCTGGGACTGACTTGGAGCTGCTCATTGCATACATGTGGCCGCACGGCCTGGAAATCCACATCAGCGCTTCTATGTTTCCGCACTTCAGGAAAGGAAACGGTAGAAAATGTCAAGATCTCGCCTGCAAAGCGCGTTGCGTGCCAAGAAAAGCGTATCGAGCGGCAACAAAGTGTAAGTCCTGCTGTGTGCAAGGTCCTCGCACAAACTCTGGGATTCGTATCGGCTTCGGGACCCCCTTAATGTCGCTTTAGACCATTAGCATGCTCTTGTTCACAGTTAGTTTCTGTCTCGGTTCCCCAGGACAAAATTCGGAAGTCAGCAGTATGTCCACACAGACAGCGACACGCTGAGCGAGTAAAAACAAAGCTCTGTGTGGCACGGGAGAGGAGGGGGTTTTTACCCCGGGTGTGGCTGGGAGTCGGCACCGCAGGACACTGGCATGAATAATGGTGAGAGCAGTAGAAGCTCGGACGGGTGACGACGCTGGAAGCAAAGATGGGTATGGTTGGCACAGGGCACCACACTCATTCCACAGAAACAAAATCGTCGTCTTCCCATTGGGCGGGCGATAGATCTTACAATGAATATACACGTACAATCAAATGCAATCCACTGACAAGTCATGAAACAATCCCATCGACTTGAGCCTGTACTATATGCTACCAATCGGACGCACTACAGGGACGTGTTTTCTCGCTCACGTTGTCAAAGAACCTTCCTTGTCTATCTGCGTGCCGTTTCCAGGCTCTTGGCAAGGACAGCTCCAGTATATCGACGGCCATTGCACCCTCGTAAGAGCTGGCGCCCCCGGGCGTGAGAAGCTCTACCGGTATACCACTTTGACAAGATGCCGTCCTTCAAGTGCGCTGTCGAACATCTTGCTGCACCACTCGTGGCAGTGCAGGTGACGTCTACCTCTGCGCTCACTCTCTTCTAATTTTTCCCCACCCTACCTTTGTCTGTTACACGTCGAGATGGGCGAGCATGACGACGTGACGCAGACAGCGTTTGAGATTGCACAACAACTGCATGTTGGGGGTGGGGGGGGGAGCGACGACGAGGGGGGGGAGTAGGAAGACATTGGTCTCGGGGCGATTGCCCCCCCGCGGATGCGCCCTGCCGGCGTTCCTATGGTAGGGCGGCTGTAATATGTGGAGGAGTGCGCTCAGAGAGCCATTTGACGGGCGTCTTGAGACAACGCCGCGTCGTTTGCGATGGCCGAGAAGTCGTGGTCGTCCAATGACCGCACGGCTGCGCAGTTTCTTTGATTTCTCGTGCTCGCGTATGGGGAGACGGGAAACGGGGTAGAGCCGCTCTAGGAGCAGGCTAATCGCCTTGCATCCGTGCTGAACGCGGCCCTGCCCTTCCGCCCCCGTCTCAGTTTTGCGCTGCTGCGGGAGAGAGGGCTGGCGTTTCTCGGGGATGGCAAAGGTACCCACCTGTCAATGGCTACAATTTCCAACTTGGCATTATCCCTCGGACTTTGCTACGCAAAGGTGTCGCGAGATCTTCATACGTGCCCGGGTGCTGCCAGCGCACGGAGGCCTGCAAGGCTATGTTCGTGCCGGCGCTGTCAGCCGCGCAAGTCGCAGCCGGATAGACGCACCGGGGTAACCCTCTGTTGGATGAGGCGGTGTCTGGGTGGGTGATTGTGTTAACAAAGCGGGCGACTCGCCTGGGGGAGTCGGCGGCTCAGACACTACCGGTGACCCCATAAAGGATGAATTTGACAGTGTTACTGGCATTGGAGGTGATGGAGGATGGTGAGACGAACCACCCTATTACGTCTTTGATGACGGACCGCTAAGTCCTATTTTTCGTCGTGGTTGTCTCCTGGTGCACGATGCTCAGACCGGACAATCTTCTCGGGCTGTGCTGTCGGGACGTGAAGCTGGCTCCGAACGACGCCGCCGCCAATTGGGCGCTTATTCAGGCGCACGGCCATCCGCAGTTGGTGCGGGTACCGTACTCCCAGCTCAAGGACAATGTGGTGCGCACCGCGCCAACCCCGGCCCACTACTGTTGGTCGGCCATGGCCACCGACGCGGAAATGTGCGCGTCGGCTGAGTTTGACTCCGCTGGTGCTTGCGTGCGTTGTCGGTGGCCTTGGTGCAACCTGCCCATCTTCACGTACGTCTGCATCCGCGTGCGTGAGGCCGCCCATGGGTTCTCAATGAGCGCGGCGATTCCTTTCTTTGTGACGCCTGTGGTTGAAGCCGCTGACAGTTGGGTGTCGATGAGCCACGTGGCAATGACGAAGTCGTGGTGGCAAGCATATCTAGACGCCATTGTCCTTGTCTTCGATGCGGCGCTCAGCGCGCGGGGGTGTCGGAGGCTTTACAGTTCTAGGCGTGGTGCCACGCAGTTTTTGTGGGCATACACCGGGGAAGTGGAGATGGTGACGCAGGCCGCCGCACCCGACTGACAAGGCGCAGGGGCAGCAACGAGGGAAGGCGAGCGCGAAAGCGCAAACAGAAAGCGCGCAAAAGCGCTTCCGGGCGTCGCCGTCGTGCCCGACGGCGTGGCAGGCAGCGGGTCGCGCAGGAAGTGTTGCTTGGCACCAGCCGGCTCCGGCGGCGGCGACACAGAGTGAAGACCCGAGGCAGCGCGAGCAGCGCGGGCGCGCAGGCCGGCAGGCCGCCCAGGCGACACCGGCGCAGATCCGAGGCGCGCCACAGGGGGCGCGCGCGTCGGCAGGGGCAACACCAGACGCAGGCGGAATGCCGGAAAGGCGACGCGGTACCCGTCGCCTACTCGGTCGGCAGCCGCAAGCCCGCGGGCTCCGCGGTACGCCGAAGGTGCCACCGCCGCCGCTACCACCGCGGCCACGATCGCGAATGCCGATGGCGTGCACGACCGCGGCAGCGGCGGCGGCAACCTCTGCCAGACGCCCGCGGACAGCGGACGCGCCGCGCCGCCGGGGGTGGTGGGCGGCGAACGACGTCGCGGACGGGCCGGACCCCCGGTCACCGGCGCGCAGAAAGGTGCCGGCGTGACGGGGTCCGCGGGCCACGCGGCAAGAAGCGGCGAGGGAGGTGTGGCCAAGGCGTCAGCCGCCGAAGCAGGTGATACCGGCGTCTCAGCGGGGCACTCGCGCATGGGCGGCCGATGCGAAGAGCTTGCCATGCTGAGCGGCGCGACAGCAGCGCCGGCCGCCGCAGAGGGCGAGTCGCGTGCAGATGGGGCCGCCACAGGTCGCCGCGCGGCCGAAGGCGGCGTCGGCGGCAATGCCGACGAGGCCGCGGCACCGCCAGCGGCGCCGACGCGCGCCCCAACCAAATTGCGCGTTGGTAGGGGACGTGCGCGGGCCGCTGGCGACGCATCGGCACCGGAGAAGGCCGCCCCGGCCGCGGCGAGGGTTGAAATTGCCGCGGCCGGGTTGGCGGCGGCGGCCATGGCCGTCGTCGCCGTCTGCGTCGCGCCGCCAGAAATCAGTTGGGAGGCTGGCCGCATCGGGAACCGATCCGAATTTGGTCGACGGGCTGTGTCCCCCCCGGCCCCGCCGACGACATCCGACGGAAGGCCTCCAGCCCCCGCCGGCCGGGCCGCCGCGTGAGCAGCGAAACCGGGAAGAAAAGCTGCGGGAGCTTGGGCGCGAGCGGCATCGGCCGCTGCCCCCCGTGCGTGAGTCTCGCGCATACTCTGGATATGGGCATGCAGAAACTGACGCACGAGGGGTGGCAACGCGGCGCACTTCCTCAGCTGCTAGAGCGTGCCGACGAGGCGTTGGCGGCAGAGCGGCACCGCCACCTCCGCCGCGCGAGGGCCGCCGCCCAGCGTCCGACGATGTGCCAGTCCCAGCCGCGCCGACACCCATGGGTCGGCGCCGGGTAAGACGCGCACCACCTCGGCCGCGCGTCCCACGCCCAACGCCGCGCAGAACGCGGCCGCCGCGTCGGCGACCAGCGTCATGGCGGTCGTCGCCCGAAAGCGGTCGACGTCCACAAGCGCGTGGCCGTCGACCACCATGCCGTCGGCCAGCTTAGCGCGGAGGCGGTGATGAACGGCGTGGCGGGACATCCCCGAGACAAACACAGTCTTGAGGGTGAGCAGACGGGGCGTCCGCCAGCGGTCCACGGACAGCTCCACCGCCGCCGCCGCGGCGCGCGCCTTGGCGTCCGCCCCACCAACCGACAGCCACGTCCGCTCTGCGGCGCGTCCAGCGCAGACAGCGCCGCCAAACTCCTCCACACGTTCACCGCAGTCGCGGGGGGCGCCGCCAGCGACCTCATTGTGGCGCGGCCCGCCCGCGACCGCCGCAAACCATCCGCCCCGCGCGACCGCATGGCGCAAGGCAACACCGTTAAAAGACAACGCAGATAACGAGCCATCCCTCGGCCTAAGGCCCGCCACCATCTTAACCGCCATCCTGTATGTCTTGTCCTTGCTAATCGTGTTGCCTTGGCCGCCCTTGCCGTGTTCCTTGTCGATTTTTTCCGCAACACGAACGTCCACACCTGGAAAGACGAGGGGGGGTGGGGGCGGCCGAGGCAAACGCGGCGACGGGCGCAACCTCGGCACCCGCCGCTGCCCGCTTCGACAGCCCCCGCACCACTCCGAGAGCCACTTTGGCCACGACGTCCAACCAGCGGTCACCTTTCGCCGGGGCGGGAGGAAGAGCCGTCGTCGTGCGCGGTTGACGCCTCCAGCAGGGCGCCTACACGTGGCGCGCGACCGCCGGGTTCGTCACCACCCGGCGGCGCAGCAACAGCACTCCCCCCCACGACCGCCACGATGAGCAGCAGCCGCCGCACCTACACCCGGAGCACCACAGGCACGCGTAGCACCTTAAGCCGCGGCGGGGGCAGCACCAGAGGGGTGCCCGTCCGCCGGCGGGCGACAGCCAGGGAGGGGGGGGTCAAAGGGCTCTTCACTGCCTCGTAGTGCTCGCCCCCCCCCCCCCCCCCCGCCCCCCCCCCCAGCGCCACCGGGGGACCCAGGGCTCACGCCAAACAACCCGGCCCCGGGCTCCCGCCCCGGGTT
>Ga0114957_1003999_pt1 | contig 12920 bp, 10 predicted proteins | sample BantaG_FD_87175 | JGI IMG/M metagenome (GOLD analysis project Ga0114957, IMG submission 87175) | Marine algal microbial communities from Bantry Bay, Ireland - BantryBay_4 metaG | ecosystem: Host-associated > Algae > Red algae > Unclassified | place: Bantry Bay, Ireland | collected 2014-11-21 | reverse complement strand
TATTGCCTCTCAGTTTTTAAATAAGGATGCTTTAATAAACTGGTTACATTCATATGATTTACCAGCCGATGTAGAACCTAAGCAGGTCGGTATCATAATGGCAGGAAATATTCCGATGGTCGGTTTCCATGACTTGATGTGTGTTTTTATATCGGGTCATAAAGCAAAAATAAAATACTCAGATAAGGATAAAATATTAATTCCATTTTTGCTAGATACTATGAGGGGTATGGATGCCCGTTGTAACGCATATTTTGAAAAAGTAGAACGCCTAAAGGACTTCGATGCAGTCATCGCAACGGGAAGTAATAACTCTGCTCGCTATTTTGATTATTACTTTAGTAAATACCCACATATTATCCGTAAACATAGAAATGGAATTGCTGTCTTGGATGGATCCGAATCACCCGAAGACATGAGGCGGTTGTCTACTGATGTATTTGATTATTTTGGATTAGGTTGTAGGAATGTATCAAAGCTATATGTGCCAGAGGGATATGATTTTAATCCTTTGTTAGAAATTCTCCATGAGAAAAATGCCCTAGTGCACCATTCTAAATACAAGAATAATTTTGATTATAATATTGCCTTGTTTTTATTGAATCAAGAAGATTACCTAAATAATGGTTGTATTATTTTAAGACCTCAAGATCAGAAAGCCTCTCGTATTGCGAGTTTAAATTATGAGCATTTTAGTGATCTAGAAACCTTGCATAAAAACTTAATAGCAGAAAAGGAAGAGATTCAATGTATTGCTACGAATCAAAATTGGAGCGAATTGCCAGTGGTAAAATTTGGAAGGACGCAGTCTCCAGCAATCGATGATTATGCAGATGATATAGATACCATAGCATTCTTAAAATCAATATGATGAAGCGAATCTCTGCAAAAGATAAGGCTATCAAAATCGTAGAAATTCTCGAGGAATTGTATCCAGAGGTTCCGGTTCCCTTAGATCATAAAGATCCTTATACGCTTTTAATTGCAGTTCTCCTTTCTGCTCAATGTACAGATGTCCGCGTAAACAAAACGACGCCCGCATTGTTTGCAATGGCAGATTCGCCACAAGAGATGATTAAGGTTACGGTTCCAGAAATAAAAGAGATAATCCGTCCTTGTGGGCTTTCGCCAATGAAGTCAAATGCTATTTATAATCTTTCACATATTCTTTTAGATAAGCATAATGGTAAAGTGCCTCAAAGTTTTGAAGACTTAGAAGCCTTGCCAGGAGTTGGGCATAAGACCGCTTCTGTGGTGATGTCGCAAGCTTTTGGGGTGCCTGCATTTCCAGTAGATACGCATATTCATAGATTGGCATATCGTTGGACATTGAGCACAGGAAAAAATGTAACCAAAACAGAAAAAGATTTAAAGCGATTGTTTGCTAAGGAGCTATGGAATAAGTTGCATTTACAAATTATCTTTTTTGGAAGAGAGTATTGTCCAGCCAGAGGGCATGATCCATTAGTATGTCCTATTTGTTCTAAATACGGCAGAGCTACATTGTTCAAATAATAAGTACACGTAGAGCTTATCGTTTAAAATCTAACAATCTAAAGTCTAACCGTCTAAGGTCTAACCGTCTAAAATCTACCGTCTAATAAGGATAATTAATAGCTACATTGATATTACCGATTCTTTGACCCTTAATAGAGATCCATCGACTTTCGTTAGGATTAGAATACGGACGTCTAAGTTTGTAAGCAAAATCAAAACGGATATTAAAATAATTAAAATCGTATCGCAGACCCCAGCCGTAACCGAGTGCAAAATCATTTAAAAAATCTGTTGAGAATTGACTATTGATACGTGTATCGTCTTGGTTTAGAGTCCATACATTTCCTCCGTCTAAAAATAAGGCAGACTCTAACTGGAATATTAAATCAAAACGATATTCTGCGCTAAACTGAAACTTGAGGTCACCTTGTTGGAAAAAGAGTGGGGTATTGTCAGTGTGGAATTCTGGTTTATCATATCCTCCTGGGCCGAGCTCTCTAATTTGCCATGCACGGATTCCATTAGGACCTCCTACGTAAAATTGTTTTATAAATGGAATTTCTTCAGAGTCAGAAAACGGTTTAGCGATTCCAAAATTTAATCTACTTGCAAATGAAGAAGTCGGTGATAGATCTTTAAAATATCGAGCATCTAAATCGACACGCACATATTTAGAAAATTCATACGAACCAAAAAGCATCGGAGCATTTAATCCCATTAACTTACTCGCAATAGCTGTCTCCCATCCAGATACTTCTAAATCACCTATAAATCTAAAAGAGCTGCCCTTTAAGGATTTGCGACTTGCGTAGTTGTAATTAATATCTCTAAATAGGAACCCTGTAAACAGATTGTCTCTAAGACTATTAATAATCAAATCGTTGTTTTCGATTCTATCCAGAAATAATTGTTCTAGACTATAACTATTTAAGTTAAGGGCTAATTGACGTAAGTTAAAAGAGTGACGTGCATTAGCAATAAAGCTATAACCGATTGAGCTATTAAAAGATCTTATTTGATATAGTGTAAATATTTGCTGGGCGTTATAACCTAATCCTATATTAGTTCTGACTTCTCTTTTAAATTTATCATGTAGTTGATCATTTATTAATCCTGTTTTATTAAGTAATGATACGGACTTAAAAATATCAAGGAGTACAGGGATTTCTAAATTATCTTGAATTCGGATAAAAGAAGTAGCTAGTCCAAAATTGCCTTGATTATTTTGATTTATATTTCTTCCTACTTCTCCACCGACTTCGACACTAAATCGATTGTTCTCAGCTCCACCTAGAAAATTTCTATTTTCTAATGTAGCGTAAGCACTCGTTCCGAATAACTGTCGCACATTACTTACCGTTGAGTAGAATCCTTCAATTCCAAAATCAGAAATCCATTTATTAGCATGTGGAGTTAGTAAAATATTATAATCGATAATACTGTCATTGGTTTCATTGACAACTGTGTTAATAATAGAAAACTTATAGGGCTCTAGACTATTGAGCCGCTTAAAGGTATTGACTCGTTCTTGCTCATTAAAAGGGAGTCCCGATTGTATCGAAATAAATTGAGAAAGCCTCTTTGGGCGAACAACAAAGTTTTTTGAATTGGCGTAAAAGTTTATGCTGTCTACGGTTTCTCTCTTATTAATCTTGGCTTCTTGACTTTGGAAGAAATCAGTGAATACTTCTATCTTTCCTACCGTATATTTTTGATCGTTAGATCCATCCTCATTAGGAATCACCTCGATAATAATATCTATTGCTTTTTTGTTTCCGATAGAATCTCCAAAAATTTTAAAACGATTGGCTTTAAAAGTGGCGTAGCCGATGTTTTGCAAATGTCTAGTAATTCGGTTTTTTTCCTGATCAAAAGTAGGAGCATCTATAGGGTCTCCAGGTTTGATTAATGCCTGTTTTTCAATTTTAGTAATCTCTTCTAGTAAGATAGAATCTCTTCCTAAGTATTCGATAGAATTAATAACATAACGACTACCAGTATGAATTTGATAAATGACTTCGGTGTTTTTGTCATTATGTGTTTCTTTATATTTTACTGTAGCGTCATAATAGCCTTTGAGGTTTCTAAGATACAGCTGCATGTCTATGGCAGACTGTTTTGTTTTTATAGAATCATATATCGCAGGAACCTCTCCTAAAGTTTTACGTTGAAAATTATTCCACCAAGAGGTGTCACCAGGGGCAGAATTATTTGCATAATAATACTCTCTAGGGAATAGAAAGAGGAAATCCCCATTGGGTCTTTGCTTTTGAAAAGTAGCTAAGTAAAATTCTAAGGATGTTTTATCATCAATATTTTTATCATTCTGAAAATCAATAGAGTTTTTGGTCAGTAATGTTTCCTTATCGCTCAGTTTATTTGTGATACCACAGGAAGAAAGTAATACGAGTAGTATACCTGCTATGGCCATCTGTGACTTCCTTACATACGATATCCTACAATTATTATTTTTCATCTAATGGTTTACAAATAGAATCGTTTAAATCATTAAAGTTATTTTTGTAAACATTCAATTTTTAAGCATTGGACCTCAACCATTTATCTAAAGCAAAGGAAAAATATATTCGTTCATTACATACCTTAAAACATAGGCAAAAGTATAATAAATACATTGCAGAAGGTCATAAAATATGTAAGGAAATTATAATATCTAAAGCATCGAAAATTCAGCATATTGTTGCTACTGAAAAGTGGATTGCAGAAAACAAAGAAATAGTGCATTCTTACTCAGAGATACTATCCACTGGGACGACTAAAGATTTAAAACAAATCACTGTTTTATCGACGCCATCAGAAGTGCTTTTGGTAGCTGATAAACCTGTTTTTGATGATAAAGATTTGTTAAAAAGTAGAAAGCTACTGCTCTATCTCGATGGTATAAGAAATCCTGGTAATATGGGAGCTATATTAAGGATTGCAGATTGGTATGGGATGAAGACCGTTATATGCTCAGATGATTGTGTTGAAATATTTAATCCTAAAGTGATCCAGGCGTCTATGGGCTCCTTTCTCCGAGTACATACGCAATCTCTAGATTTAGAAAGTATAAAAAAAGAAGGATTTATCGTTTTAGGAGCATCTATGGAAGGGAAGGGAGTGGAAGAAGTAGATATAAATCATTCTTGTTTATTAGTTATCGGTAATGAAGGAAAAGGGGTTTCTGAAAATTCAAAATTGATGGTCGATCAGTGGGTCCGTATCGATGGGTCTAAGCGACTCGGAGCAGAATCATTAAATGCGGCAGTAGCAACTGGTATTTTAATTGATCAAATAGTAAGAAAAAAAGGATAGTAAATCTTTATCTACCATCCTTCAACAATCTTTACAAATTATTCCTTTAAAGAATTACTCGATTAGGAATATCGTTTGTGTAAAAGTAAATCGATAGTTAGATGATAGTTGTTAATGGCGTATTAACGACTTGTTATTATATCTACCTGTATGGAATGATAGGATAGGAGGATCCGGCTTTAAAAATACCTTCTTCTAAGGGTAGTTCTATAAAGGCATCTGCATTTACGAGATTAGATAAATCACCAGAACCATTTCCTTTAACCGGTGTCGCTAATAATTGCCCTTCTTTATTATAAGAAAGCTTTACTTCTTGAAAAAGGGTCAGTTCCTTCTTAAATGTAAAGTCTGCGGTAAGCTGAGCATTATTGTAAATAGGTTTGCGACCTGTTAAACATAATTCCAGCCAATAGTTAAAATATTTATGTAAACACAAGTATGTAGAATTTGGATTTCCAGGTAAAGCAAAGATGACACATTGGCCCTTCATTTTATTTATGTACTTCCCAAACCAAAATGGCTTACCAGGTCTTTGTTTGATTTTATGGAATTGTTTTTCTACGCCTAGTTCTTCTAATACTTGTGGGATAAAATCAAATTTACCTTTTGATACACCACCACTTAAAATGATTGCATCATAGGTATTAATGTATTGGCTAAGTTTATTTTTTATAGCTTCCCTGTTGTCTGATAAATGATCCGAGTCTGCTAAAATATTTTGTTTCTTCAATGCCGCAACCAGTTGGTGTATATTAGACCTTCTGATTTGATGAGGCAGTGGTGCAGATGTAATAGGGACTAGTTCGTCACCAGTTGAGATGACGATTACATTTGGCCTTTTAGCAACGACTACTTTTGATTTTCCGATGCTCGCACCGACACCTATTTCTGCTGAGGATAGAATGGTGTTTTTTGGGACGATTAATGCACCAGTGGGTTGATGGCTTCCCTTAAAATGAATATTTTGTTGATATTTTATTTCTTCTATTTGTACATATGCTTTATTGTCCGATACTGTGAGGTCCTCATATCTGATTACTGTATCGCAACCTTTAGGAAGGATGCTGCCCGTCATGACTTCTATGCAATGAGCGCTATTTTTTAAATGTAATTGTGGAGCTCCCGCGGCAGCGATTCCTTGTATGACAAATGATCTTTGTCCCTTTTTAAAATGATCGTAAGATATCGCAATGCCATCCATCGTCACCCGATCATAAGGTGGTAAAGCACGATCCGTTATCCAGTCTTCCTTAAGTACATGTCCATTACTAGTGGATAATGGGATTTCGAGGGTTCCAAAATTTGTAACAGCAGAATGAATATATTGTAAGGCTTCTTGAACGGTTATCATTAGGTCAATTGATTTTTAAATTTCACCTATTTTGAAATTTGATAAATTTATCACGTTCTTTCTGATCATTGACATTAGTCATACACATGAGATCCGCCATTTCTATTTCCTTAATATTTGTATTGATTAAGACCTTTCTAGGACAAGAGTAACCCTGACTTAAAAATTCTAGAAGGATAGGGTAAGCTCGCGGTTCCCATATTGTAATAAGGGGTTCTGGAAAAGCCGTTTCTGGATTATGAAAACAGGTAGCCACTTTACTCATGTCTCGTGCGGATAATAGTTGCTCAATCGTTTTTTGATTCATGTACGGTAGGTCGCATGCGACAGTAAGCCATGCGTGATTAGGATGCGCTCGGAATGCAGATAATATTCCTCCGTATGGCCCTAGTCCTTCAAATGTATCCGACAGTTTTTTAAATTGGGTCTCGATAGAATCCACTTGATTATTTCTGCAACTAATAAAAGTGTCAGCGCAATAAGGAGAAACTAGTTCTGCAAGATGTTCTCTCTGCGCCTTCTGATGATAAACAATTGCACCCTTGTCTTGACCCATTCTAATACTTTTACCGCCTGCTAAGATTAGACTATATAATGGAGGTTTGGACAGTTGGAAATCTTTAAGGATGTTTTGGCTGATGCCAATGATATCATTGATATCTGTTACTAGAACCTGGTTAACATCAACAAGCTCATTTATAAAATCATAAATAATATCCGTCATGTTTTCTAAAATGATGATACGGATATCCGTAAGGCGATCTATCTTTCTTTTTAGTGATTCCTTTTTCTTTTCGTTAATAAAAACAATTTGTTTAGCTCCTCTAAAGTGATTTCCATTGATCAATAAGAGGTCTAAATCATTAAAATATTTACGTTGTTGCTTTTGTTGTAGTGTTGATTTAAATCGAAGTTGATGGTACTTAATTTTATTACTATAGTAGGTATGGAATGCAGATTTATCAATTGCTGCATGATGTTCTTCGTCGAGATATCCTATATTTAAATCAGATAAGCTCCTACTGATAGCGGCAGCCGTCTCATTAATCTTATCGCAAGGGGCACCGATTAATGCCCATTCGTTAAAATGAAAATCACCTCCCATAGGTTTAGTAAGGGCAGTATGTTTTGTATGTTTTTTTATTTCCTTGATACTTTGAAATTATTAGCACATATCACCAATGTGATCATGTTATAATATCATATGTTAACAATAAGTGCTAATTTACAATCTACTTTAATACTAATAGATTTTAAAAGAACAAGTTTGTAAATGGGATGGTCTTTTGATAAAGGATTAGAGGGCTTACAGTTAATCGGACTGGTTTTTATGTTTGTTTTTTTGATCCTATCATGTAAACAAGCAGTGGATGAGAAGGAGCATAAGTTGGATGCAATGATAGCGTCAATCAAAGAAATAGAAATAGTACCAGGATCTTTGGCAGAACAAGAAAAAGCTTTTGAAGCGTTGAACACATTACAAGTAAGAATGAAGGGAGAACATCTTTTTTCCACCTTTTCAGGTATATCTCATAATTGTAATAGACCCGATTCTATTTTTGTTATTTCTCAATCTGATTTGAAAAAAGCCATGGATTCTTTAGTCGCTAGTTATGGTACTGATATCCCATTAGAAGAACAGAGTCAATTAGTAGAAAATGCCGTATTGGCCCAAGAAAATTATGTCGTACAAAGTTGTTATGGCTCTTCAATGCAATTAGTAGAAGGAGCCTTTGAAAGCATACAATCTCATAGTTTACAGGGAACGTGGATTCTACCTAAAGTGGTGGATAAACGAGATGTAGTTATAATATGGTAATGTTTGTTGAAAAAAAATCATTTTAAATGAAAGATAATAAGAGTTACTGGAGTAAGTTTTTTGTTGGGTTTGGAGCTGCAGTTGTAGTGAGTGGTCTGTATCTAATATTTAGACAAGATTACATCAGTGGAGTTTCTGGTTCTCTGGTAGGAGCGCTGCTAATTTATCTAAATGTGCAGCAAAGCAAAGTCTAAATTAATTTATGGTTTAATCTACTCTTTAGATAGCACTAGCTATTTGAAGAATAAAATCAAGAAGTATAAGTCTTTTCTTGTATCCTTGGTGATTCAGTATAAGGGCTTAAGAGTAGGAAGTAGTCCATACTCTGAAACGAGGTAATTTTTTTAACTTAGTTTAAACTCAATATTCGGCAATAGCTAATCAACATGGAATTGACACTTTTAGAATTGAAAAAACAAAATGCCCGACTCAAGCAACGATTGCTGGATACGCAATCTCTTACGCAAGTTGGCAGTTGGGATTGGGATCTGCTGACAAATAAAGTTGAATGGACGGATATGATGTATTTATTACTGGGACATGTACCACATACGGTAGAACCAACATATGCACTTGCGCTACACCATGTGCATGATGATGATAAGGCAATTTATGAAAAGACAATTGAGAAATGTTTAAAAGAAAAATCCGTCTATAAACTTAGAAACAGAATTGTTTTAGACAACAAAACAATTATTCCTGTTGTATCTATGGGGAGATGTATTCTAAATGATTCGGGTGCTGTAATAAGAATGGTAGGAACTGTACAAGATGTTACTTCACAAATTATTGCTGAAAATAATTTATTAGATAAAGAAAAAGCCATCCAAAGTGATAAAAATAAATCAGTTTTTCTGGCTAAAGTGTCACATGAAATTAGAAATCCATTGAATGCCATTTTTGGGTTTTCGGAACAATTAAGAAATGAAAATCTTATAGAGGAAAATAAGGTTGATTATTTAAATATTATCCAGTCTTCATGTAAGTCATTAAAGTCCATAGTAGAAAATATATTAGATCTGTCAAAAATTGATGCAAAAGAAATAAGCCCCTCTATCGATACTTGCAATCTAAACGAGATAATGAACAATCTGCACAGGCAATTCAGTGATTCTAATGCAAATAGTTCAATATCAATTAGATTAAATAAGGCACTAGTAGATAATGATAGTTTTATCAAAACGGATAACGTTCGCTTGATACAAATACTTACTAACCTTTTGGAAAATGCTCTAAAATTTACAGAGCAGGGATATGTTGAACTCGGATATACTATCAATAATAATTTTATCCAATTCTTTGTGACCGATACTGGAATGGGTATTAATCCAAAAGATTACAATCTCATTTTTGAAAGATTCAAACTAGTAGATCACCAAAATGAAAATTCAGGGACGGGTTTAGGGCTTTCTATTTGCAAAGAACTGGTAAATGTATTGGGCGGTGAGATATGGATCGACTCTTTAATAAACAAGGGATCTACTTTTTATTTTACTATTCCGTATAGTAGAATTGATGTTGAAATAGAAAACAGGGGAATCAAAATCATACAACAAAAAAATAATATACCTGAAGTATTAGTTCTGGTTGCGGAGGATAATTATAACAACTTCAAGTACATTGAAGTTGTTTTGAAGCAAGAAAATTATGGAATAATTCATGCGAAAAATGGACAAGAAGCAGTTAATATTATAAAAGAAAAAAAACCGATTGATTTGATAATCATGGATATTAGAATGCCTGTCATGGATGGGATTACGGCCTGTCGTCTAATTAAAGAAATTGACATTAATATTCCTATCGTAATTCAGTCAGGAGACTTAATCAATGATATTAAAAAGGAAGCCAAGGATGCGGGATGCGACGCAATAATGGTAAAGCCGTTTTCTAAAGATGAACTTTTAGAAGTCATTGAAAAACAATTGAAATAAGATGCTGCCAATTTAGACACACTTTAAAAAGTATTAATTCTAAAGGAAATATGAAATTAGCTCCAAAAGATCCTGACTCACAGTGCGGTTTAGGCTAAATGAAATTCAAAACTCAATTTTTTTAACTCTCGATTGTTTATACATTGAAGGAAAAAATAAACCACCCTTTTAATTAATCATAAAGTCCTTATACTTGCTCAGAACTTTTACATAAAAGATCAACAATTAAATCGATTTGAAAAGCAACCGTTACATCAGACAAACTCTTCTCCCAGAAATTGGTGAAAATGGACAGCGTAAATTGGCGAAAGCCAAAGTATGCATTATAGGTTGTGGAGGGTTAGGTTCTATAGCAGCTCCATATCTTGCCGGCGCAGGAGTGGGGCATATAATACTTATAGATGGAGATACGCCAGAACTGTCTAATCTCCATCGTCAAGTTTTCTTTACAGGCAATGAGAAGGAGAGTAAAGCCGAGGCTTTAGCAACTCATATCCTTAAAACCAATCCAGATATCAAAGTTGATGTCGTTTCTAAGATGTTAGATAAAGAGAACATTGCTACGATCATTAATGACGTAACGCTTGTGTTAGAGTGTACCGATGATATGATGTGTAAGTACTTAGTAAACGACTGGTGTCATTTAAAAAATATTCCATTAATCTATGGAGCGATATTTAAGTTTGAAGGATACATAAGCCTGTTTAAAAATGAAACCGAAAATGATATACACCTCAGAGATATTTTTCCAGAGCCTGATTTAACGATCCCTACCTGTTCTGAGGTAGGTGTTATGAATACAATCGCTGGATTAATCGGAATGCTTCAAGCCAATGAAGCTTTGAAATATCTCTTAGAAATCAATGAAAATCTTTCGGGTCAGTTGTTAACATATAACGCATTGACAAATGATCAATTAAAATTGAAATTAAAAAAATCATGGGTAGGAGATGTACAAAAGCTGTTAGAAAGTGAGACGTATACTATCTCAAATTGTAAAACAGTCCCTGAAATCACCATCGATCAGATAATGAGTAAAATAAACGAATATGAGTTAATCTCAATTCTGGAAATAGATGAGCATCAATCAATAACGGATAACTGTAAACATCAACCACTATCTACATTTGATATACAAAAGTGGTCTCTTGGAGAAAAGCCAAAAATATATTATTGTATGTCAGGAAAACGATCAGCTACTTTAGTGCATCGTATTTTGGAAGAGAATGCCACTGCGAATGTATATTCTTTAAAAGGAGGTTTGATGGCTTTGGAAAAAAACAAATGAAATAAATGTTAACGTACCGTGACATAAAATAAAGATCTCAATGGCGAAGGCGTAAATCACGTTACCAATGGAAAGGGAGGTTTGATTTATAAATGTTTCCAATTTTTATAAAAGAAGCTTCCTCCAGATTGTAATGTAAAACCTACACAAGCAATCAACAGAGCATAGAGAATAACATTTACCCAAAAGGCAGGTTCTATATCCCCATAATGGCGAAACATGAAAATAAAATACGCATAAGGTAAAGTAATAAATTGCATGAGTGTCTTTGCTTTACCTGACCAACTAGCAGCAACGACTAATGGTTTTTCTTTAGAGAAAAAAACCAATCTGACAATAGTGATTAATACTTCCCTTAAAAAGATCGGAATCACCCACCAGAAGGAATAAACATCTAAATGAGTCATATTTGAGAGGACAAAAAAACAACTTAATAAGATGATCTTATCAGCAATAGGATCTAGGATTTTACCCAGTTTAGTAACTAGATCGTACTTACGGGCATACCATCCATCTAGAAAATCAGTCACTCCAGCAATAAAGAAGAGAACTGCCGCTACAATTCGAGCATAAAAATCTCCATAGAGCAACAACACCGGCACGATGAAGCCTAAAATAATTCTAATAGTCGTCAGTATATTGGGGATGTTCAACCTAGTCAGTTATTTCGATCGCAAATGTATCGAACTGAAATCAAAATAAGGAATTAATTATTAAAGGAGATTTGTTACTGAGGGCTTCTCAAGGCTATTTTTTCATTGGTTTAACCCCAAATGAAGATGACGTGTTTTATAATACCTCCAATGGATTTAAGACTGTAAAAGGTTATATTTATCTAATTCAAATTTATAGGCGTTTTCTCCAATTTGATTTTTGTGCTAAAAGTTTAAAAGATGAAGAATGTAAGATTCATTTATTTGTTCCTATTTCTAATAGTTACTAATAATGCGGACTCTCAGTCTTTTTTAAATGGTGATTTAGAAGGAGAAATAATGGGACAATCTACACTTCCCATGTATTGGGAAGCAGTTCCTTTTGATGATATAAATTGTACAGCTAATGTAGCTGATTCAGCTACCCCTGATTTAACGAATATAGATGGACCAATTGATTCTATTGGGATAAATGGTAATCCCTATTCTGGTGCTACCTTTATAAGTGGATTAGATTTGCCATTTTCTGAAGAAGAGGGATTTCAAGAGGGAATTCAGCAAAATGTATCTGGATTTATTCCAGGGAACACCTATTGTATAAAATTTTATCAGGCTGTTATTAAACAAGAACTTACTTTGGACACTGCTGGGTCATGGGCAGTTTACTTAAACGATGATGAATTAGCAATAACAGAAATTAGCATTAGTCATCTTCCTTTTGATAGCAATGAAGTAGAATGGGATTTAAGAACTATTACATTTATTGCTGATTCTACAAGTTATACTATCAAATTTCTCCCTTTTGATGATGATAATGAATTTTTCAGTTTTACTGATTTTGATAAAGGTTTAAGAATGGGGATTGATAATATTAGTTTAGATCAAATTAGTCGGACTAGCTCCATTGATGATGAGCCGATGATAACTGTGTATCCAAATCCAACTTCTGCTGAACTAATATTAAATACCTATCAGACTTCATTTACAGAACAAGGTAGAATACAGCTTTTTTCAATTATTGGGCGGGAACTTTTCAATAGTAAAATAAACTCACCACAATCCAAAATTG
>Ga0114957_1003996_pt1 | contig 12924 bp, 12 predicted proteins | sample BantaG_FD_87175 | JGI IMG/M metagenome (GOLD analysis project Ga0114957, IMG submission 87175) | Marine algal microbial communities from Bantry Bay, Ireland - BantryBay_4 metaG | ecosystem: Host-associated > Algae > Red algae > Unclassified | place: Bantry Bay, Ireland | collected 2014-11-21 | reverse complement strand
TTTCCGCCATTTTCTCCAAAAAAATAATTCCGTAACAAAGGCTATGCAATGATTTTTTTGAAAAAACTGACAAAAAAATTCCCTCGTCAAAAATCTGCATTTATTAATTTTCTATTCCTTAGGTATTGTTTGGTTGACGAATAGAAGGTGAGAAAGGAAAAAGGGAAGACGGATTTACGATTTACAATTTGAGAAGTGTTGTCGAATATTGGTGAGTCAAAATTATTCGACAAAACTTCTCAAATTGTAAATCGTAAATCCGTCTTCCCTTTTTCCTTTCTCACCTTCTATTCGTCAACCATCCTAAACCACCCCAAACAAAATCATAATTTAAAGCAAAAAGTAAAATAATTCCAATCAAAGCAAGTACCTTTGCGCAAGTTTTTAATTCTATTTTTTACCGAAAAAAAGTAAATTATGTTTGGAGATCTTTTAGGAAATATGGAGGAAAAGCAAAAGGCGATGAAAGAGAAATTATCGACAATGATCGTATCTGCTGAAGCAGGTGATGGCGCTGTAAAAGTCACTTCTAATGCCAATGGAGAAATCACTAATATTTCAATCAATAAAGAAGCGATTGATTTAGAGGATATGGAACAATTAGAAGATTTAGTATTGATTGCGGTGAATCGAGCACTAGAAAAAGCAGCCGAAACAGAGGCCGTTGAGGCACAAAGTATGATGAAAGATATGATGCCTCCAGGATTGGGAGGATTAGGAGATCTTTTTGGAAAGTAATTGCGTTACAAAACGTAGCTGTTGGGGCTAAAGCAAAATGTCATTGACATAAGTTTTTTTTGAATATCGAACAATAGAACAAGGAACAAGGATTTGAGAAGTTTGTCGAATACTTTTGAGGCGTAGAATCAAGGTTATTCGACAAACTTCTCAAATCGTAATTCCTTGTTCGATTGTTCGATATTCAAAAAAAGACCTTATGTCAATGACATTGGGCTAAAGCCCAGCAGCTACGGCACATTTTTAGCACATTCTTTACAATTTGCTGTTTTTAGCTCAATATTTATTATAAAATGGACGTTTTTAAGAGGTTGCTTTTGAAGGCACACTTTTGAAAAAAAATACCAAATATCGATGAAATATTTTTCCTTTATATTTTTCTTATTACTTAGTGTTTATGGGACAGCGCAAAGTGGACTTGTGGCTCATTTTAATTTTGACCAATGTGGAGATATTGTGGAGGTTACAGGAACCAATAACACCGCCTTCCAACAAGGTTTCCCTGATGGAATCGGCTGTGCATGTGGAGTGAAAGATTCTGCCTTGGTGATGAATGGTGCCTACATGTCAGGAGGTGTTTCTTATGAAGACATCATTTTTTTAATAGGAAATTATAATAATTACTTTGATGATGATGATTTTACCATCAGTATGTTTTTTAAATCCAATGATCTTACTGGAAATCGAACTTTATTTTCCAAACTAGATTCTTGTTCTGCACAAACTGGTATTTCCTTAAGATATACAGCGGCTACTAATTTTATTACCGCTTTTGTAGGAGAAAATTCAAGTAAAAAAGTAGAAGTATTTGGAAAATTAAATCTGGATAGATGTTGGCATCATGTTGCATTGGTCAAAAAAGGAAATCGAGTTTTATTATATGCTGATGGCGAACTTTTAGATAATAAACCTACCGTTTCAGTTATGGATGTTCGAAATGATGCAGAATTCTCTATTGGTTGGGGAAAATGTGTAGGAATAACGGATTTTCCATTTGATGGATATATTGATGAGTTGCGAGTTTATAATCGAGGTTTAACGACTAATGAGGTGTTGGATCTTTATTTTCCAACTGATGTCATTCTAAATCGAAATGATACCTTAATCATCGAAGGGTCTTCTGTTGATGTAAGAATGGGGTCTACCTGTGCCGAATCATTTAAATGGCTGCCTATTACAGGAGTAGATGATCCGCTTAATCCAAATGCTACAATTACACCACCTTCTGTTGGAAATTTTACTTATGTTTTAGAAATGGCACATCCTGAACAAGCAGGTTGTATTTTGGCAAGAGATACGATTAATATAACTGTAGTTGATCCTGATAGTTTGGATTGTGGAGAGATTTTTATTCCTAAAGCTTTTACGCCTAATGGTGATGGTCTAAATGATAAATTTGGAATTAGTAATCCATATGCCATCGTTGATTTTGTTTCTTTTGAAATATTTGACCGTTGGGGTGGGAGAGTCTTCTACTCTGAAGAAGCCTTTGCGAAATGGGATGGAACTTTTAATGGAAAAAAAATAAACCCAGGAGTATGTATGTATCGTATCGTCTACAATTGTAAAGGCGAAGAGAAAATATTAGTCGGAGGCCTCACGGTGCTGAGGTGATGTATTAAATGCAATCAAAATCAAAATGTCAATCAAAATCAATAGCAGGATATGGTAAAAACCATTATTCGATTTTTGATTTTGATTGACATTTTGATTTTGATTAAAAAATTGATAACTCTTCCCTTGTGACGTACCACTAACCTTTCTCGTCTTATCTAATACTAAACTTATAAATGATATCAATTTAAACTTATACGATATTCAGTTGTATAATAGACTTGTTACCCTTTAAAAAACGTACTTCTGAAACAATCTTTTTTCGCTATTTTTCCTTAAAAATCAGTCATAGTATTAACAATACTCCTTCTTTTTAAGAAAAACTATCAAAAAAATCTAAGTTTCATAAACACATTTTTTAAAGGGTAACAAGTCTTATTAAAAAATTGAAATTTATCATTGAGAATTAAGTCTAATTATCACTAACTTTGGGACAAATTCCCCGACCCAAAACTAACATAAATAATATCATTGACTATGGCATTTAAAAATTCAATTACCCTATTTGGTTTCTTTTTATCCATATTGTTATGGAGTTCATGTGGAAATAGTGGCTCAGCAGCTAAAGAAACAGCCAAAGAAGTTGCAAATAAAACAACTACGGAAGTTAAAGCGGCCATGGGTGGTGCTGAAACAGATGATGTAAAAGAAGCTGCGAAAAAAATGGCCGAGGCATCAACTGTAACTGAACCAGCAGCCAAAGAAGAGCCTAAAAAAGAAGAAGTAAAAGAAGAAAAACCCAAACCTAAAAAGAAGAAGAAACGTGCAAAGATGCATTTCCCTGAAAAGGTTTATGATTATGGGTTTATCATGCAAGGTGATGTCGTGCAGCATGATTTTTATTTTAAAAATATAGGGAACGATGATTTACTGATTACAAGAGTAGAACCTTCATGTGGATGTACTGTTCCTGTTTTTCCTAAAAAACCTATTCCTCCAGGAGAAGATGGTAAAATTTCAGTAACTTTTAAAAGTGCAGGAAAGTTAGGAAGACAAGTACCAATTATTAATGTATTTACGAATTATAAAAGAAAAATAAAATTGGAACTTAAAGGTTTTGTTGATGCGGAACGCGCTAAGCCAGCTTCAGTTCCTAAAGTAATTGAAGCACCTACTGAGGTTAAACAATAACGATATAAAACGTGAATCATCCCGAATTTTCTATTTCTAAAATTCGGGATTATTCATGTTTGAGTTTTCAAACTCAATTGAAAATAACTCCTGCTAAATGAACGTAGCTACGATTAATTCTAATCTTTCGGATGCTAAAAGTGCATTTTTAAAAAAAGACTTTAAATCTTCTTTAGAGTCAACAGAGGCTGCTTTAAAAGATGCAAAAGCAGAAAACGCTCCCCTCGATATCATTAAAGCCAAAATTTTCATTGCAAAAATATATACTACCAAAGGACGATTTATTGGTGATACTCAGTTTTTCACCAAGGCTATCGAAGTATTAGATAACATTGATCGGCAAACCATCAATGAAAAAAATCAATTAGAATTAGATCTAGTCAGTAGTGATGTTTACTTAAATTTGGATGATTTAAATCAAGCAGATCATTTTGCAAATCTAGCTTTGGAAAATGCGGAAAAGGATGATAACATTCAATCCAGAATTCAAGCAATCATTGCAAAAGGAGAAGTTTTTATTAAAAAAAATGAATTTCAGGAAGCTCAAGACCTAGCGAGTAAAGCACTCTTGCTTGCGAATAAAAATAATGATCGACTTTCAAAAGCAGATATATTTAATCTACTTAGTAAATCTTATATCAAGCAACAAAGGTATGATAAGATTTTAAGTTTTTGTGAAGAGACCTTGGCGGTGAGTCAATTAAAAGGAGATGTAGAACAGGAAATTATTGCGAGTAGTAACCTTGGTGTATATTATGCCTCAAGATTAGATTACAAATCTGCAATTCCATATTTTTTCTCTAGTTTAGAAAAATCAGAAGCGATTCAATTTGATCGACAAACTGCACAAAACTTAATCAACCTTGGAACGATTTACGCTCGACTTTTTAATCCCAAAGAAGCACTCAGTAAGTATGAAGCTGTAGTCGAAAAATATGATCGAGTCCTCATTGATACCACCAAAACAATTCTTTATAACAATATTGGAAATATTTATTTTGAAGAAAAATCATTAGATCAAAGTAAAAAGTATTTTCAAAAAACATTGGACCTTGCGGTCAAAATTCAATACACCGAGATGGTGGCATTGGCATTAGCACACTTAGCAAAAATAAGTTGCGAACAAGATGATTATGATGAAGCAGCGAATTTTGCAGATCGTGCAAATGAATTGTTAGAAGATATGAGTGATGTTAATGCCAAATCTATTAACCTACTTAATTTTGCAAAACTAGCACATCACTCTGGAGATTTTGAAACAGCAATTCTACATCTAAAAGCAGGTGTGGAGACTTCTAAGAAAGTTAGAAACGAAGAAAACGAAATTGCTTGTTATCAATTATTATCGGAATTTTTTGAAGAAAAAAATGAATTTAAAAATGCTTTTCATTTTCAAAAACTCTATGCGGAGAAGCAAGAGGATTATTTGAAAAAACAAAGGAATAGACAAATCCTAGATCAAGAAATAAAGTTTGTTACCAAAGAAAAAGAACAGCAAATTGATACGCTAAAAAAAGAGAATCAATTACAAGCCATGTTGTTGGAAAAGCAAGAAGAGGTAGAACGTGCTAACCAACAATTGACTCAAGCCAATGAAGAATTAAAACAATTTGCTTACGTAGCTTCGCATGATTTAAAAGAACCGCTTCGAATGATCGGAAGCTATACTCAAATCATCAATAGAAAATTTGCGAAGGATGCCAATGAAGATGAAAGGGCCTATTTCAATTATGTGACAGATGGTGTAGATAGGATGAATAATTTATTGGATGGCTTACTAAAATATGCAACTGTCGGAAGGGGAGAACAAATTTTAAAACCTGTCAATCTTAATGATACTTTAATCATTTGTCAATCGAATTTAAGATTATTGATCGCAGAAAATAATGCAGAGATCATCGCAAGTGAACTTCCTACCGTGAATGGAATACCATCCTTAATTTCACAGCTTTTCCAAAATTTGATTTCTAATGCGCTTAAATTTCAAAAGGAAAATAATACACCTCAAATTATCATTTCTTCGGAAGAAAAAGAGCACGAATATATCATAAGTGTAAAGGATAATGGAATCGGAATCAAACCCGAATACAAAGATCGAATCTTTGTGATTTTTCAACGTTTGCATGCTCGTACGGAGTACGAAGGAACGGGAATTGGTTTAGCACTTTGTTATAAAATTATGCAACGGATGGGAGGAAAAATTTGGGTAGAATCAGAAATAGGCGAAGGCGCTACATTTTATTTTAACTTTCCGAAAGGGTAATCAAACGGCAGAAGATGTCACCTCTAATTAAAAAGATTCTTATATTTGAGATGATGTGAGTATTCAAATCAAGATGACATCTTTTGGGCTAAGATATCATCTCTTGATTTTATAAAAAAATAAACTTTAATTTTATGAAGACCAACATAACAAAAGTTTTCCAAGTTTCGGAATCTATGGAAAAAGTATGGGCAAATCTAAGTAACCCCGCAGGAATTGTGAATTGTGTACCTGGCGCAACCTTGTTATCTCAAACAGATGAAAGAAATTTGAAAGGACAAGTTGTGACAAAATTTGGCCCTGTAAAGTTAAAGTACAACGGCGATATAAAAATTTTAGAATTGGATGAAGCTAACCATCTGATGAAATTAAAGGGACATGGTTTGGATTCAAAAGGAAAGGGGAGTGCTGACTTGGACATGGTGGGTACTATTGTGGAAAAGGAAGGAAAATGTGAAGTGACTTTTAATATGGAAATTGGAATCACCGGAGTTTTAGCTCAGTTTGGGGCACGATTAATTAATGATGTAACGGATCATTTATTGAATCAATTTGTAGATAATTTCAAAAAGAAATTGGCAGGAAATGAGGTGGATAATGAGATCAATGCAGCAAAGATGACCGTTGAGATTACAAAGAAAAAAATCAGTAATTTCTTTGGAGGAAAGAAAGATGATGCATATAATAGTTGATTGTAAGATGGTGTCATTCGCAAGAGGTTTTACCTTAATGCGTTAAATTTAAAGAGCCTCTGGCTTGTGTTTTATTTTTTTAACTATAAACACGAGCCAGAGGTTCTTTAAATTTAACGTATCGAGGTAAAACCTCTCGCAAACAACTATTCTTCTAATTTCGGAATGAGGTTTTAATTTTACTATTCAGTTCTACATTTCTACATTTAATACATGTCCAAATATCAAGAAATAATTTTTTTAATCGATAGGAAGAAATACGATATTGCTATTTCTAAAATTAAGATAGCAATTGCTAATAATCCTCAAGAATTTACTTAAGAGTGTTTTAAAAAAAGATCCTAATAATACTTTCTTTAAAATAGGATTGACTCATGCCTTACAATCTCAAAACAACATATTTTTTTTTACTGAAAAATTGAAGTTACTTAAAATTAGAAATCCGCAGGGATTCAAAGTATTAGCACTCCTTGTATATTATTTATTTGTTTTTGGAGGAATAATTATGGGACTATTTTCAATGGACTATTTATTAGAATGGATACTGACAGGAGTCTTATCAATCTTTGTGATTATGCTTATTCCATTTACCATTATTCCTCAAGTTTTGAAACTCTCATTAATAAGAGATCCATTGGGTAAACATTTAATCAGCAAAAATGAAATATTGGTTTCGATTTTTATTACGGTTTCATTGATTACAAGTATTACATTTTCTATTTATAATTCAAATAAGTTTAGCTTAGAGAATCCAAGGTATTTATTGATAGGGCTGTTAATAATTTTTGTAAGTAGTATTACAAAAGATTTTCTTGTAGCGAAAAAAATTCTTTTTTTAGAAAAAGAAAGAAAGGAATATTCAAGGTACATATTTGGATTAATGGTAGGTTTAAGCATAGGGACTTTGGGATTTGTTTTTTATCCCGAATGGAAAATACTTACTAGCCCTTTTCTTTTAATTTTAATAATTTGTTATCTAGTTTTAAAAAGAAGATATTTTAAGCAACCTAATAAAGACTTAATTAGAATTTGAAATCTTTCGTTGAAATAAATATTTTACCATTACTTATCTTAATCCAAGAGAGACAAAACCATATTTACTGATTTTATTATCTTTTTCAAAACTGTGAACTCGTAAAAGTGCTGCTGAATAATTACAAATGAACTTTAAATACATTATACAAATTGCAAAAAACGTTTCTTAATCATATAAGAAATCAAAATTAATAACAACACAAAACACCAAATCATGTATAAATTCCAAATTCTAAAACTCGCATCACTTTTTCTATTACTTACTTTTTTTAATATCCAATTATCAGCAACAACCTATTTTGTTAGCCCTTCGGGAAATGACAATAATAATGGACTTAGTGAAAATACCCCTTACCAAACTTTATCTAAAATCAATACTTTGGATTTGGAGCCTGGAGATTTTGTCTCGTTAGAAGGTGGACAAACTTTTATCGGATATTTGATTATAAAAAATAGTGGTACAGCCGATAATCCCATTACCATAAAATCTTATAATTGGAACAATGCTGGAAGGGCAATTATCCAATTCGATAACTTAGGTTCCTCCAAAGTAAAAGCATTGGAGATTAAAGACGCCTCTAATGTTATTGTTAAAAATTTAATTTTAGTTGGTGATTATATTGCCTCAGAAGATGGAAGTCAAAGCGCAGCTACTGCCAACGCAGGTTTGGATGTATTTGCTTCATCTACCAATATTTCTAATGTCATTGTAGATAATGTGGACATCAGCCAATTTACTTGGGCTGGACTTAGAGCAAAAAGTAACACAGGTTTTTCAGCCAATCAAATTCAGTTTTTAAATTGTGAAGTTCATCATAATGGTTTTGTAGGAATTGCAACTAGAGATATTGTGAATGACATTTATATTGCATCCTGTAAAGCACATCATAATACAGGTTGGGATGCTTCGGCAGCAGGCTCGGCTATTCATTTAAGTGGTGCAAATAATGCAACGGTAGAATATTGCATTGCACATCATAATGGTGGAAATAATGGTGCGCAAGGAGTAGGAGGAGGTGGTGGAATTTGGGCGAGTTATTCTTCTGATGTATTATTTCAATACAATGAGTCCTATCAAAATGAAACGAAATGGGCAGATGGATGTGGTTTTGATATTGATGGTGGAGTACAAAATGCGATAGTTCAATATAATTATTCACACGATAATTTTGGTGCAGGATTTTTGGTTTTCCAGTTTGATGATGGGGCTACCAAGAATGTAACCATCCGTTATAACATCAGCCAAAATGATGGAACTTGGGGTAAACACGGAGCAATTCATATTCATAGAAAAAGTAATATTATGAATCCTATCGAAGATGTTTACATTTATAATAATACAATATATAATGATAATCCAAATACTGCAATGATAGAAATGAATGGTGGTAATGGTAATCCTGGAACAGTAAACATTCATAGTCTTAATAACATATTTGTACAACCAAATGGAGGTACGGATTATCATTTAGTAAATAATGCAACTATCGAAAGTCAAAATAATTTTTATGATCCTGCTGATGGAGATTCTTTTTTATCTGCTCCTGGAACGGGTGGAATTATTGGAGATGCAACATTGTTATCCTCTTTGACTGCTTACCAAGTATCACTTAATTCGCCTTTAATTGGTGCAGGTGTAAATCCTACCGCTGTAAATATTAATGGACTAACAGATTATGGGACAAGTGATTTTTTTGGAAATCCTATTCCGTTCGATGGTAATTTCGATATAGGTGCGCATGAATTTTCTGGAACAGTTTCAACAACTGAATTAAGTGAAAGTCTTATCGAAGTTTATCCTAATCCTACTAAGGATATTATTTTTATTCGAGGAGAGAATGACTTTTATGATATAAATGTTTTGAATGGATTAGGTCAAACCATATTAAGTGAAAGAATGATTAATCAATTTAACTTAAAGGGATTCACCAAAGGAATTTACTTTTTAGAAATTGTTGATTCAGCTAGAGATGAAAAATGGATTAAGAAAATATTTGTGGAGTAATACTGAATTTGGTAGCATTACTATTTTTTTTTACAAAAAATAAAATTTCCTCAGGATATGAATTCAGCATTTTGGACATTTACAGAAATGGGATTAAAGCATATTGCAGATATTGCTGCATACGACCATATTTTATTTATCATAGCACTTTGTGCCATTTATAAAATTAATGAATGGAAACGAGTTGCGATTTTAGTGACCGCATTCACGATTGGACACTCTGTAACATTGGCCTTAGCAGCGTTGGATGTGATTACTTTTCCTAAGGATTTAATTGAGTTATTAATTCCAGTTACTATCGTATTGACTTGTCTTTATAATATTTTTTCAAAATCTAAAAAACCAAGAGCAGGGAAAATCTCCCCAGGAAAAGTCGCTTACCTCGCCCGACAATTAATGGTGAATTATGTCTTTGCTTTTTTCTTTGGTTTAATTCATGGAATGGGTTTTTCCAATTTCTTCAAAGCGATAGCTTCTGCCGATGAGAATTTTTTATGGATGCTTTTCTCTTTTAATATTGGATTAGAGTTAGGACAATTAATAATAGTGGGGTTTATTTTAGCGATCGCTTTTTTCGTATTGGATGTATTAAAAATTAGCCAAAGGACTTGGACGATACTAGTTTCGAGTGTGGTAGGAGTGATGGCAATTCAATTGATTATTGGACTACTTAGTGAATAATTTTTTAGCCACAGATTTACGCTGATTTTTTATGATTTTCAATAATACGTTTTTTCGACAATCATAAAAAATCAGCGTAAATCTGCGGCTAAAAAATTACAACTCAGCAGGGATTACTTTTACGAATCCTTTTTTTCCATTTCTTAAAACTTCTAATTGAATTTCCTTACCGATAGATTTTTCATCTAATAAACGATGCAAGTCATCAATAGAACTCACCTTTGAACTATTCAATCCGATGATAATATCACCCGCTAGTACTTCCCCATTATAAGCAGGAGAATCCGCTTCAATACTATGCACATGCACCCCTGATTTTACATTTAATTGAAAACGTTTAATCACCTTTGGATTAAAACGAACGGTCTGCGCGGCGATACCAATAATTCCTCTACGAACCTTTCCTTCTATAATTAATTTACCGACAACATATTCTGCAAGATTGGAGGTAACTGCAAAACAAAGCCCTTGGGCTTTATTTATGATGGCCGTATTTACCCCAATCACTTCTCCAAAAGAATTCATCAAAGGGCCTCCTGAATTACCAGGATTTAATGCAGCATCAGTTTGGATGACATCATCAATTAAGCGACTACTTTCAGTTCGAAGTGTTCGTCCCAATGCACTTACCACACCCGCTGTTACAGTATATTGAAAACCCAAAGGATTCCCAATCGCAATTGCTAATTGTCCAACTTGTAAATTATCAGAATTTCCAAATTTGATGAAAGAAAGGTTTTCAGCATTGATTTGTAAAACGGCAATATCCGTAGCAGGATCATCTCCTATTAATTGAGCAGGCTGTTGTCGGCCATCTTGAAGAGTCACTAAAATCTTAATTGCGCCATTGATGACATGGCTATTGGTAACGATAAATCCATCACTTGAAATGATAAATCCTGAACCTGTTCCAAAAGAGGGCTTGGGTTTTTGAGTTCTTCGACGACGTTGAGGAGCGGCTTTTTTATCTACTCGAATTTGTACTACAGCATCGCTAGAGTCTCTAGCTACCTGAGTAACCGTTCGAGAATAAGCATCCAATAAATGATCGTCGTTAGTTGTGGTTTTATGATTTTGATCTGAATTATTTTGATCTGATATGTAATGGATCATGGTGTAATTTTTTTTAAGTAGGAGGACAAAATTCTGTTTAGTTCTTGTTCTTCTACTTAAGTCATCTTGCTTAATATAAAGCGTTGTATAGTTTTTTGCATAAAACATTCCATTTTTGTAAAAACCATTTTTGGCGTAATTAATAAATTTTATCTAGCAAATTGGCAGTAAAAAAAGTTGCATCTGAAATAAAAGCAGATTTTTGAATTGTGGGAAAAGGGTGATTTGAAATTGATGAATTTCTAATTCGAGATTATGGGTTTTAGAAAATTCCTTAGGACTTATTTTGACGCAGACTTGTTATGAGATTTATGACTTTACTATAATTTGTTTTGACTTTTTTACTATAATGCGATTGAGAAAAGTCAAAACACGTTATAGCAAAGTCATAAATCTCATAACAAGTCTGCGTCAAAAAATAAATTGGCGTAAGCCAATTCTGAATAGTTACTTTAAATCAATATATTTGGGTCAAAGAAAATCAATAGAAAAAATAAATTAAAAATAAATAAAATGAAATCATTTGTATATGTATTGTTGTGTAGTTTTGTTTTGATTGGAACAATGGGATGCAAAGGTGATGGCTCATCAGGATTAGAAACAGGTTGGTACTATATTGTAGATGTCGAAAAAGAAAATGCAGAAGGAACCATTGCCAAAAAAATATTTAATTCGAAGGATGATAAAGTTTATCATTTAAATCCTGAATCAATTATCACCGTTACGAATATTAATAAAATAGAGGAAAGTGTAGTGTTTGGTGATAAGAAAGTAATTAGAATGACTTTTGATGACGAAGGGCGCCAAAAATGGGAAGACGCTACTGCAAAATATGTTCAAAAATATTTTGGTTTTATTTTAAATAATGAACTCCTAGTGATAAGAAGAATAGCAACTAAATCTAAGGCTGGAGCTGCTGCTGTAAATAGACCAGATTATAGTGAAGAAGAACTCGATCAGTTGCTTAAAGAAATGCAAGCATTGTTACCAAAGAAGGAAATGCCTGTTGAGAAGAAATAATTTTTTTATTGAAAAAATGAAGGAGATAGCATTGACAAGAATATCAAAGAGACAAACATCATCAATAAAAGCATTGCCCAATTATTCTTTTTTATCCATATAAAAATACCAATGTAAATAGGATATCCAATAAATAAACTTTTAAATAAAATTCCCAATGAATAAAATATTAGTTCTCCTGGAGTACTAAACATACTTTCTCCAACAATAAAATAATTACCAATCAAGGATAAAACAAAACCCAAGAAAACAACAAAAACTCCCCAAATAGAAAAAGAAATATTATCGGGATTTAGGTTTGTTTTTTTAATAAAAAAGTAAAGTGCTGCGAAAATAGAAAGGTATTGAATTGGTAATAACCACCGTTCAGGGACATCTACTACTTTAATTATCAATAAAGGGATTGTTATAAAAAGACTAGCCAAAATGACATCAATAGCATCAGGATATTTTTTAGGAGGGAGCTTTTGAATTGGTGGCGCATCTAAAATTTCTTCTTCTTTCATTTGTTAAAATTGTAAATGTTTTGTTTTTATGTTAAAATGAGAATAAAAGAATAAGGTTAATTAAAGGTAGCAACCATCTATTTTTGTTTTTTATCCAATAAAAAATACCAGTAGGAATACAAATAC
>Ga0114957_1003994_pt1 | contig 12925 bp, 12 predicted proteins | sample BantaG_FD_87175 | JGI IMG/M metagenome (GOLD analysis project Ga0114957, IMG submission 87175) | Marine algal microbial communities from Bantry Bay, Ireland - BantryBay_4 metaG | ecosystem: Host-associated > Algae > Red algae > Unclassified | place: Bantry Bay, Ireland | collected 2014-11-21 | reverse complement strand
CGGCATCGACAGCCCCTACGAACCCCCCCGAACCCCCGAAATCCGCATCGCAACAACCAACACCACACCAGAACAAGCCGCAGATACCCTCCTCGTATTCCTCCGCGAAAAAGGATATCTGGCCTGATTGGGCAATGCTGTCTGGCAACCGGAAAGGGTGCATGCCCCTTTGCCTTCTGCACCCTTCATCAAGGCTGTCGAGTCGTGGCGATCGATCAATCTGGGCTTTGTTGAGGACACGATGACCAGTCTCGCGCCGCATCTGAGGCTGGGCAGAAATTACGTCACGCGCGTTTTTTCGCGTATCGTGAGACCGCGTCTGCGTAGGCAGCCTCGTGCCGGGCGATACAGGCTTCCAGCGAGAAATACGCCCTTGCGCGTTTCTGTCCGTTCAGGGCCATTCGGGCATAGAGCGAGGCATCGGCCAGCAGGCGCTCCACGGCGGCGGTCATGGCCCCGACATCGCCTTCAGGCACGATCATGCCCGCCGCTCTGTCACCGTCGCCCAACATCTCGCGGACGCCGCCGACATCAAAGACAACCTGCGGAATGCCAATCGACATGGCTTCATGAACGCAGATCGGGCTGGCCTCGGAATGAGAGGTCAGCAGCAGGATGTCGATATCACGCAACGCTGCGGCGGTGTTCTCGACGAAACCCGGACGCTCGATCACCTCTTCCAGCCCGGAGGCCTCGATAGTGGCGAGAACAGGTTCCCAGAAGGCTTTCTGACTATCGGGGAATTTTCCCATGGCCCGGCCCCGCACGGGCGATCCGGCATCGCGCAGCCGTTGAATTGTTTCGACGAAACGATCCTGACCCTTCACCCAGTTCCAGTTGCCCAGAAGGCCCAAAACCGGCTCGGCCCGAGGAAAACTGTCCGGGTCACGCCGGGTGAAGCGCTCCACATTGACCGGCGCGTGGATGACGACGGTGTGACCACCCGACACGCCATAATGCTCAGCAACACGCTCGGCCGCCGCGACGACGACCATTGCTGTGCGCTTTACGAAGACCCCAAGAAGGCGGGAAAAGCGTTTGCTGAAGATCGTATCGTTCAGATGCCAGACCACAGGCACCCCGGCAATCCGCCCCGCAAGGGCCGGGCCGATATCGAAGGCTCCATTGACATGGATCACATCGGGCTTGTGCTGTTTCAGATAGCGAACCGTGCGCCATAGGGCCAAGGGGAGCTGGAAGGCAAATTTCAGGAATGGTCCGGGCTTGGAGGGCGGCACGGGCTTGCGCACCATCAGACGGTCCACCGGGATGCCGCTCTCGGCGATATACCCGGCGGCGCTGCCCTCCCCAAGCGGAAAGGCAACCCGAACCTCGTATCCATCGGCAATCATCCGTTCATAGACAGCCCGCGCCCGGATGGTTGGGCCGCCCGTAATCGGATCGAAAAGAAAGCAGATTACATGGAGTTTTTTCATGGGTTCTGTGGAGCCTTCTGGAGTGATCGCAAGTCGCGGCAAACTTGAGAATGACTGGTCGGTCAGGACTGCGAGTTCGAGAGCGCGGTCCGGGTTTTTGATGACCGACCTCACCCGCCCGGAGTGTGACCTGTTTCCCGGATCGCATCCGTGATGTGAGCGCACCAGATCGCCTCGTCTCTGCAATCGGTCCCGGTGCCGGATACCGCGAGATCGCTGGCAAAGTCGTCAAACATAGTCATGTAGGCATTCGCCGCTTCGATGACGTATTCCTGCAATTTCTGCCCGCGCAGATCATGGGTGACCAGCGTAGAGATATAATCGGATTCCTTGGTGAAAACCCGATCACAGAACAAGATGCCGTCGCTTCCCCAGATTTCGGCCCTATTTTGATAGGCCCGCCCCATGCCCCATTCGCAATGGATCGCCACGCCATCCTTTTCGAGCATGCACCAGCCATCCGTATCGGTCAGGCTGCCATCCCGGAATGATATCCTTGCCGCCTGAAGCTGCGGCGCTTCGGGCAGGAGTTGATATGCGAAGGATAACTGATAGCAGGCGACATCAAGCAAGGCCCCGCCCCCCAGATACGGATCGCTGCGAAACGTCTGATGAGCGAGAGAGGGCATCCCGAACTTGATCGAGATTGATTGTACCGCGCCAAGCTTTCCATCGGTAACGATGGATTGGATGGCCCGGAACTGGGGGTGATGCTTGTACATCAAGGCGCTGAATATCCGCACCCCTTGCGCCTCCGCCTTTGCGAACAGGTCGATGGTTGTGGCGGCAGAATGTGTCAGGGGCTTTTCGGAGATCAGATGCTTTCCAGCCGCGATAACGGCAAGCCCATGGGCGTGGTGCAGCCCGGTGGGTGTGCTCAACACAACGGCGTCGATGCGCGGGTCGGCCAACATTTCCTCGGGTGTCTGGAAGAAAACGCATTGCGCCGCCGCCGCCTCTTCTTCGCCGGTCGTCCGATTGCGCGTGCACAGGCCGATCAAGTCCAGCGCGTCACTTTGAAGGATAGCGGGCAACAGACGGCGTCTGGCATGACCTCCGATGCCCCATATCCCGACGGACAGTTTACCGGAGTGCATGGAACACTCCCTGTTTTGCGACGAAGATACCGACCGGCGTGATCGAGGCGATGAAGACCACCATTGCCAGATTCGGTTGGGAATAGGCCAACGCCGCCATCGGCAACAACCAGAACACTTCGATCATAAGGACAGTACGAGTGACCAGTAGATGGTTTTCGGTTCGCCGGGCCAGAGATTGATAGGCATGATCCCGGTGCGGTTTGTAGAGATCCCTAAAGGTCGTCAGATACATCAGCCTGAGCACCAGGGTCAGCGTCGTCTCCGTGAAAAAATAGCCGAGAACGATCATCCAGACCCAGAACAGATCCGGGTGCTCGCGGGTGGTAATCAAGATCAGCATAAAAAAGACGTAGCCGAGAAAAGTGCTGCCCGCATCGCCCATAAAAATCTTTGCGGGGGGCCAGTTGAACCATAGGAACCCGCATAACCCGGCGGCGAGGGAATAGAGCAGGACCGACAGTACCGTATCGCCTTCGAGATGGAGAAAGGTTCCCATGGCCACACTGATAACAATCGCCCCCGAGGCGAGCATACCGTCGACACCATCCATGAAATTGATGAGCGTTATCATCCACAGACCCGCCAGAAAGCCAATGACATAGCCGAACCAGCCAAGATCGACCGTGTAGCCAAACACGGGAATGGCCGGGAATCCTCCGATCCAGACAAGGCCAGGGGTAACCACGATAATATGGACGAGCAGACGTGTAAGAGCCGGGGAATCGGTCGCATCATCATGAAGACCCAAGGCGGCAAGGACGACCCCGCCGATGAACAGGGCGAGGAAATCAGACGTACCGACCCATCCCGCAGCATAGGCGCAAGCAATAGTCGCAAGCCATACCACCGCGAAAACGATACCGCTGCCGACCGGAATTCGCCCGACATGCAGCGATCTGTTATTTGCGATGGCAACGATATCAAACCGCAAGGCTATGGAACGCCATACGAAGACACCAGCCATCGCAGCGCCGAAAGACGCCAGGATCATGACGATATGCAGGGTATTCATCGGGTGCTAAAATCTTCTATGTGCGGCCATGGATGATCTTCAGGAACACATCCGGATGACATGATACCCTTCACCATAGCCAAATCCAGCCTGGGTGCCACGGAACATTGCCAAGGCCCGCGCCGCCTCGACCGAGCGCGGATGTGGAAACTCCGGCACCTGACTCTCGAAACAGCCAAGGGCCGCCAATTTCGCATCGATCTGGTCGGTCACATCGACGACCCAGGTTGGCGTGAAATTCGGCTCGATATGGGGCGCGTTCCAGTGGGTTTCCGAGAGGGTTTCATAGGCCGCAACCATCTTGATCCCGGTACCGGCAGGGCCGACAGGCCGCGTGGCGACCATGGCGCTGTCAAAGATCACCCGGTGGTCCACATGCCGGTCCGGATACGGGCAGAGCACAACGCTCGGCTCGAATTCTCGCACGACTTCATGGATGCGACCGTTCAGCGAACTGGTTGGCTCATTGGCAACGAGGGTGGCTGGCACCTCCAGAAAGCGCGCCTCATCGACCCCGAGAATCTCGTGGGCTTTCTTCGCCTCCGCCACGGTGGTGTCATAGGCCGCACGATCATAGAGCGGCGGCAGATGCCCCGACACGGTGAGCACGACGACCCGGTCACCCTGTTCATGACTTTTACGAATGAAGCCGCCTGCACCCAATACTTCGTCGTCGGGGTGGGGTGCGATAACCAGAACTGTCGCCATGGGCGTTCTCTCCGTATATCAGATGATCTTGACTTCAGGCATTGGCAGGATGAAGCGCCCGCCTGCGGCGGCGAAGTCGCGGTTCTTTTCCATGATCGGCCCGGCGAAATTCCACGCCAGAATAAGCAGATAGTCTGGCGGGTTGTTCTTCAGGGTTTCTTGGCTAACAACTGGAATATGCTGAAGCGGCGTCACCAGCCCTTGTTTTTTGGGGTTATCGTCGACGATATATTCAATCTCGGCACGGCCGATACGGAAATGGTTCAACAGTGTCGTGGATTTTGTTGGTGCGCCATAGGCGGCAATCCGCTTTCCATCGGCCAGCAGGGCCGCCAGTTCCTTGCGCAACTCGGCCCCTACCGCATCGATGCGACGCGAGAAAGCGCGGAAGGTTTCCGGATCATCGAAACCACGCTTACGTTCCAGAGCAAGGCAGGCCTCCACGCGCTCGTGCACGGCCAGATCGGGATGCGACTTCTTGCGCACGACGACCCGGATCGACCCCCCTTGGGTTGGCACGCGGGCGACATCGACGACGGCCATATCCAGCCGGTCGAAGAACATCACAAGCGGCTTCACTGTGTGGAAATCGACATGCTCGTGATAGATCGTGTCGAAATAGGCATTGTCATAGACATCGATCGCATAGCCGACCTCGAAGATAAACACTCCGTCATCGGCCAACAACGCTTCCACACCCCGCATGACGCTCTCAAGGTCATCGATATGGGCGCAGGCATTATGCGACGTAATAAAGGCAGCCTTGCCGTGCTCGGCCTTGACCCGTCCGGCGATGTCGGCATTGAAGAACTCGGCCCAGGTCGGGATGCCGTCAGCGGTTGCCTGTTGGGCGATCTCGGTGGCCGGATCCACACCGAGAACCGCATAGCCTTTATCCTGAAAGCAGCGCAGGCAGGTGCCGTCATTCGAGCCGATATCGACGACGAGTCCCCCCTTTTCAATGCCGTATTCGGTGCACACCCACTCTGCATATTCCTGAAAGTGGCGCACAAAACTCGGGGACGTACCGGAAACGTACTTGTAATCCCGCTGAAAAAGAATTTCCGGATCGACGACCGTGCCCAGTTGCAGATGCGTGCAATTCTGGCAGTGCATGACGGCAATGTCGTAGGTTTCCTCGGGTTCTTGCGCTTCTTCCGGGGTCAGAAACTGGTTGCCGGGCGGGGTCGGGGTCAGGTCGATAACACGGATCAGATCATGACTTCGGCAAAGACGGCAATCTTTTCTTTCGTAGGTATTCGGCATTATTCAGCAGCCTCTATCGCATGATGACGTAGTTGAATCAGTGATCTCTAGCCTCATGGGCATCGGGTGTCCAACCGTCGCGATTGGTACCGGATAGAATGACTTCGAGTGTCGAGAATAACTTTTCCCGCTCGAAATTGTCCATGAAATATGCCCGCGCATTGCGGCCCATCTGGCTCCGCTCCTCCGATGACAGACATTCAATTGACAGCACGGCGTCGGCAAGTGCCTCCGCATCATCCGCCTGAGCAACACGCCCGCCCTTCGAGGCGTGAATGATGTCTGCGGCCTCGCCATCGATAGAAGCGATGATTGGGCGACCAAGCGCCATACAAGACTGGAGCTTGCCAGGAACGGTGATCGCAAACAGCGGATCCTTGCGCAGCGAGACAAGCATCGCATCCGCTTCCGCAGCATAATAGCGAACATCCTCAATCGGGCATCGTCCGAGAAAATGAAAGTTGTCACCCAGACCGCGCGCTCTTGCTTCTTGTTCCAGCCAGGCTTTTTCCGACCCGTCGCCAAGAATTATCCAGTGGATATCGCCCTTGTCTTTCAGAATTTCCGCAGCTTTTACAATGGTGTCAAACCCTTGCATGCGGCCGATATTCCCTGCGAAAAGCAGCTTAAACCCTGTAATTTCCGAAATTGGGACGGTTTTTTCAACGTCCAGCGGCTCACTGTAAACAGCCTCGGCCCAGAAGGGCCAATACGTGATTTTTTCCGGCTCCACGCCCATCTCGATCAACCGGCTTCGATATCCCTCCGAGGCGATGAGGTTGAGGTCGCATTTGCGATAGATAAAGCTGGAGAGCTTGCCAACCAAACTCATGATGCGCCCCGGACGCAGGGTTCCGGCGGCTCTCAGTGTATCCGGCCAGAGGTCGGCAATCCAATTATAGACCGGGATACCTCGGATGCCTTTTATCACAAGACCGGACAACGTGACCGTCACCGGCGACATGCACCAGACAAAAACCGCGTCGTACTTATCCCGGCATCTGAACAGGCTCCACAGACATGCAAAAGTAGAAAAACTCAGGTAATTCAGGGCCAGAAAGAGGGCCTTTTGTTTTCCACGAGGCGTCATCGGCACCCTTTTAACGGTGGCGCCGCTGAAGTTTTCAGAATACGGTCCCAAAATTCCATAGCCAGAATAAAAAGACCCCTCCGGATAGTTCGGAATCCCAGTTAGGACCGACACTTCATGGCCTCGTTCGACTAATCCCGCAACAAGATCATTTATTCGGAAGTTTTCCGGCCAGAAATATTGGCTGATGATAAGAATTTTCATTATGCACGCAAATAATATAAGATTATGATAAATTTACTAAACTAGATTTAATGTAACAGGATCCACCATAATCACTCGTTCGACATCTGCTTCATAAGCTTTTTGATCCCGAGGCATGAGGCTTAGTGCAAGTATCTGCGTTTTTTTCTTGAAGACCGTTGCATGATCTTCCATAGGAGGCGTCCAGATCATGTCTCCTGCTTTCACCTCGAAGCACTGAGTTTCTTGATTTGAATCGTGCCACTTGTAATAGTAATCAAACACCCCGCTCAAAACATAAATATAGTGCCAATCGAGTTTGTGATAATGATTTGACCGAACCGTTTCTGGCTCTGACTCGATTAAAGATACATTATGAACTGGAATATTTGTTAGCATTTGAATGAAGCCGCGCTGATCTTTATGGGCAGCTTCTAGTTCAACCAGAAAAGATTGACGGTATTTACCGTTTTCGTCCAGCTCGCCTGTCAACTTCATGATAATACTCCCGAATGACTACTAGTCCACTTTTGCACTGTAGATTTTGTCTTCTAACCTAACAGGGCTTGAATCTCAACACTTTAGATGCCGCAATCAGGCGCTGAATTGAGGGTAACGAGGCTCAGAGTTAACGCAAATCACTATAAGCGGCCATGGATCATTTTGCTGGCGAATTTCCCTTGGAATTCCGGGCTGAATGCTGCGCATGAAGCAGACCCTCTGAAATGGTCCATCCGGCTCCCTCACAGGCGCGGCAAGTACCATATCTGCAACCTGCTGCGCACCGCGGCGAGCATCATCGCGTTTCTGAGAATGATCGACGCGGCATAGGCGATTGCGAACCCCGTCATACCGAATAGGCTCGACAGGGTTATGTAGAGAATGACCGAGATCACCAAGGCGATCAGGTTGATCTTTACCGTCAGGGTGGCATGTTCGGTCATCGACAAATACATGGCGCAAGGCCCGCTCAGCACATTGACGAGCTGCCCGAATGCCATGATGCGGATCAAGGGTCCTATACCGGCAAAATCAGGCCCCAGCAGGTCGATAAGAGGGTCCGGCCAGATCACACAGAACAGGAAGATCGGGGTTGCCAGATAGGCGTTCCACCGCACCGCCCACCGTCCGGCGTTCACGAGGGCGGTTTGACTTCCATCGGCGAAGCTGCGGGCGATGCGCGGAGCGACGATGATATTGGTCACATTGATGACGAACGCGATCAACAAGGTGATGCGCTCCGCCCCGCGCAACAGCCCGAGGTCGCGATCCGTCAGCACCAGCGCGCCGATGATGAAAGATCCCGAAGAAATCAGGAAATTGGTGATGTCGATCATCGTGAACTGGATGTTCGAACGGGCCTGTGCGTTTGCCTTGTGTTTCTTTTCCTTCACCTCACCGGGGTCGACCGATCGTCGGTTGAGAAAGAACACCAACCCCAAGGATATCACCCAAGCCATGATTCCTGCGCCGATATATAGGACGATCAAGGTCTGCAGATCCGCGGTCCGGTTCGCCGCACCAGCCAGCATGAGCATAAGCGCGCTGAGCGCGAAAACGCCGCCATTCTCGAACAGGGTGCCGAGATGCGGATAGGATAAACCCTTCAGAAAACCAGCATTCAGCGCCATCCACGTCATGAACGGGATGGCCGGTGCCAGCATCGCCAATGTGTCAAGGCGGGGTGAGGGGGGATAGCCCAACAGGGTCGGCATAAAAGCCAATGCGAGCGCGGCCATCACCGCAAGACCTGTAGAAAGCAGACAGGCCGACCCCAGCCGTGCCATTCGGTCCGATGACCAGACATTCTCCCGGTGAATCGCGATGAATTTGAGCAGGTCGCGATCCCCGCCAAACTTGGTCAGCATGACCAGAAGCAGGACGATGGCATTGGTAAAGACAAACAACCCCAGCGTATCCGCGCCGAACATGCGCCCGACCATCGCCGTAAAGGCCAACCCGCCAAAGGCGGCGATGCTGCGCGACACGCCGGTCAGGGCCAGTGTCCGCAGGCCCAGACGGTTCATTTTTCGCGCCAGGAAGGGGGAACGCGGCCTAGTTTTTCTTCCAGCTGGCCCGCCAGATGACCGAATTGCGCAACCAGATCAGCGCGCAGATCGGTGGGGCATTCATTGTCTTCCCGCGAGGCGTTGATCCGCTGTGTGAGCATTTTCTGCATGTCATCATTGACGGCAGATACGCCCAGAAAGGCGCACAGGTCATTGAAACGGCGCTCCGGCTCGGCGATGAATTCTTCGTAATATCCGTAGAATATCTGCTCTACTGGAAAGTATTTCTCATATTTTTCAATTGTCTCCATGTAGTTTGTGCGGCTGGCAAAAAATCGGTTGGGATCGGAGGATATATCATCCTTGCTCATCACGCCCTTGCCGATCTGATAGCGATAATGCGACCAGAGGCGCTCAACCGGGTCGCGCATGACGAAAATAAGGCGGGCATGGGGAACCAGCCGGGCGATCTCTGCGATCAAGGGTTCGGGCAGCGTGGCATAGGCCGGGGTGAACTCGCCGCATATGTCCTGTTCCGGCATGTCGCGGAACAATCGGAAATACCAACGGTGGTTAGGTTGTCCCCGCAGCAGGAAGCGGCGCATGTACTTGTTTTCGTAGAAGGTGTTCAGCAGGCGTTCCTGCGCTCCGGGGCGCAGGATCCAGTCCTTGGCCTTCAAGGCCACGGACATCGGCAAGGGGGCAGGCTCATTGAGCAAGGCCCAGTTGAAATAGTGCAGTTCCTTGATCCGGGTCAGGTGGATTTCGGGGTGCTGGCGCAGCACAGCATCGAGCCATGTCGTTCCTGACCGTGCGGCACCGATGCCGATAAAGAACCGCTTGCTGAATTCTAGGGTGTCAATATCAGGGGCAACAGGGGAATGGTGCATTGCAGAACGGTCCTCAGCGGGCATCGGAAGGAGCTTTCCAGGCATAGACATCACCGTCGCGTCGACCAGTATTGTCGGCGGATGCAGGTTCGCCCCGCGTCAGCATGGTCTTGAACCCCAACTCGGCAAGAAAAGCGCGAATGGGCCTATTGATCGGGATGTTGTCGTCGGTCAGGGAATGTCCCTTGGAGAAAACCCGTATGTCCGGGCTGCTTTCGAGAGTCCCGCGCGCACCCTTGAGCACTTCAAGCTCCGCACCATTGACCGTAACGGACAGATAATCAATGTGCTGGATCCCGAGTTCGGCCAGCACGGTATCGATTCGCCGGAATTCACAGGGCACTGTCGTCATCTCGGTATTCTCGGGGCGCAGGTCATTGTCGATCGACACACCATCCACGGCAATCTTGTGATCCCCGGAGAAAGCCGGGCTGAGCGTAAGCTCGCCACTCTCGTCACGGCTCCACCCAGCATAATTGACGATGTGAACGTTGCCCAACCCTTCGACATCGCGGACGTCGCTCAGGCGTTTGAAGTTTTCGGGTTCGGCTTCGATGATTACGATGGCCCCATCCGGCCCGACCGCCTTGCGCAACCGCTTCATCGTCCGGGGCCAGGGTGTGCCGACTTGCACACCGACATCACCCTTGTCGAGCGCCAACTCAAGTGGCAGCGAATTCTGGAGCCGCAGGAGCGTGCGACGCGCGGCATTCTTCATAGAGCCATCCGGCAGGAAGGTGACCGGATAGAAAACGGTCTTGGTGATTAAGCGCAGGCCGTAATTCAAATAATGGCGGGGTCGCCGGGCTTGTTTGGACATCGACAATCTCATTGAATTAAATGCACGCACACAGAGTTTATTACAGCGACATTATTAGTTTAACGCACGTGATGGCGCAATGAAGATAACACGGTGTCCTCGCTCACCCGCGGCCCGTGCCAGTGGTTGACGCCGTTTTGGATCGGTCTGCCCTGTCGGCTATGGTTGCGACGCGGATTGCTCCACGATCCCGCAAGTCAGCCACGGTGTGCATCAACGCATTGAACCGCTCCTCCAAGCCGGGGATTTCGGCCAGATTAAAGGGGTGCAGCCAATAATGGATTGCACATCCCTGTGTTGCTGCGGCCTGCAAGGCCATGGCGGATTGGCGCATCGCCATCCGTCGGCGCAGGCCGAACCGATCCTGCAGCGGCCAGTGAAAGAACATCGTGCCGGTTTCCGCGCTCAGGCCTTGCGGAGCCTGTACAGGGCCAGCGGCAGGGGGACGGGCAAGTTTGGCAGACAGTTTTGCGAGGGAGCCTGTCGCCGCCACCCCCGCCGGGGCCAGCCGCACATGGCGAAGTCCTGCTTGCACTACCGGCACTAGGCTGGCGGCATCATTTTCTGGAAAGATAAAGCTGATCGGTGCGCCCCCCCAATGCATCAGCGCCTTTTGCGCCAATGTCAGGTCATGGTGCCGGGCCGCATCGTCGTAACCCGGAGCAGAGAACCGTGCATGAGAGAAGGAGTGCGATCCCAGATCATGCGGGACCCGGCTGGCGCGCACCATATCTACCAGATCGCGGCCATCGCGCGTGCTCTGCCGGGCTTCGGTGACAAAGCGATGACTGCACTCCTGCAGATGCGACGGCAGATGGTCGAACTCCAGAGCTTCCTGCGGCGAGGCCATGCCCCCCACCGCCGCCCAGGTCAGGGGGATTTCAAGGGTATCGAGCATATCGAGCGTCCGGCGCATGACCGGCCTCAACCGTTCATAGACCCCGGCCCGTTCCCGGGCACGCCATTGCCCGGTTTCGACGACACCCCAGCCGAGTTCGAAATCCATGCTCAGCGTGAAACGGCCCGGATCAGACGTCATAACCATACTTCTCGAAAAGCGGTGCCATGATGGGGCCTGCCTCGGCCCTGTCCGTATCGGACAGCCGATCAAGGCTGGAAGGATTCATATTGCGGATGGCAAAGGGCTGGCCTTCGATATGAAGGGCGCCCTCGACCATCGCCATTTCAGGACGCGACAGCCCCAGAAATTCATAAAGGCCGCCAACCACCCCAAGCGGATCCTCGACCAGTTCTTCGTAGCTTAGCACATGCACATGCCGCAAACCGGGCAATGCGTCGTCGATGGTTTCATTGACCGCGAACCATTGTTCCGCAAGCAGGCGCATCGGGTAGGTTTCGCCGATTTCTTCGCGGGCCGCTCCGGTCGGCTGTGCCCGCCGGGCAATGCCCTCGCAGACGCAATAGCCATTGCGGCGGATCACGATGAAATACGGGTTGCCAAAGGTCTGCTCCAGCCATGGCATACGCACCGAATGGGTGATCGACTTTTCCAGGTATATCGTTGCTTTGCGCGACCAGAGCGGACCCCAGTCGCGTTTGGCGACCTCGGCGATACGCACGGCGTTTTCCTCGGGCATCGTCCATTTATCGCGGTTGCGCATCAGCATCCGGATCCAGCCGCCCGCCTGAAGATCGGGGAAGGCACTGGTCAACTTGACGCCTTCGCGGGGCAGGGTCGAAACCAGTGGATGCGCGTCCAGAACATCCCGCAGGATCGTCGTGCCCGAATTGTAACAGCCAACGAGGAACGCCCAGTTCTGCGGCTCGCGCGGGCGCGGCAGGATTGCGGTCAGGGTGCGGCGCAGCTTCGGGTGCGCATAGATCCTGCCAACGGCGAAGCCCCATGCCGAAGAAGCAAGCCGCCCCTCATTGCGCGATCGAAATCTTTTGAAGCGGTGGTAGGTACGGCCCAGCATGGCGGCGGTCCCTGAATCAATCAGCGAGGAAACATGTGTATGGCGCGGGGAGTAATGTCAGATCGAGGGTCGTCGACGCAATCCGCGACGGGTCTCCGACTATGAACACCTCTTCCTCGATTAGACTCCTGTGCTATCGAAGCGCAGCAAAAGCTATATAGTTTGAATATCTGTGCCAGTGCAATACGCATGATGAAATCCGTGATCCTGTCCGGTAAAAGAAGCGATCGGGCCTTTTGCTTCTTGCCGAGCAAGAGCAGATCTTGATCTGCCGACCGCCAGTTCCAAAAATGACCTCTGCACTACCAGACGCTGTGTTCATGGCGGAGATGGGTAATGTAGGTCAGTGACGCACGGCTATGAACTCGGGTTAATGTTCTTGTTTTGATTGTTTCGGAGTGATTCAAGGTGGCTTTCATAGCCGGAGCCACCGATGGAAGAGTTGGGTGAGAAGCCGCGTTTGCGGAGCCTTCT
>Ga0114957_1003993_pt1 | contig 12925 bp, 14 predicted proteins | sample BantaG_FD_87175 | JGI IMG/M metagenome (GOLD analysis project Ga0114957, IMG submission 87175) | Marine algal microbial communities from Bantry Bay, Ireland - BantryBay_4 metaG | ecosystem: Host-associated > Algae > Red algae > Unclassified | place: Bantry Bay, Ireland | collected 2014-11-21 | reverse complement strand
CGCCAACGCCACCGTCTGGTTGTCGGAGCCCGACAGCAGCCCCTCCAGGCCTTCACGCATGCCCGCCAGCGCGAGCATCCCCTTCACGGCCTCCCCTTCCACATTACTGGATGACGAGGCCTTGAGAGGGGTAGCCTTGGACGAGGCGGCCTTGTACGAGGCGGCCTTGGACGAGGCGGCCTTGTACGAGGCGGCCTTGGTGGGGGCTTTGCTAGCAGCGGCAGTCCTGCCGGTGGTGGTCCGGGACGCTGACGCACGATTGGAGCGTGGTGACGCCGCATGTTGAGCTCCGGCAGACGACGGCGCACCCACCGTACGGGCAGGCACCTCCGCCACGCCGCTCACCGTCTTGGCGCCCGCTGCCCCGAAAGCCAGCCCAGGCAAGCAGGAAAGCGACGAGAGCGACTCCTTTCTCTTGCGGTAGCCGAGGCCCGCGCGGCTTACAGAAGGCGCAGCATTGCGGGGCGTCGCGCTCTCCGAGAGAGCAAAGCTCGCTCCCACGGGACGTGCCGGGGGACTCGGTGCGGTGGTACCAATGCGCGCCATCGACGCGTCGACGTGCGCGTCCTCGTCGTTTGCGATCAAATGGGCCACCGAGGAGCTGAAGGCCCCCTCGGCAATCATCTCCGGGCGCCACGGGGTTTGGTAGGTCCGCATACCCCGCGACGCGGCCGGTGAGAGCGGGGTAGCAACGGGCACCGCCAACGCAGCAGATGCAGCTGCAACCGCTGGGTTGCGCGCAGCCGTTTGAGGAGTCGCCTGCGAGAAGAATTCAGGCGCCATTCCCACCAACGCCTCCGAGTCACCGCCCGAGATGTAGGCACCGGAGCCAAAGTTGTACGGCGTGTGCTTTAAGACAGGCAGGGAGTGGGGGAGCGCCAGATACTGGTACGATGACGCCGCCATGGCAGCGTCCGCCGAGGGATGAGCGCCACCAGTCGCCGGCCGGCCGCCATTGTGCGAGCGTGGTGTTGCCGCATTGGCTTGAGGATGTGCGGCAGGCGCCATATCGTGAGGAGGTGCGGAGCCCCACGAGATGGCGCCGTCGGACCAGGAGACAGGGTGTAATACCCGGGGGGGGGCAGAAGGAGATTGAGGGGGTGCAAGTGACAGATAGTATCGGTGACAAAGCAGGTTGCGACTCGGAGTGGAAAGGTGGCGTTGGGGTTGGCTGTGGGGACTGATTGCCAGAAGACACTCGCGCGCAGCACCCACGCTTATGAGCTCATCCTCCATGGCGTGCGCCGCCCACCAGCCGAGCACCCACGCGGACCGTGCGGTGAACGACTCAGCCCCCCACGCTCCCTGCATCAAAACGGGTACCGTTGCGACGCTTGGCGGCCACCCGACCCCTGCGCCCTGCCAGCCGTGGGGATGAATGAGCGCGCCAAAATCCAAAAAGAGGGAGCTTACCACGGCGCCAAGAGACAATGCTGAGCACCTGTTGCGAAAGAGGCTGGTCAGCCTCAGTAGGCGCGCGAGAGAGCGCGGGTGGTTCAAACGCGGCCCGTCCAGGAGACAAGGGGGTCAATAGCACCCAGAGAACCCCACCAGTACCCGACAAATGGCGCGAGCCCCTCCAGTAGGAACGACTGTCCGCCCGCCGTCCCCCCCTTTGCGCCAGAGCAGCAGCCCAAACGTACCCCGAAAAGCGGTTTCCGCGCGAGAAGAGCGCTACGGACACAGGCAGCCGGCGCCCCACGACAACAAGCCTGGTAGGCTCTCGCGAGCGGTGGGCGGGACGCCGGTCAATGCCATCGCGCCTGGTCAAGCGCCGGCGTCTTGGAGAATCCCATGGCGGAGAAGGGCCGTAAGGGCGCTTGGGTCCAGGACGGTGAGCCTCGGTACAAGCGCGCGCTCAGGTCGCCCGAGCGTGGTGCCTCTGAGTCGACGACACGCGCGGCGCTCCAGGCTGGCCCAGAAGCCGCGCGCGTCTTGCTGCAGGACCACTGCCTCGCGGTCGATCCGCGCGAGATTTGTCAATCTCGGAGCCGAACGCCACTCACAGTGGCTGCAGGGCACTGTAGATACTTGAAGTATGTCAGTAGTATCAGATTCAAGTCTGAACAAGTCGGTCGATTGTCCGATCGACGGCTCTGTGTGGCTAAAATCGCAGGAAAGTGCGCGCCGGGGAAGCTTGAGCCTCGCTGCTGCGGCTGCTGTCGGAGAGACAGCGTGGCCTGAGCGTTCCTCCCGCTGCCTCGCCCGAGGGGCTGACGAGGTGCTCCGCAGGGAGCTGTACCCCAAACTGTCCGCCTGCTGTTGGGTTGACGGCGCCGTTTCCGCGACAGCGGCTGGCGACCGTGTCGACAGTGGTCCATGTTTCCCACGAAGGCCACTGTCCCGTCATTCGGGCACTGGTCCTGACGCATGAGTGCCGGACCCTTGCCGACTGGATGCGCTGTCGAGTGCTTGAAGCCGTTGTGGAGCGACGTTGAGAGCTGTACGTACCTGACCGCCTTTGTGGCTTTGATGAGTGACAACTGGGTGTGGATGCACGAGCAGGCCGCCGCGCCGTCTCTGTTGAGGGGAAGAGGGAAGCGGGTTGGGGTGTCTGTCGACAGACACTGGTCATTCTGGTGGAGGGTTTCAGGGGACTCTGCTAGGCACGCACTGACACGCCGAGCACCCTCGTGTGTTTGTTTAACGTGCTTTCTCTGCTCGCCGAGGGCTGGTGCTGTGACAACCCCGTCTCCCGGCACCAGTTCTGATAGGACGGAGGCGGCGCTGCGCTGGCTGCTTCTTGCTCGTCGACTCTGGCATGGCAAGGCGCGGATGACAGGTGCATCGGTCCTCCCGCCGCGCCCCGCTCTTCAAGCATCCCTTCGCCCTACTTTTACAACTGCATGTCGACTGCGAGTGCCCCTGTGTCGCGCCAAGCTACTCGTCGGTCGTCGCGTCCTTTGGCGGTCGCGGGCGGGCCATGGCCGCCCCCCCGACGTCTGCCAAGCTCACCTGCTCTTTTCGTGGAAAGTTCCTCAACGGATATGCTGGGCTTGTCTGGCACCGCCAAACAATCCACAGGACAAGACAGCGCCAAATTGGAGGTGGCCTTCCGCCGCAAACAAGTGGCACGACAAGCACCTTGACGCCGCCGCCCGTGGCGCCGCCGCCGGCACCGTCGCCGCCGCCGCCGCCGCCGCCGCCGCCGCCGCCGCGGCCGCCGCCGCTGCCGCCGCCGCCGCCGCCGCAACCACCGCCGCTGCCGCCGCCGCTGCCGCCGCCGCCTCTTCCGCCCCATGCCGCTGCGCAGCCCCAACCACCGCCTTCTCTGCAGCAGTCTCATGTGGCGGCCAATGGCGCGTCCGCCAACTCCCTCCAAGATGGGCCAAACCACTTTGACTTTGACGAGGCCGCTGGTGACAACGCCGTTGCGGTGATAGACAAGATCATCGAGGCAACCCGGCGGCTGAAGCAGGCGGCCGGCCCGCCGCGAAAGAGGAGACAGCGAGGCAATGGCGCCTCCGAGGCGACGGCGACTGGCTACGACTACCCGACGCTAGGGGCCGAGGTTCGCGCGCACTATGGGGACATGGACGACTGGGAGAGCAACTCACCACTCGTCACTAAGCGTAAGGGGTGCCTGCCAGGGAGGTTCGACTCGTTTCGTTTGAGGTTGGTGGAGCGCTTCGCGTTGGAGGCCCATGCCGGCGCGGGTCTGTCTCTGGCCGACCAGGCCAAGCTCTTTGACCTGCTGGTGGCATGGGACCGCACTAAACCCGGCCAGCCTGTCGACGCCGGCCACTTTTTGGGCTTGCGTGACACCTTCAACTCCGCGACGGCGTTCATCACTGCGTTGAGGGACGACATTGACGCTGCGGTCGTGGATGAGGGGTGGCTCAAGGTTGACTTGGTGGAGGGGGGTGAGATCTTCCAGGTCATCTTCCGGCCGGTGCTGGAGCTGGCGCTCGAGCGCATGCGAGCCGCCAAGAGCTTCAAGCTCTGGAGCGGCGGTTACCGCCCCGCCCCGCCCACCCACAAGCGCGAATCTCCGATGGACGGCGACGCATTCAGACTCTGTGAGGCGTCTGTTATCAACGAGAACGATGAGAATGCCTTCGTGCTTGGCCTCCGTGGCTTCAGCGACGCGAGCCGGGTGTCCGACTCGGGCGGTATGTTTGAATGTCGCGGGGAGTGCGGGGCGGGCGAGGGTGTGTGTGCGTCGATGGGCCTCGTCGCTGCCGCGGTTGGATTGGCATGCACTGGATGCTAACTCATCTTTTTCTCTGCCATTTCTTCTTTTCTGTGTCTTGGACTTTGTTTTTGTATGTTTTGGTTTTTGTCTCTCAGCGCACAACCTGTACCCGTTAAGAATTCGAGTTGTAAACGAGATTACAGAACAGGACATGTGGCTCACCGCCCCTTACAATCCCATCGTAAAGAAGGGAAAGGAGGCTGGGGCGGAGGTACGCGCCAGGCGCCGCCGTGCTGCCATTTTACAACAAGTTCTGTATCTCGTTTTTCGATCGGCCATGGCGGCCAGTCACGTGGGCGTCAAGGTCGGAGTGGGACACCGCACCCTGCTGGCTTTCCCTCGACTGTTGCTCTACATTTGTGACTTACCCGAAGAGAAGGGCATCCTCTGCCTGAAGGGTGGCAAGACTCCCTTTTCCAGCTCTCTGTGTCGGGTGCCGGTCCAGCTGGCGGGGGCACCGCAGGCCTTGGAGGCCGCAGACCGCGACGCCCTAGCCGAGGCGAAGGAACAGGTTGAGGCGGCCAACCTGCTCCTCAAGAAAGAGAGGCCGTCGCGTCGCCTGTACCTCGAAAAGAATCACACCGCGCACAGCAGGATTCCTGCCCTAGCCGGCATGGCGGTCCTGACCACGGAGCCCTTTCTGCTGTACAAGATGATAGGTCTTGATACTCTGCATGTACGTCTCCGTCCGGTGCTCCGATGTGCTTCTGGTAAATCATTCTTCTCGTGTGCCAATGGTTGTGAAGTGCAGCTCTATCATTGCGTCAGGCGTCGGCCATTATTGACACTTGTCTTGCTGTTCTCATTGTAACGCTCCTTTCCTTTCTGTCCGACCCCGTGCCGCGGGTACTAGACCTCGGCGTCACCCGCATGTTGGTGCGTCGTCTCGTGCGCGTATTTTCTCACGCATGTAAGGGCCACAAGCCCAAGCTGAACTCGACAGCGGCGTGCCGTGTGTGCAACAGACGCTTTGAAGAGATGGGCCGACGCTGCAAGGCGAAAAAAGACGCACCAGGGTGCGTTTCCCTGCTTCTGGCCTCTACGTTTGTTTTTCGTGCTGCCCCCGCGCTGCAACGTCCGCATGCTTCATAGCAAGTACTGCCTATGCTTTCCACTGCTTCCTCGCCAGGGTACTGCCAACTGGTATTTTCTCTGCGGCTCGTCTTCCATGCGATTCCTACGTGCACCTCCACAGGTATCTCGTCGCCCTCAATGAGCTGCAGGCGTCCTTCACCGGCGAGGAGCAGCGGCTCGGCATGTTCATCTTGCACCACGCCGTGGCTAAGACGTTTTCGATTGGCGAGCCGAAGGACGGCAGCGAGTCGAATGACTCGGATGAGGCGGCTGGCAGCAAGGCGTCGGCGGCGCGCACCAGCCGCAAACAGCGCGCCAAGGGCAAGAATGGCGCTAAGACTAAGACAGAAGCAAAGGCAAAGGTGCCAGCCCAGAGGCAGGGAGCCCACAGCCAGGTGGTCCAGCCGTCGGGGCCGCCGGGAGCTGCCACGGAGGATGTTCCCGAGCTCACCTTTGACGAGGGGGGGGACTCGTCCGAGGACGAGCTGCCACCCGGGGTTTCCTTTGACTGGGACTCGTACAAGGCTGTCTTGGGGGACACTCCTTTCGAGGACGCTGTGACGGCGATGTTCGCCGAGTATGCGGTCTTGTACGGTCGCATTGCAGGCTGGACAACGTCTTCTACCCCCCCCGACCTGACCGTTGACGAGGCCAAGAGCTTGTCCGACCACGCCGTATCCTTCATCAAGAACTTTGTGCGCCCCATCTTAGGGGAGGTCCATACGCCGAAGATTCACAAGCTCCTGACGCACATCCTTGGCGCCATCAGGTACCACGGGAACATCCGCAATGGCAACACGAGCAGAAATGAAGCGGGGCACAAGACGGACAAGCGGTTCTACAACTGGACCAATAAGGCTGTGAGTACCTTCACCTCCCAGATTGCTAGGCAGTCGCAGGGTACCCAAACGGTGCTCGCCAAGAACGCCAAGATCGACGCCGCCGTCATTAAGGCGGACAAGCTCCGCCGCGCCCGTCGTGCCCTTTCTCGCGGCGGCAAGCTCACGTCAGAGGGAGAGCGGTCGGTGCATAAGGTGCCCCGCATCGCCGTGGGCGGCCTGGCTCAACGGCCGGGCCTCGGCCGCCTGACCCCCGTGCTCGGTATGCGTGCGAGCGACAAAGTCCCGGTACTCGGCCGGGTCACGTTCTACGCGATGCTTGACTGCGGGACGCGGCTGCGGCAGACTCTGCGCGCTTCGATGGACTATCGTCGCAAGGGGCCGTGGCTTGATGACATCACCTACACCGTGAGCGGGGAGGCGTCAGTGCCAGATGAGGAGACCGGGGAGTCCTCCGCACCCATCCACTTCAGGGAGGTGCGGGCACTCAGTCGATTCAAGGAAGAGGATGTGGCCATCGTGTGCAATATGGAGGAGGTGCAGGCGGACAAGGACTGCCCTCTCGGGGAGTGTGACTGCACGCGTTGGAAGTGGAAGGTGCTGGCGGAGGTGGACGGCGACTGGTCAGTGTCGGCTGTGCCCATCTCCAGCGTGCGCTGCGTCGTCCACGTCGTGCCAGACTTTGCGCAGCTCACTAAGCGCAAGAGTGTCAAGGCGCCACCGGCGAGGTACAGCGCCTCGGTGCAAGATAGGCAAGCTATGTCCTACTATGAGAATGCCTTCTGTCCGTGGGACTAAGTCAAAGAAAGACTCGTGTTTTTCGACCCTTTCGCGTTCCCTCTCGCGCCGTCTCTGTCTCCTCGCCCCGCGTTTCTTCAGAGGGCTACCTTGGGGGGCGTCGCCGTGGCGAGCTGGTCGCACCGTCACTAGTGTTTTCCTCTGAAGAGCACCCAGAGTCGTCAGCCAGGTCACTACTGCGACTCCCTGGGACGGCCACGTAGGGTGCCGCGAAGTAACGTGAACCACAAACCAGCCAAGATCTGGCGATGCTCCGCGAGTCCGAGGGAGGAAGAGAGCAAGGAAGCTCGTGATCCCGGATCACGAGCTGTTCCGCATCGCTTCCAGCTCCTCACAGCGGAGAAAAGGGGGAGCTCTCGGGTTTTCTCCGAACCACGACCTCCTGAGAATACAGTCAAGTCGGATTTTGATTCACATCGAGGGACCAGGAAGCCATCGTATTGAGATCGGCGATGAGATCCGCGATGGCCAAATACGATGGGACAATCGCCATCGAAACGCCACGATGCCGTTTGTCCCCAAAAGAGACGATTGGGGCGTAAAGGAATCGGGACCATCACCTTTCACGAACACGGGCCGTGAGTGCTGCATGTGAATGCTGCGCTGACCAATTACAGAGCAAGGTTGACCCTTGCTAACTGCTCATGGGGCCACCAGACAGGACGGCGCGTCCGGGCGTCAGCGTCCGGAAACAGGGGTGTCGGCCAGACATCAGCTGCCCACACAAGCACACAGACACAGAGCGTCCTGATAGCAGGACGGGCCCGGGCCCCAGATAAGAGCACGCGTCGGCACGTGGCCATGCACACCCGACAGCGCAGGCCGGTCGATGGTGGCAGGGCCGTGCATCTTTCATCCGACCGCGGCCGCGACCCCGTCGATGTCGCCGCCCCGACCACCGCCGTCGTCGCCACCCTCCACCGCCCTCCCGCCCTGCGCACGCCGCTTGCGCACCCCGGTGTACCCTCGCTTCTGCTCTTCCATTTCCCCCGTCTTGTTTGGCGTGCCCCACGCGCGAATCGCGCGCTGCTGTGATCGGGAACGCGCATGGCGCGGCGTGGGGGGGCGTGGGATTTCGGGCGGGCTCTTATGGCTGGCGCACACGGCGGCGGCGGCACCGGCGGCGGCGCAGGCGGCGGCGCCGGCTATTAAGCGCCGCTGGGTGCCGCGGTTGAGCAGCGGGTTGCTACCCCCGCACCGCAGCGGCGGATCCGCGGCGGGGACGGGCGGTGCGGCGGGCGGGTGGGGCGGGGGGGATTTGGGCGCGCTTGTTTTTGGCCGGCGCGGGCGCCGGCGGCGGCGGCGACGCCGGCTGTCGGTCGCCGCTGGGTGCCTTGGTGGAGCAGCGGGGCGCTACCCCCGCACCACAGCGGCGGATCCGCGGCGGAGACGGGCGGTGCCGCATGCGGGTGAGGCGGGGGGGATTTGGGCGCGCATTGTTTTGGTCGGCGCGGGCGGCGGCGGCGGATTTGGGCGCCCTATTTTTCGGCCCGCGTGGGCGGCGGCGGCGGCGGCGGGGGCAGCTGTCGGGTGCCTCTCGGTGCCGTGGCGGAGCAGCGGGGCGCTACCCCCGTACCGTAGCGGCCGATCCGCGGCGGCGACGGGCGGTCCGGCTGGTGGGTGGGGCAAGGGGGATTTGGGCGCTTTTTTTTTTGGTCGGCGCGGGCGGAGGCGGCGGATTTGGGCGCCTTTTTTTTTGTCCGCCCGGGCGGCGGTGGCGGCGGCGCCGCCGCCCCCGCCGCTGTGCGGCTTCTGTGCGTCGATGGCGGTCGACAAGGACGTCGAGGCACCCTCGGCGGAGTGCGTGACCTGTCCGTTCGTTGGTTCTCGAGCGACCGCACATGCGATCGCTGCCCGTGTTGTGGAGGTGCCCCCTTGTGCATCGCCGGGCCCTGTGGTTCACGGTTCTCAAGGTATCCTCCGACGTGGACCAGTTGCTCGTGGCTGAAGCTTCCAGGATGATACTATACGTCAAGGTGGGCGCGCTGTGCCGCCGGGTGGCGTTGCGCGTCGACGACGTATGGCCAGGCGACGCTCTGCTGCTCCCGCCCAACGACCTTATGGACCTGCCAGTGAAACGGCCAGCGACGGCAAGTTTGATTTTGCGGCCGACGGAGGTGCGCCCCGGCCGCCGCGTGTTTCTCGTGATCGCAATCGTCGCGATCCCGTGCTGGTGGAGGACTACGTTCAGGAGGCGCTGGCGGCATGCATTCGCAGCACCTGTGGGCTCTCGTCGTCAAGACCTATGGCAAGGAAGGCCTCGGTGGTGACGGCTCGCGTCATCGGCGACAAGGGCTCTCGCTCGCGAGCCATTGTCCTGCGACAAGGGCCGGGCAAGCGGGACGCGAGCATCTTGTGGGTGTCGAGCCGGGACGGCATTTTGCGCTCGTGCTTCTACGGCCATGAGAACGCGCTCTTCCTCTCCGCGTCGTCGCGGAGCCCGACATGCAGGCACACGATGGCGTTGCGCCAGGCGCTCTCGTCCTCGGACGTCAGCGCCGGCACCTTTTGCTCGCGCATGCGGCTGCGGGCCGACGCGGCGGATGTCTCGGTGTGCGAGGATGACGGGTCGACGGTCCTGTGGTCGATTTCTTACCACTCCGTCTTCTCGCTCGTGACGTTCAGCGACGCCAATGTTGCCACGTGCGTCGCGCCCTGCTGCCGTCGTTTCCGCCGCCGATGCGGTCATGTACGTGTCGCGCGGGAACGCCGAGGACCAGACGGTTTTAACGACGTAAACTTCGGGACGACACCCGCGGCCGTCAAGGCCCCATTACACGCGAGGCGACGCCCCCCCCCCGCGTACGATAAGGTCATCCATAACGAGGAGGAATACGAGGGGTTAGAGAAGTTGGCCTCGGACACGATGCGCTTTCCACAAGACTCGGCGCCCGTCGACTTGGCGGCACGGCCGTCTCGCAACCTCTTGCCGAGCACTGTAAAGCTGGGGCAAGGGGCGGTTTGGAACCGCACGGCCGACTTGAGACAAGCGCTCAAGCCGCAAGCTGCAGGCACCGCGCCGGCTGATCGGCCGGATCATGCCAGGAAGGTGCAGCTGATTCTCTCTTCCATGATCGGCGCCGGCGCCATCCGAGATACGAGGGACGCGCTCGTCGAGCACTGTTGTGGGAGCTGCGGCCAGAACCGGGAAGAGCGGCACAAGGTGGTGGCGGAGCCTGGTTTGCTCACGACCCACCACCCCACGGCCCCGGCGCTGAAGGTATGTCGCTCTGCCTGGCTTTCTTGGCTGCTCGTTTTCTCGTCTGTTTTGGATCAAGCCACTTGATTACATGAATCTTCCTCCTCAATATACAACCACTGACCATTGAGCGCCACCCGGTCATCATCTTGTGCTTATGTTGTTTCTCTTTGAGCAGGGGCTGGTTGGTCGGTGGGTGTGCAACACGGGCAGCTGCAGGCGTGTTGTTGAGTATGACGGTGTTGCCGACGGCCTCTTCTCGATGCAGAGGCGAAACAAAAACGGTCGCAGGCTCCTGCTTACGAGAGGACTCATCGACAAGCTCCTGTCATTCATCATCTCGGGGCGCACGACGTATACGGCGGCGACACGGCACCTGTCGACGGACGTGTTGTCGTTTTCCCTCCGGCACCAAGACGTTGTTAAGCTCGGCACCGCGGCCATCAAGACGCTTCACATCTCGGCTGAGACGGCTCGCTGCCCGCTCTGCGGCCCGAGCCCAGAGTTAATCGTCATATACGCGCAGTCGCTCGGCTGCTCGAATCCGGATGACACCGCGCCTTTCCGTCCCGGGGAGGACTGTCCCGTGCTCAACATCCCGGCTCACAAACTGTGCGTGTTGGAGCGTGCTCCTCTGCGCTCGGCTGTGACCAACGTTCTGAGGACATCAGCTCCGTTGACCACCGCCCAAGCCTCCCTGTTCCGATCGTGGCACGAACAGATTGGTGCTCCGGGTCGCCTCTCGCCAGAAGCTGCGGTGGCGGAGCTCTTCTTCCGGTTCTTCCCGCTCGGCCATGAGCAGCCGGGAGACACGGACGAAGGCGACGGTGCAGGCGCCAAGATGGACGCCGGCACTGTTGCTACGTCCGCCGCGTCTGAGCTGCCGGCTAAACGCAGACGGGGCAGTGCGTCAAGAAACTTATAGGACGCTCTGCGCCTGAATACGGACGGCGCGGTGGTCCTCGGTGGCAAGCGCCCGGTGGCCAAAACGCCCGCCGACTCGTGGCGCAACCGGAAGGGGCTCTGCGCTCCCGCGTTCGACATCTACTCGCGCGAGGACGACGGGCTGTGGATCTGCGTTCGGCCGTTCTTGCACGCAATGCTCACCGAGACTGTTAAGGGCATGTTCCAGGCCTTCGACGAGCGCGCCGTTCGATTGCTCTCCAAAACCCTCCGCATAATGAGGCGTGGCAGTTGGAGGTCGCTCACCAAGGCCGTTGACGGAATCGGCTTTGTTCCGGGGTTCCTCGGCTGGTTTGTGGACAAGCTCGACGAGGACGAGCGCATGCGGCAGGCCACTTGGGGGCTGCTTCTCGCTGCCGTCAACGTTGAGAAGTACGTAGACGATACGTTCGCGGCCGTGGCCAACAACAACGCGACGCTGGACGCGGGGTGGAAGAATGCCGCGTACTGCCAGAGGTGGAAGAGCATGCGCACGCCGGCGGACTACAAGTGGTGGCGCGCCGAGCAAGTGCACCTAGAGGACTTGTAAGAGGACGATTTTCTCGTGATCTTTGAAGTTTTGCGGGTCTGCCGCGCGTGCGACCTATTATCACCGACTCGGAGGCGGCGAAGCGCCGCGTGCAGTACCAGGGGAAGGACCGGCACGTGGCGGACCTGAAGGGGAAGGGCAACGCGTGCTACAAGGCCTTTTCGATCAAGGCTGGGCTGACCCAAGGTGTCTTCAATGTGGTTTGCCCTGATGTCATCACATTGGGCTTTCGGTGTTTGCTTTGTGCCGAGAGTGTGGGGGACGCGTTGTCGATTGTGCTCGAGCGCTTCTCCAAGCTCCCAAAGGCCATATTTTATGACGTTGTCTGTAAGCTGGACAAGAACGCCATGCGGCGCGTGCGGAAGTTGATGCGCGCGCAAGGTGTGAGGTGCATCCTCGACCGGCCACATTCCATCACACACTCGTGCTCGCTGAATTACATGCGGATGAGTGTTTGGGGACCACTGCCGGCGTCGCCTCCCAAGCAGCTGAGGTTTCCCACTCCATTGCAGTCGTCAACCGGACGAGCCTTGCGTACATGTCACCGTCCACTTACATGTACCACCGCATGGTGCAGATGGCATTCATAAAACTACGGAAGCTGTACCGTCTACACGCCGGCAGCGGGGCGGGGCAGAACGACCATTTGACTCTTGCCCCCTTTTTCCACGCCAAGATCATGCACAAGTGCGAGCGTGTGACGGTGTGCACGTGTGCGTCGGCGGCGTGCACGGACGGCGGCCAAGATGCCGGCCTTGATGAAGCAGCTGACGCGGCCGCGCCTGCAATGAACACAAATGCAGTGGCTCGCCAAGCATCAGGATCCGTAGCAGGTGTTATTTATCAAGGTCTCGGTGACGGTACGGCAAACGCGGAGCTGGCCGAGGCCGATCGACAAGTCGAACAAGAGCCGTGGGGTTTCGAGATTGCCGAAGCGAAAGGCGCTGTACATGTGGACAAAGGCGCCGGTCGGCACGAGGGCGGTGGCGACAAGGATGTCGTCGGGCTGGCTGTGGACAAGGCAGATCGCCTCACTGTGCTCCGCCACATGGAGCTGCTGGCTCAGTTTCATGGGTGGGCGGCGGCCAGGTCGTCGCGCAACGACCTAGTTCTGGACACCAGCCCGATACCCAGGGCGCAGCGAAAGCTCGTGGACGAACTCACCGACCGGCCGCTGTCCAAGGTGTAGTACTCCGGGGCCCCCCATGCGCCAGGGGGCCACCGCGGGGACGTCGGCGACGGCGGGGGACGTCGGTCCCCGACGCGTGGTGGCGACGCCAGCGGCGGTGGTGGCCGACGGGTTGGCGACGCGGGATGGCGGGGCGAGG
>Ga0114957_1003992_pt1 | contig 12926 bp, 12 predicted proteins | sample BantaG_FD_87175 | JGI IMG/M metagenome (GOLD analysis project Ga0114957, IMG submission 87175) | Marine algal microbial communities from Bantry Bay, Ireland - BantryBay_4 metaG | ecosystem: Host-associated > Algae > Red algae > Unclassified | place: Bantry Bay, Ireland | collected 2014-11-21 | reverse complement strand
GCGTTTCTGCGATTCCAGCGATTCTGTGATTTGGCAAATATAATTTTGAAAAAACAATTAATAATTATTAAAAAAATAACGTTGTGAAATGCATCTAATTATTTAAATGAACAAGTTTTTACAATGAAATAACAATACTAAATTGCAATAGAAAGTAACTTAGGTCAATAAGTTTTCATCCCAAATTCCTACCTTCGCATCATGATTATTTTCTACAGTCAAGATATAGACAATGGTGTTGCTAGGCTCTCAGGTGATGAGTGCCAACACTGTTCTAAAGTTCTACGTAAGAAAATGGGAGACGAAGTTTATATAACTGATGGTGTGGGGACTTTGTATGTTGGTATAATCGGTATGATCTCCAAACGAGAAGTCGAAATAGTGTCTTTGTCAATTGTCGAAAAGCAAGATGCCCCACATAGAATTGGTATTGCTATTTCGCCAACAAAAAACATAGATAGATTCGAATGGTTTTTAGAAAAGTCTACGGAAATAGGAATAACTGATATCTACCCATTTCTTAGCAAGAGATCAGAACGAAAATTTATAAAACCAGAAAGATTAGAAAAGAGAATGATCGCTGCAATGAAACAATCCAAAAATTTATTTAAGCCAACATTTCATGAATTACAACTGCTGAAGGAAATAGTTTCTAGTGATATTAGCTTCGAAAATAAATATATTGCACATTGTATGGAACCAGAATCGGCATTACAAAAGTTATATACAAGTGGAAGAGATGCAATCGTACTTATTGGCCCAGAAGGTGACTTCACAGAAGATGAAGTTTCTCTGGCTACAGCCAACAATTGGACAGAAGTATCGTTAGGTAAGTCAAGGTTGCGAACTGAAACAGCAGGATTGGTAGCATGTCACCTTTTGAATTTGTAGTAAAAAGAAAGAATGAAAGTATTTAAAATTACATCATTGATATTGGCATTAGGGTTATTCTCTTTTACAATGTTGGATAATGAGAAGCCTAGCCTTCAACTGGCACTTTTAAAATATAATGGAGGTGGAGATTGGTACGCAAACCCAACAGCTTTGATAAATTTAGCAGCCTTTAGTAATAAGTTTATAAATACAAACTTTGATCTTGAATATGCGACAGTAGATGTGGGTAGTGCAGAAATATTTAATCATCCATTTGTTCATATGACAGGACATGGGAATGTGATATTCTCTGATTCAGAAGCTGAAAATTTAAGGAATTATCTTGTCGCAGGAGGTTTTCTTCATATCGATGATAATTATGGAATGAATGATTTTGTAAGACTTGCAATGAGAAAGGTGTTTCCAGAAAATGATTTCGTAGAGTTGCCGTTTCAACATCCAGTATATCACCAACGATATGACTTTGATAATGGATTGCCCAAAATACACAAACACGATAGTAAGCCAGCCCAAGGGTTTGGAATTATCCACGAGGGGAGGGTAGTATGTTTTTACAGTTTTGAGTCTGATCTAGGAGATGGTTGGGAAGATCAATCCGTGCATAAGGATCCAGAAGATGTTAGAATCCGGGCATTAAGAATGGGTGCTAATTTAGTGAGTTATGCTTTTCAACAATAAAGACGGTCTACTATATTGAGATTTCCAAGCTTGCAAAGATTGGAAAGTTCACGGTTAATAGTTCCTAGACATTATTTTGATGTAAGAATTATCGATTTTGGGTTTACCAATCCTTTTGAAGTTTTACATATTAAGTCATTTTATTAAATTTGCATTAGGGTAATAGTCTTAGAGAAATAATAAAGAAAAATTAAACACAAAGAATGGGAAGAGCATTTGAATATCGGAAGGCAGCAAAAATGAAGAGATGGGGAAATATGTCACGTATATTTCCAAAATTAGCAAAAGCGGTGCAGATGGCTGCTAAAGAAGGTGGACCTGACCCTGACATGAATGCGTCACTGAGAGTAGCAATCCAAAATGCGAAGGCTCAAAATATGCCTAAGACTAACATAGAGGCTGCTATAAAAAGAGCAGTCGGTAAAGATGCAGAAGACTTCCAAGAAGTACTATACGAAGGCAAAGGTCCTCATGGAGTATTGATCGTTGTAGAATGTGCTACAGACAATACAACTCGAACAGTAGCTAATGTGAAATCATATTTTAATAAGACGGGAGGAGCTCTTGTGCAAACGGGTTCATTGGACTATATGTTCGATAGAAAAGCTGTTTTCGAATTTACAAAACCTGAAGGTTTTGATCCTGAAGAATTTGAGTTAGAGATGATAGATTTTGGACTCGAAAGTGTAGAAATAGATGAAGATACAGTCTACGCATATGCTGAGTACACTGAATTTGGTAATATGTCGACTGCATTAGAAAAGATGGGAATTGAAGTAGAAAAATCAGATCTCCAGAGATTACCTACGAGCCCAGTAGATTTTACGGATGAGCAAATGGTAGACATAGAAAAACTAATAGATAAGCTAGAGGAAGATGATGATGTCCAAGCTGTTTTTAACAATTTGGCGTAATCTAGAATTGATTTCTTAGTTAAAATATTTTCAAGATTAATAAAAGCGTGCTATATTTAGTTTATAGCACGCTTTTGCTTTTAGCGAATAATCCAAATATTACAATTATGAAAAATGCTATTGTTAAAAAATGTATCCAATGTGGAGATCCAGTACGAGGTAGATCAGATAAGAAATTCTGTTGTGACGATTGCCGTACTGCCTTCAACAATGTCCTCAATAGGGACGCCAATAATTTCATGACTAAGGTCAATAGAATTCTAAGAGGAAATAGAAGAATATTAGCTGAATTTAATCCAAGTGGAAAAGCCAAAGTACGCCGCGAAAAATTATTAACTGCAGGTTTTAAGTTTGCTTATTATACCAATGTATATGAAACAAAAGCGGGGCGTGTATACAAGTTTTGCTATGATCATGGATATCTTGAGATAGATGAATTTACACTTGCCCTGGTCCATCGAAAAGAGTATGTGGAATGATATTTTAGATGTATGTCATAATCTGAGACCTTCGAGGTTTTCAAAGCCTCGAAGGTCTAGTTTTGGAAATGGAAGTAGATAATCAATGTATTTATTGATAGATATCTTAGCAATATTAGTATAGTGTCAAACTTAAAACCCTTCTAATCTTGCCGACAATATTGCCTTTTCATCCATAGGAAAATGCGTATGCCCTTTCCACTCCATTGCTAGATAATTCGCGGTGCGCTCTAGCGGTTTCGCAAATTCTTCAGGACAATCATCTGAATTGCTTACACTCACCAATTGTAACGACATACCACGAAGGGCACGACCAGTATCTTTCTCTTTTTTTAGAAGATCAGTAAATCGATCTATGAAATTTTTCATTATACCACTCACAGAATACCAATATATTGGGGATGCTAGAATGATATGATCATATTCTTTGACCACGTGCTTCATGAATCCAATAAAGTCATCATCACTATTTTCGTAGTCGTAATCATAGGGCATAATGACTAATTCCATGAGATCCTGAAACTTATAACCAGACCTTTGGATTATAGCGTTGCACACATCATAAGTATTACCCATTGGATTAGAGCTTCCCATGATTACTATTGTATTCTTCTTCATAAAGTATTTTTAATTTAGTGTAGTTTCCTGAGAGGTTTCCTTTATTATTGCAAGCATCAGACATCTGAGAACCGTTATTCTTGTCTTGAGTATATACAATCACTTTCTGATCTACAAATCGGATCTGCAAGATTCCATTTAGTTTGTCATTTTCATAATTCAGAGGGACAAAAAGGTCTTTGTTTATAAACTCGCCAACAGAATGAAATTCGCAAACATTTTTCTCAGTTTTACTGTCTTTAACTTTGATGTCTACAACCCATTCTCCATTTTCAGTTTCGTTGACATACATTTTATTGTAGTATTTCTTTGTCCCATACATCCCTGTTTTATACTGTCCACTTTTTGATTTGAGTTGGGTTTTGGTCCATCCTTGTGGTTTTAGGCTAAGGCCTGCTTCCCCAGCAACAAGATTGTATCTCATTTCTTTTTTAATCATTTTTCCATCTGGAGTCTTGACCGACATTGTTTCTATAAGTTGGCCATACTGACCTGAGTATTTTTTCTTAGCATTTGCAGGAGTATCTGCGACTTCATCTAGGTATATTTCTATTGGAATACTATTCAAGATTGAGAATGATTTAATCATAGATTGACCTTTTTTATCAGTAAGTACTATGAAAGATTCATCTTTGTCGTCATCATTTAGATCAGTAAAGAAGTACTTTTCGACTTTGCCTTTTGCCATGTAGTTTTCTTCAGATTTACCTTTGATATTAATTGTTGTTTCATCTTTTGACTTATCATAATTATAGGTAAATACCATGTCATCATGATTAAATTCACCAGAAGAACCGATAGATTTTTTATGAGGTTGCTGGGCAGTATTATTTGTTGGTGAAGATTTATCACTTTTACAAGCTGATATTGAAAAAACTGTGAATAATAAAAATAGATACTTTTGCATAAAGATTATTTAGCCGTAAATATACTGATACTTTGGATACTAATATGATTTTCAATTAAGACGTGTGTATGATAAAACGCACTAAATTTAATTCAGGATCAATGAGTCAAATGGAACGAGTAGATGGAATATAAAAGAAATAGATCGAAGCGAATAAGAATGAGTTATATGATTCAAGATTTTATCAGTAAATTTTTCTGATGCTAGCTAGCATCGTATCATAAAAAATGTTTGGTGAAGTCATTTTATAAATATCATGTAATCTCATTCCGATAGCCATAAGCAAAACATTTTTTTAAAACCATCAACTCAAAGTGCAATAATTCAGAATATTATTTCTTGAAAAACATTTGATTGCCAATGAATCATTGGAAAAAACATGTTGAGCGAATCATAGATTGGTTTGAGGATATCAGGTTAATCGAATAAAGTCTCGAATTTTTTCAATCACTAATCCTACAAAACAAAAGATTCACCTTTTAAAACAACTATTTCTATCTTTTTTCTCAAAAAGGGTAACTTTTATATTTGTCAATTACACTCTATACCGAACAGTTTATAATGCTATTTTTTGTCATTTAATCTCTCACCTTTTAAGACTTCATATAAGTAAGACTTCTTAAAAACGGCGATATACCATCAAGCTTTTAGTCGACGAAAAGCATGGTAGTGTTATCACCAACCGAGCACAGCGCGCACTTGTGCTCTGGGACTGTCATGTCTCGTGGCCACTTGATATGATTCATTTTTTAATCACTTAAAAACTAGAATCATGTTAGATTTAATAATAATTGTTCTCGAATGGATAGGGAACACAGATGGAGGTGTTTAATTCCACAAATAGGAAAAGTAAGGGGACTTTAAGTTCCCTTGCTTTTATTGATTTGTTTCGATAACCATATTCGATGATGTAGATGTTTGTATTTATCTAAATTTATTGAAATTTTTCTATGTTTGCTTTTAATAAGTTGTTCCATGACCAATAGGAAGTTTAATCTTGGTAAGTAGAAAGCCTTTTCTGAACCAGTTTTAGTTTTTCTTAATCTACGTTTAAAGTTATCTATTGTGTTTTGTGCCAGTTCGTATTCCTTTTCCATATAAAATGCCTTTATCAAGAATATCAGACTAAGAAGGGTTAATCTGAGATTTTTAGAATGTAAACTTCTTAACAATAGTATAATGTCTTTAAATTTCCCTTCCTCTCTTTTTACATAACATTTAGCAATTGCTACTGCAGTCTCTTTATCACTACTGTCAATTATATGTGACCATTTATCTATGAATTGATATGTCATCTCAGCTCTTGATGTTAATACTATGACACTTATCATATTTAAAAAGCTATTTGATTGCATTTTACCTAAATTCATCAATATCGTGGATGAAAGTCCGTAGTCATAGATTTTGAAGATAAATGCTTTGTTTTTAAGTTTCCCTTCATTCCACATTTTTACACTGTACAAAATTGAATAAAGCGTGATGAATACTTCAAGATCAGATCCTTTCTCTATTTCTTCATTAATTAATAATTTATATAGTTTGTCTAGTGATTTTTGGTCTTCTTCTTCACTTAAATTTTGTATGATTTTCGTAACCTCGCTTGTTTTTGATGTTAATAAGTTTGCGATGCTGTTTTCAAGAGTACGTATTGTTTCTGAATAGTCAAAATTATTCGAGTCTCCCCAATTATACATTTGAGCAATATAGAGATGAGAAATTTCTTTGTAGCTATGCATCCAATATTCAACCAATTTTTCTAATAATTCTTTTCCTTCTCTATTCTTCACAGGATTTTCACTGAAATAGTGATATTTATACAATTTGTGCATATAGTCACTTCTTTTCAGATCTATTTTACCTTGTTGGCTTAGTTTCTTATGGACGCGGGCAAAAGTCTTATCCGCAAGTTCGAAAATTCCTCTACGATTGTACGCTTTGACCAGGTGAATACCACATAGTACTTTGTCTTTTTTTATTTCATACCATACCAGCCAATCTTCGAAGATCAAGTACGTCATAGAACATAGATTAAGAAACCTTTTCTCTGCCATCTCTGGGAATAGGTGTGCCCGAGTTTCTTCTTTAGAGCTAGGGGTTTTATTCACCTTATGACAATTATACATGTAGACAAATAAGTTATAAGCATCAGAGGTGTTTGACGTCTCCATAATAACATATCGTTGAAGTGATTTCCATTCTTCTTTGAATAATGATCGTAGTGCGATATATAGCTTTGTCTGCTTCATCGGTAGGTTTTTTAAATAAACGGTTATTTATAATGTGCTAAATATATGGGAAATATTTATAAAAATTATTGTTAAGTATCTGATTGTCAATATGAATATTTATTAATTCCTTATTTTTATGTGGGAAATAGGTGAAATTGTGTCTTTGTAAGTGGTTCGTTGTCAGGTATATTTGGTTTATAATTAATGAGGTATTAAGATCAATACGATATTTCTTAATTCTAAAAAACCAAAACTATGACATGTGCAACTGCCCCTTTTCAGCGATTGTTGGTGCCAACTTTTCAAACATTAGAGCTTATCAATGTTTCAGAAATTATCTCAGTACAAGCTTACGAAAATTACAGCCGTCTCCAGTTAACACAAAACCGCCATTACGTAAGTACTCAATCGTTCGGCAAGTACACTGTCATGTTAGAAAAATACAATTTTTTCCAATGTCATAAATCTTATATTGTTAATTTGGACTTTGTTGTTAGGTATCACAAATCTGGTGATGTAGAGATGTCCGATGGATCAAAAATTTCTGTTGCACGTCGGAGAAAAGATGACTTTTTGGAAGTTCTTTCCCAGAGTACATTAGTAGAATAAAACCGATTAGTAGCTAATATTTGTGAGTACAAATTGGATCAAGATGAAAGTATGAGGGGTCATAAAATAATCTCCCAATTACAAGTAAAAACACCTAGAATTTTACCCCGTGTATTAACTTTTTTACATAGACCGCAGCACTTTCTAAGAGCTGCAGTTTTATTTATCATTCTTATTTGGTATTTTTAGAATACCAAAATCAACCAAAGATGAATTCTCCAACCAGATATCGCCACATTTTTTTTATAATGAATTCGTTTCGAGAGGAATGTGGCAGTCTCTTAATGAAAAATTTCTTCGTAAATTATTAGATGACAGGCTAATGCCAATTATAGAAAACATAAGGACATAATTAAATATTACTGTCTCAACCAATAATTGGTGGTGGGCTTCTGGTACCGCCCAATATGGTGGATTTAGACCGCACTCGACTACAGTAGGTGCATTATACAATCAGCATAAACTTGGTAGAGCGGTAGATTTTAAAGTGCGAGGAATGTCCGCTGATCAAGTAATGGATTATATTCTGCCAATGAAGCTATATTTTTCAGTAGTGGGTGTTACTCGTATCGAGGATGTCAGAGATGCCACATCTTCAGAAGTATAGATCAATTAGTCATATTAATAAAGGATATTCAGTACTGTGGAATATCCCGAAGATATCAAAAACTCTCGATTTCTCGCACTCTCTAGATCTCGGTTTCTCTCTCTGTGATGATAAATGAACCATAGTTTAATTACCCACTTAGTCGATATAGAACCTTTTATGTCAAACTAATATATTCCATCAAACTGCCCGCTACAGCATTCCATTTTTCTATTTTATAGCTTTTAGCTACACTATTTATAACATAAGGATCAGATTTAACAAACGATTCTATATCATCCATACTCAGTTTATTAAATATCAATATTCCATCAGGAGAATCTGCTTCTGTAGCACCTCCAAGTAGTAATTCTTTTCTAATTATGTAAGGTTTTATATGTTCGAAGTGGTTTGTCCTGTGTGGAGTTCGCTCTTCGATATATTTTGGAGAGAAGTTATAGGTTAGAATATGAATCATTTTTTCTGTTCTGATATGAAGACAATTTAGCCTTTTTTAAGGGCAAAGTTGATAACTCTATTGGAAGAAAAATTAAAAAACCGACAAAAGTGGATTAACACCTTTGCCGGATATGTTTCATAATTAACAAACGTAACTATGAAAAAACGCTCACTACTTCGTTTAAGTTTATATCACTTCTTAAGCTTGATTGGAAGAGTATATGTTATGCCAATACTTATGTCAGTAGACTTCAGTTTTTTATAGTTCAATACTGATTTGAAGTTTGAATCTAATTTTGCATTATCAGTTGAGATTACAATGATCTCATTTTTAGCATTTACTTGGAATGTAACATTCACTGTAGTTTCAGCTTTTAGATTTGATGTTATTTCCGCTTTTGAAATCATTTCTTTGATTTCAGTTCTTGCAGACTTCACGGTAGGATCGGTGCTCGCTGAAGCAGTTCCAAGTACAAATGCAAATAATATCGAAAACATTAGGCTTTTAGTAATTCTCATAATCTTTAAAATTTTAAATGGTTAGAAAGTTTGCACAATATGTGCCGCAATTTTTTGCTCTCTTGTAATGGAGAGCGTAGTAATCTTGTAATTCATAACAATCTGTAAATGAACGACTTTATAGCTATATAAGGAAGATCCATCTTTATGGGTCGACTCATTATTAGGAATAAATAATGTTATTTTGAAGATTGTACAGGAAAGACGAGATGACTTAAAAATAGTTGCACATGCTTCGACGAAAACACGGAAAAAAACTGACTAATGGATGTAACTTTCAGTCTAAAGGTTACTTAACATCATTTTAAAATTGTCAAATCAAATGCTAAATATTACTTAAGATACTTTTATATCATATGCATGGTATGAATAGCATGAGTAGAAATACGGTGTATAATATCATATATAAAATTTAAAAATCTATTTTTGCCATCATTTTATAATTAAGGAAGAATTACAATGCAGAATCACTTGAGCGAACAAGAAATCGTAAGAAGAAATAACTTACAGAGTATGCGTGACTTGGGCATAGACCCATATCCAGCTGCCACATTTGAAATCAATGCAAGTTCACAAGAGATAAAACAGAATTTTAAGGAAGGTGATGAAACATATCAAGAGATAAGTATCGCAGGAAGATTGATGAGTCGTAGAATAATGGGAAAAGCATCTTTCGCTGAGTTGCAAGATTCTGCGGGCCGTATCCAATTATATGTTTCTAGAGATGATATCTGTCCACCAGATAATACTGACTTTTATAATAAGGTATTTAAGAAGATGCTTGACCTCGGTGATTTTATTGGAATAAAAGGACATGCATTTTATACACAAGTAGGAGAGTGCTCTATTCATGTTACTGAGTTGACAGTATTATCTAAATCGCTAAGACCGCTACCAGTAGTGAAAAAAGACGAAGACGGTAATGTATATGACGCTTTTACTGATCCAGAGCAAAGATACCGTCAGAGATATGTTGACATGGTTGTAAATCCTCATGTAAAAGAAACATTCCGTCAACGTACTCAGATGTATAGGTCTATGAGAGAGTATCTAGATGTAAAAGGATACCTTGAGGTAGAAACACCAATACTACAGCCTATTTATGGTGGAGCAGCGGCTCGACCGTTCAAAACACACCACAATACGTTAGACATGACGCTCTATATGAGGATAGCGAATGAGCTATATCTTAAGAGGTTGATCGTAGGTGGATATGATGGAGTATATGAATTTAGTAAAGATTTTAGAAACGAAGGAATGTCTCGTTTCCACAATCCTGAATTCACACAGATAGAATTATATGTTGCTTATAAAGACTATGAGTGGATGATGAATCTCGTAGAAGAAATGGTGGAAAAAGTAGCTATGGATATCCACGGAACTACAGAAGTACAAGTAGGAGAAAACGTTATCAATTTCCAGAGACCATGGAAACGATACACAATGTATGAGGCGATAGAGCACTTTACGGGTATAGATATATCAGAAATGAGTGAAGAGGACATATTCAAAACAGCAAAAGAACTCCATGTACCTGTAGATAAAAGTATGGGTAAAGGAAAGTTGATTGATGAAATTTTTGGAGAGAAATGTGAGCACCTATTAATACAACCAACATTCATTACAGACTATCCTATAGAGATGTCTCCGTTAGCAAAGAAGCACAGAAGCAAGCCAGGCCTAGTTGAGCGATTCGAAGCGGTCTGTAATGCAAAAGAGATCTGTAACTCATTTACAGAATTGAATGATCCAATTGATCAGAGAGAGCGATTCGAAGCGCAACTTGAACTTGGTAAGAGAGGGGACGATGAAGCGATGGTTCTTGATGAAGATTTTCTAAGATCCCTGGAGTATGGCATGCCACCAACTGCCGGTCTAGGAATCGGAATGGATAGATTAGCAATGATCATGACGAATTCTGATAGTATACAAGATGTTCTATTTTTTCCTCAAATGAAACCAGAAAATAACGCTTCTGCGGCAGAAAATTCTGAAGAATAACTAATGGTCATTTTTCAATATATTTTAGCTACTATTAGAGGAATTTTGCTCATCTTAATGATGATAATCTACCTTCTAGGTTATGCAGTAACTAGGATATTTTGGAAACATACTCGATCATCAGGGTTGAAATTGCGTCAAGCATATATCAGTCAGATGGCTTTTCCTATCCTAAATTTAAAAGTAGAACTTAAAGGTAAACCAATTGATGAGCCAGCTCTGTATGTTTGCAACCATAGATCATTTTCTGATCCAATAGTTAGTTCAAAATTTTTGAATTCTTTTATCATAGCTAAAGCGGAGATTGCAAATTATCCAATCATTAATAAAGGAGCTGAAGTTACAGGTATTATTTGGGTAAAACGAACAGATAGGAATAGTAGAGCAAATGCAAGAAGAGCGTTTGTGGAAGTAGTAAAGGGGGGTCACAACATCTTAGTTTATCCAGAGGGTACAGTGTCTACAACCAAAAGAACATTACCATTCAAAATAGGTACATTTCGTGGCGCAGCTTTAGAAGGCTTGACTGTAGTGCCAATAGCACTAGAATATAGAAGCAATAAGGATCTTTGGACTATACCTAACCTTGTGAAGCAATATTTTAGAGCTTTTGGAAAATGGAAAACTGAAACTAAACTAACATTCGGTCCACCATTAAAAATGGAAGATGGAAATTTACTTGCTGAAAAATGTGAAAACTGGATCAACGACGAACTAGCAAGAATGCATAAAGGCTGGAGTAAAATGGGTTTTGAAGAATAATAATATTGATGTTGTTAAGTGATAAAAGTGAAATGTCAATTACTATTTTATTTTAAAAGTCGCAAAAATTATCAAATATCCTAGTTGATTCTCATTATATTGCATGAGTAGAAACCAAATATATATGAAGCTTAAAACTAATTTTTTTGCACTATTTCTATTTTTCACTTTTACCCAAGTAGCTGTCAGTCAAGTAAATTCACATTATTGGTCGCATCAATACGGGGCGAGAGGTTTGCTTCTTAATGGATCAATTATCGCATCTGTGAATGACGAGACAGCGATATTCTATAATCCAGGTTCTATGGCGCTTACAGAAGAATTTGGTATCTCATTATCTTTGATTACTCCAACATATTCATTACTTAGAACAACTGATTTCTTAGGAGAGGGAACCTCATTTTCTAATCAAGGTTTAGATTTGTCCCCAGGATTGGTGGCAGCAATGTTCAAACCATTTGGAACGGATAAGATTACATTAGGATTGACTACTTTTAAAAGGTTCAAATCAGAAATAAATGTTGAAGATCGAACAGTTAGTCAACTAGAATCAGACAGTGATCAATTATTCTTAGGTGATTTAGATTTTAATAGACGACTTTCTGAGAATTGGTTTGGGGTAGGTTTGTCTGCAAGATTATCAAGTAAGTTTGCGATTGGTTTTACTCAGTTTTTTACTTTTCGAAATGAACGAGTTGGGCTTAATTTTAAAAAAGAGATTTTGGATAAAAATAATCCGGCCAACTTAATAGCAGGCTGGAGATCAAATTTTGATTATGGCTATTCTGCCAATGGCGGAATGCTTACTAAATTTGGTTTTTGCTGGGCTCCTGATTTTGCAAAAGTTGGTGGGACATTTACAACTCATACATATGGAGTTATTAATAGAGGAGCCAACTATGCCTTTGATGATCAGAAAATAGCCTTTAATGGAGGGAATACATCGTCTTCTAATGATAGATCGGTAGAGTTAAACAATTATCATACTCCATGGTCTCTAGGTTTGGGTGTAGAAATACCATTGGGTGGAAGCATGCTTTCTATATCAGCGGAATATTTTACACAAATAGAGAAATACAACTTGATTGATGATGTGGATGATCCCTTAGATGGATTGGCCGCTAATTCCGAATTAACCACAGTAAAAATAGGTCAAGCAAATGGCAGAGTGCTAAATGTAGGAATTGGAATAGAGCGTGTTTGGAAGAAAAAGTATACGTGGTTCTACGGATTCAGAACAGATTTTAGTCCAAGAAGTCTTTTTGATTTGGG
>Ga0114957_1003990_pt1 | contig 12928 bp, 17 predicted proteins | sample BantaG_FD_87175 | JGI IMG/M metagenome (GOLD analysis project Ga0114957, IMG submission 87175) | Marine algal microbial communities from Bantry Bay, Ireland - BantryBay_4 metaG | ecosystem: Host-associated > Algae > Red algae > Unclassified | place: Bantry Bay, Ireland | collected 2014-11-21 | reverse complement strand
GGCGCGGTCCCGAAGAATTCGGATTTTCCGCTATACTCTGGCGCCCGAACCGCTGGAAGACATCGACCATCGGCCGCTCCATAATTTGGAGGGGCCACTCACAATGCGCCACGAATCGAGTCGGAAACGCTATACTATGGCATTGGCGGGCACCGCTGGGCTTGCTCTTAGAGACCTTTGGCACGTCAACTGTGGGTCGACGGCGTGGGTCGGGGACACGTTTCACGCAACGGTAAGCCTTGGTCTCACATTTCCATCCCATATATCGCTAAGCAGGACCTTCGACTCACGTCAAAAACCGGTACCGACGGAGGTGACCGCAGCCACGTAGCAGTCCACGTCACACTGTCAGCGGATCCGCAAGGAGTGTGGCAGACTACCGACCCAAATTTGATACATGCCGAAACTCCGAAGTGTGGATGTGGCTTCCTTAAAAACCCAGTTGGGCGACCCACAAATTATCCACATCCGATACCCACATCGCAGTTGCCGAAGGTCTCTATTGCTGGAGATGCTCTCAGACGCAATGCCACCTACACCTGCGCCACTGTATCGCCACACAAAAACAGCTTCTTTGTCTCTTTTCCACCCCTTTCACACCCACACCACAGGGCGGCCACCACGGGAGCCCCGTACAATCGCCCTTGCGCAGGTTCCGCCACGCTGACCACGCGAGTGGACGGCGGACCAGCGGGACGACGGTGCGGGGCTTTAAACCCCCCCCCACCTTATCCTCATGCGCTCCCACGTCGTTTGCGCCAGAGGAAAGCCCCGCATCGTCGGTGCAAGGGACAGCCCGAACAGAACGCCATTCTCTTCGGGCGTCTGTTGCCCAAAAGACGCCCAACAGACGCCATTCTATTCCAATACAGGCATTATTCAGTTATATCCACTGCCATTTGTTAACACTGTCAGGAGCGACTTCTGCGAGCGTCTGCCGACCTGCGGATCCGCAGCAATCGTACGAATCCAGTACCCCAACATGGAGAAAGGAGTACGACTGGCAGGATTGACAAGGATCTCGGCGAGAATAAAATCCAACATTTAATTGACTTGGCACTAAACGTGATCACACTCACATGCCTCCCACTCCGCCTCTACGCTATGACTCCTCATCATCCCCCCCAGTCAAGACCATATGAACCGTCTGGTCAATGGCCTCAACATCAGTCTCCGCCGTTAGCCAGCGCCGCACCGCCAGAACCTGTTCCTGGCCTCTGAGGCCGTCAAACTCATGCTCCAGGCACGTATTGGCAATCATGGCTACCAAGTGGGACAAATCCATGTGGGCCGGCTCGGCCACAACTTGGATGACGCCCAGCTGGAGCCTCAGACGAGCAACTGCTTCAGTGGGCAGGCAATCCGCCTTCAACCAGCAGCGCACGATCTGGTCCCGGAGAATCTCATCCCATTCCTCGACAATAAACTTGGCTGCATCTCGCAGGTGAGCTTGGCCCCCCTCGTCGAGGCCCCCTCCGCGGGCAACTCCATGGTCGACGGCTACATTGTACAAAAGGGATTCCAAGTTGCAGAAAACGCGGTAAACAAGCCGCTTCCTGTACCGGTTCTTCAGGAGCACGATGATGCCGGCATCCAGAGGCTGGTACACAGCGGTCGCGTTCGGGGGCAGCTCGATGATAGTGACCTGCAGGTGCGAGATGGAGCTATGGCAGCCAAGGTTGTCCATAATCAAGTTGACATGATGCGCGGTGCGCGCTTGAACCGCCGGCACGAACACCTCTTTGAACCAGCGCTTGAAGACAGAAGCGTCATTCCAAGCCGACTCAGCGAAATGTACGGCAGCGGGCTCGCATTGCCCTCGCCTTGGAAGCACATCGGCTGCGCTGCCTTGCCAATCATCGTGACCGGCACCTTGTGGGTACCCGTCGCGTTTCAGGAGAGAGTCAAGGTGACACGGTCCTTGCTCTTCATCGCCGTCGAGCCACGGGCAGTGCGGAGGTCATCGGAGGGCGCGTATGAACGAGACGGTAGCCCCAGGTAGAGCAAACCGGTCTCGTCGACGTTGTAGATCAGGTCGACATCAACACCCTCGAGCTGCTGACGGATGGCTGCCACGCGCTTAACCGCCTCTTCCACGTTGGCCGAAGCACCGCTGCGATGCAGAGCAACGCTCAAAAGGCCATGAAGGGACGCCCACCGTTGAATGAAGCCGTTGGATGCCGCAAAGTCAGTGATGCCAAGGTGCTCCGCAACCTGCGAAGCCTTCTGTCGAAGAATGGCAAGAGACAAAGGCACACGCTTTCCGACCCTCGCATGCACAGCCAGGAACCACACCAAAAGAGCCTTGTCATCCTGGGGATACTGCCCCGCTCGCGAAGACACTCGGCCGCCAGCCGCACCCTGCGCGGCCCGAGAAAGGAGGGTGTACGTTTGCTTAATGATCTTGTAGAGCCTGCTGCGGTCGTACTGGTTATCCAGCTGCCGGCTGATGTATTCTATGGCCCAGCCCGCCGCATGCCAGCCAATAACAAGCAGCTTAGTGGTCAACGTCATCGGCGTGCGGCGCCGACGAGCGCCTCCGATGCGCCGGGCCGGCGCGCGCGCCGCAGACAGGGATGCCAAGTCAGCATTGGCCGTCACGTCCGCGGCCCGCGCGGCCGCCCTCGCGCTCTCTGCGTGCTCCGCAGCCAATGCCTGGCAAAGGTCCGCCAAGACCGCCCAAGCTGCGGCAGCGGCGACATCAATAGCACTGGAGAGTGTCATGGTGGTATGAGGATCGCCGTGGGTACGAGTGGTGCGGTACCGTGGGTAGGGAGAGGAGCATAGGTGTGGTCGGTGCAGACGAATCACGCCAAAGTCGGCTCGATCGGCTCGGCGGTCAGCGGAGCTCCGATCGCAAACAGAAGGGGTTTTATACTGATCCGTGGAGTTCAAGTAAATCGTTTTATGTTAAATCAAGTACAAAAACCGGGTGGCAAGTGCATTTTAATTTCACGTTCCTCGATCTTTCGGGCTCTGTGGTGCCCCCGTGGTCCCGGATATGTCCACTGTGGATATAACTGGGACAGATAAAACTCAATATTGACTGTACTGTTCGGTGCTGAGCTCTGGATCTCGTGGTTTTTTCAGGACCTTGGAGCACGTGGGACCCAGAACCCGTGCCGGCGCTCCACATGAGGGCAGGAGCTGAGGGTGGCTTAATAGCGACCAATGCAGTCCTTATCGTGAACGATATCAAAGTCGTTTGCAAGTACAATTCGACGACCTCGGGACAGTCAAATGTGCATCGTACTGACCACTGCGGCAGGTGATCAGCTGTCCATCATATGGGGAAACAAAAATGTACTGTTCTTTCTTTTCGGGCCGACACTGCCGATACCAGTGACAACCGGCACCTCACCCGACCAGCAGCTACAGGTACCTCACCCGACGAACGAAATCATTGCACTTCGAACAGGACACATCCAACCCACGCAACTGAAGGAAAACACAGTGCCGAACAGTACGCACAAATGACAAGCAGACAAGCAAACGAAGGGAAAACAGAAAAGCAACAGGGCCTGTGGCCTGAGCGAGATGCGGGTAGGGACCACACTGAAAAGCCAGAACGGCACATGCAAAAGCTAAGCAATAGAAAAGCAGTCACACATAATCAAAGCCCTGGCCAGTGCGAGGCGACGGAGTCCCGGGAGCTGTCAAGACGCCTGAGAGGCAGGGACAGACAGGAGCAGAAGGGACTCTCCTTAGAACCCGGCCGCACGGTACGCCCGCCACTGAGCCGCACGAGCATCACGAACGGGACGGATCTCATCATTTTCCTCCTCGTCGAAGTCGTCTACGCCATCGCCAGAGCGCGCGGCAGCAGCCCGAAGGTGCCATCAGGGCCGCGCTGCGCATCGCAACCGGCCACATGCCCCGGCTGCTGCTCCAGCCGCATGGGCTGCAACGGGACCGGGAGGAGCGCCATGCCCCAGGCTCAGGGCCCCGGCACCTATCGGAATGGGTGGGAGCCCCGCACGCTGATGCAGGTAAGCACGCACCTGGCAGAAGGAGGGATTCGGGCCAGGGGATGATTTCGCACGGTGTGAGCCCATGGGTGCATCGATCAGAATAATGAAGAGGGAGTGCACCCAAGCGAGCAGAATGTCAGCTTGTGCAGCAGACCTCATCATACCTTCCATGTTAGAATGTAATGTGCAGGGGGTGCGATACGGGACCGCCAAGAACACGGAAACAAAAGGATGAACATTTCAAAAAGCACACGGACACAAAGCAATTAACGTACGCGAAAGGACACGTTGGAAAAATGGCCAAAGAGACAGCGGATGACACGAGTCGTGTTGTTCGGTTCCGTCCAGCTCACCATCTGAGCCGTGCCGTCCAGCTCGTCGATAACGTTGGCGAGCGCGTCAGGCATGGCGAGGCGGCCAGAAGTGTCCTTTGTGAGGGCGTCGGAGCGAAGCAGGTCCATACACTCTTCAGGCGACTGTCGTACCAGGTGACAAGAGCAAGACGGTGAAGGCGCGCTCCAAGACCCAATGTCCCGCACTGAGTGCATGCGCTTGACAAACATCGACACGGAGGTGGACAAAAGAGAGCTCTTTAGATGCCACACGCCGCGCGTCATGTACTGGTAGGCGCCCAAGAAGACCATTTCTTTCCCCGTCTTGCGGACAGGGAGCATCAGCGTTTCCTGCAGCTTCTACGCGGCAGCAGGGGAACACCGCCGCCGAGGTGGTCGCGGTTCGGACCTCCAACATGAGCACCTCCAGAAACTGCTCCTGTTGCACGGAAAGAGCCATCAGAGGTAGGCGATAAAAACGACATTGAGTGCCAGAAAGAAAAACGTGACGCAAGACAGTCGCACGGTCACAGCGCACGGCCCCTCTGATGGCATCGACTTGTGGGCAACTCACTTAAAGCGAGCAGACCACGATTGAACGGACGTACCTTAATATTTTTCGCCGGGGCAAGGGACTTCTCCGCCTCGTCTTGACGAGCCGCGTCAGCGCCAACGGTGCTCGGCACGCGCGAGCCCAAATCGCGCAGAGATCGGTCGAGGTCCCTCAAGCGCCCGAGATTAACTCCAGTCCGGGAGTGGCGGCCGTCCGCCACCGCAGAGAGCCCATGCATGCGCCGAAGGGTGGAAGCGGCTTGCGACTTGACGATGACCACCTCAGCGCGAACGCGCGTGATCTCTCGGCGAACCGAGGATTCATGATTACGCATAGCAACGTACACGTCACGCGGAGTAACGTTCGACTGCTGCGCGCGGGCGTCAACATTGTCGATATCTCGCGCGGCTGAAGCCACCGCGCGAGCCCCACGCGGGTCGTTTGCACGGCGGCGCCTACCAGAAAACGGGCGAAGTGAGAAAGGCGACGACGTAGGCGTGCCCATCGGCGCCAGCGACGAGGGCGGCACCGGCGACGCGGGTGGCGTCACGTACGCCATCACGAGCTCATTGTCGTTCATCTGAGCACTGCGCTCACCATCGAGCACAGCGGAGCCCGCCGGCAGCGACGGAAAAGCAAAAGGCGGCGGCGGAGTGGCCGCCCGCCCAGTCGAGGCGCTTTCGTTTCCCTGAGCCGGCATGCTCTCGCGGGTGACGACGACAGCAACGGGCGGTAGCCCATCAAAAGCCGTCTCCGAGGCAGCCAACACAACGTGGGCTCCCGGAATACAGCAACCCACCAGAAAAAGGGTTTGGTTGCGACTGCGGGCCGCAAGCTGCCGCCCCAGGGTATCTGCAGCGGTAGCGCTGAAGTTGCCACCAGCGTCGTCGTCCCCACGCGACGCGCGACGGCTGCCATCGCTGTCGCCGGCAATCTTTTCGGCGTCGTTATCGCCGGCATCCGCATCGCAGGCGTCATGACAGGCGCCGGCGCAGGACCCAGTCGCGCTTTTACCCGACTCCGACTCCGACCCTGACGGCAGCGGGGTCAGTGGACCCGCGATCATTCGGGGCACGACCGACATCACGGCCGCCCGGCGCACGAACGCCTTGCGGGGATGGCGCCGCTTCTTGTTGAGACAGCATTTCTGCTTGTCAGGCCTCGGAACGGGGCCCTCTTTCAGTCACGAGGGGGTCAGCCGATCCGGGAAACCGGTAGGTCAGGATGCACTACAAATCCGGACCACCGTCAAACCCGTTCAGGGCAAGTGTGCCTAAGTTCCGCATATTTCGAGTCGTTCCGGTGGCGATCCACTTTTGATCACCCCGTGGCTCAACAACGATGTCCGCGATCTCGAGACTTCCCTGGGACTAGTAACTCCCCGGGCGGGCCCCGAGTTAAGGGCCTAATTTAATGTGAGCCCGACTTGGACTATTGACCAGCAATACACCGCGCCCCTGACCCCGGGGCGCCGCGAGGGTGTCACTCAGCACCCTTCCCCCGCCTGTACTCAACGCAGTATTCGAAGCTTTGGCAGTCCTCCGTGGGGACTGGCCCCATGGGCCCTGAGGGGACTGTTCTCCGAGGGTCCTTTGAGGGTTTCTGAGTAGGGTTTTCCGAGGGTCCTTTGAGGGTCTCTGAGGAGGGTTTTCTGGGGGTTTTTTTGAGGGGGTCTGCGGAGGGTTTTCGGAGGGTCTGAGGGGAACGGACGGGATAAGAAAGCGAGGCGTGAGTGGTGCCCCGAGGCCTTTGAGGCAGGCAAATAACATTCCGGTCCCACAACTCGTGTTTGTCGCTCGAGGCGTCTCCCTCCGTTCGACGCCGTGCATGCGTGCTCTTCGGAAATTTCTTCCGGGGCGGGTATTCCCCGACAGGACTACCCGACGACACGGTCTGGCTCGCGCTGTCCCCAACTAGGTGGGGTGCGCTGAGCGTGTTGTCACAGTTGTCCCGCTTAGAACGCGAGCGCCCGCGTCGGACGGTAGGCACGGCCTCCCCACCAGGACAGCGCGTAGCCTTTGCTAAACGCGCCACTTTGCGCGTGCGCGGATCGGCCGCCTCGTCGACGGCGGGCGTGCGCGGCGTCACAGACACCCCCAGCACGATGAAACCCACGCTGGGCGACTCGGCACTTGAAAGCAGTAGCTCGGAAACAGCAGGCGCCTCACCAAATGTTGCGGGATGAGGATCAGGCATGGCTGTCGCGACAGCAGCCGACGATAAACCCTCAACCGCAGGGACGGACGCCGCCGCCGATGAAGCACCCGGAGTTGCCATGCCAAGCACCCCGGCCGCACAAGCTGCAGCTGTAGTCGCCGAGGTGGTCGCCGCTGCAGCGTTCTCCGGCAAAACCTTCATCTTCTGTTCTTACAACACTGCTCCCAGTACGCTGTCAAGATTCAGCAGCGGGTCCGTGCGAGGCGTCTCCGGGACTGCGACCGCCGAGGACGGAGGTCAAGCCCAAGTGGCCGGTTCGTCCACGTCGATAACGTCGTCAGCGGGCACGGCCTGAGCCGCCACCTGAGCAGGGGAGGGAAGGGACGGCGGGACCGGCGAGATGGAATCGACGTCGATGACTCTCACCGCCTCGGTTGACGTCTTTGACCCCACAGGCCTCGGCGAAGTCATGACGACAAACGGCGAAGAGGACCAGCAAGGTAGCACTGGGCCAGGGGCGAACGCGCACGGGGGTGGTCCAGCAGGCGGCGAGGCACATAGGAGGTTCGGTAAGCGGTGCCAAGTGGGAGGGGGGGAGGTGAGAAGAGGACGGTGGACGGCGACCCGAGGCGGGCACGCTACGCCCTTTTCAAGTCAACCCGTTGCCATGTGCGGCGTATTATGACGCACGGGGTGCCGCCTGCCTCAGCGGCGGCTCCGACGCCCCGAGGGCTCGGGGGCACCAGTCGTTGGCACCCACCGCGGACAGCAACGACGAGCATCGTGCGCATCACCAAAACGGGGTCGGGCAGGAGCGCAACAAGCGAGAACATGCGATTAGCGAGGTCCTGAACGAAGCACAATGCCAGCCAACGATGCAGCTGTGAGTACCAGAGTTAGCGGCACACCCCAATCTGAAAGAAGTGCGAGGGACGCCCACAGCCACAGAACGGTGTCAACGGGGAGTGTGCAACCCAAAAAGTATGCCTCAAAATACCGGCCTCCCCTGGCGCCGGTGCCACATTCAGAGCGGACTCGTCACCCACCAGCCCGGACCCCCAGGGCGCTCTCCACGGCGCTACCAAGAGCACCCGACGCACCTGCCCGGCACCATAAGTCCTTGCCTAGAGGATGTGCCGGCCACGAGCTACGGATACGCCCCGGGATAGACCACATTCCGCGCCTTGCGCGGCTACAGTGCCACGACAGGACCCACTAGGCCACTCAACCGGGCAAGGTCGAGTCTTGGCAGGATGCGGGAGCGGGGTGGAACGGGGTGGCGCCGGGCGGGATTGGTAACGTCCGAAAAGGCGCGTGGTCTCTTGTACCCACCCACTGTCCGGGACCTTGGATTCATGCATGCAAGTCTGCGTGATTATGATGGGCTACATAGTGAAGTAGGCCCCCATCAATGCTCAGGAGTACCACTGAGATGATGTCAAGAGAAGGATCGAACACTGCATATATGTTCGCAAGGCTCGATCATTGGCTTTCAGTGAAAGCTACTGCGGGACTGATTTCGAGACGTACATTGTCGGTGGACTGTGGCTGGGTCGAATTGCATGCGTAGCACGCGGAGACCCGAATCGACTTGCATGCCTTGCACGCGGACAAGCCGGACAGGCACAGAAGTTTACGAAGAAGCTGAGACAAGCACGACAATCAGCGGGTCACCGGCCCGTGCCAGGCAGTGACTATGGGCATACGCTTTATGCGCTCTCCAGAGTAAGCCGCCACTTTTTCTATATAGACTTTCCCGCCAGCCGACTGCAACTTTTTCGCCATGTTTCAGTTCGCTTCTGGCTGACGGAGTGGGCTTCGGGCCCATCGGCCGAGGGCTGGGGGCGTCATCGTGCCTCCTGCAGGCAGCGAGCTCCCGCAACATGCTGACTGTCACACTCTGTCAGCTGTGCTGCCAGTTTCGTTGCATGCGTGTGGGTCCCCGTGCCATCCTTGGGCTGTATTTGCCACCGCCGCAGCGGTCTATCTGTTGCTCAGACTTGGTCAGGCACGCTGTCTGAGATAGGGTTGATCCCCGTCGGGTTCATGACCGCCACGGGGTACGCTTGGATCGACTGCAGCTGGAAAGCAGTGTGGATGGTACGTATGAATCTCCTGTGGCAAGCCTTCCTCTCATTTCTTTTCTGAGCATGACATCAGGATACCTTCCAGTCGCGCTTCTTTCTGCCACGAGACTCTGACTCACTCCACCATCATTCGCTTGCTCTGTTCTAATGTCATCACCATTGCATGTGTGTCGCACCGGTATTCTCTCGCTGTTCTGCACCTCCACAGATACGGACCAAGATAGTGACAGGCAGCCCAGTCCGGGTGACGACGTCTCTTGGTTGTGCTGGTTCTGCCAATGCAGTTTCTTGTCGCCGCCGGCGTGCACGCACCATATGAGCGTCCGACATCCACAACGAGACCGGCTCGTCCCGCCCGGAGACTTTGGCGAGCTGGACCATTGCCCAGCTGGTGCCGAGCGCCACCAAGCGGCGGCCGATGAGGCCTTGGCAGAGTTGTCCACGAGTAACAACGCGGCCATTGACCGAGCCGGTGGTGAGCTCCCGCCGCCGGTAGCCGCATCATTTTGCGACGAAGCCTTCGATGGAGAGCAACCGCTGCTAGGCGGGCTCGGCGTCGTGAGCCTCCCAAGCGATGCTCATTCTCTTCGGTCACTCAACGTCGTTCGGCCGCGCAACGTCCTCCAGACGTTTACTGCTGCTCGATTTCGTGCATATTGAAACTCAATGCCAGAGGCGGGCAAGACGCGGCGACTTGTCCTCGCCTCAGTTGCGCAGCGGCCGTCGGCGTTGGACACACCATTTCTGCGGGAGGCTCTCAAGTTCGCACCGAGTGCCGGGGTGTCGGGATTGTCTCAAGCTGACAAGATGGCGTACGTTACCGTGTTGTTGCTCGCCGAGCGGCGAGGACGTTCGCGTCGCCTCGGTGGTCATCATGGCTCGAGGCGACTGCGGGATGGGCACCGCCAGCCAGACGCTGAGCGTCTTGGGCGGCGCCATGTCTCTGTCGTCGACGATTTGGACGGCAGCTCCTCCGACGAGGACGGTGGGGAGATCTCGCGCGACTTCCTCATCCAGACCTCGATTGTTGCAGCTGTACGGGGCGAGAAGCGGAGGGTCTTGGCAAAGCTGTGCTGAAAAGAGACGCCGATAGACGTGGAGGGAATCACGTACCTTTTCTACTCTCGGGATCTGCTCCACACCGTCCTGGAGCTGCTCAACAACGCTGGGAACGTCCAGTTCTGGGGAGAGGAATTGGGTGTCGAACCTGACGGCTCACGCATGCGCGCCGAGATTATGGATAGCGACCTCTTCCTCGCGGAGCAGGCCACGGTCTTCCGTTGGCATGGGCGTCTCTCGTTTGCGTTGGGCGTGCAATTGCTTGTCGACGAGGCCGTCGTATCCTGGTCGGGAGCTCACTACATTTATCCTATTCGGATACGCGTCGTTAACATTCGAGACCGGACTGTGCAGTTGGTGACTGTCGGATTCATCCCGCACGTGGAGAAGCCCATCGCCCGAACGGCGGCCGCCCGACGACGGGCGAGTACCAGTCGCAACGCCGTGCTGCAGCGCTGCCTCGCGGTCATCCTTCGCCATATTGTGGACGCGAGCCAAACAGGTGTCGCGGTCGATTTTCTTGGGCAGCAAACTTTGACGGCCGTGCCTCGCGTTATCGGGCTTGTCGCCGATCAGCTAGGTGAGCGGGTAATGGTTTGCCTAATGGGCAATTCTTGCGAATTATGTTGTTCGCACTGCGTGGTCCGGAGGGGAGTGGAAGGTGGTCGGGAGGGGGTCGGTGTGGCCGCGAGAGATGTGAGTTCTCTTCTTGACGCGGAGCTGGAGGCTGCAATTATCCGGGACCGGGATCCAAGACTGTCCCTGCGGAAGCAGCTCGGCGCTGAACACAGTGCTGTTGCGTTCGTGCCAGCGCTTGGCGCTGTTTGGGGTCTGGCGACCGACAATAAGCAGCTACTCGACAACATATATTTTGACGTCCTTCACGTCTGGAAGCTCGGCGTCGTGCGTATGGTCGCACAGCGCTTCCCATCATTCCTGCGTGTTGCATGCGCGGGCAAGGACGCTCGCCTCGGGCCGGTCGCGGACAGCTTGAAAGCGTTGAACCTACGCGCTTGGGAACAGGGACACCTCTTTGTACCATCTCCAACGCCACAAGGGTACGTCTGTCTTTTTTTTTGACGTGTCACGATCGCTGTCCAGTTGTTACATTGAGCTACCTCTGAGTATCATCATCGTACTGGTTGTTCGTCGGTGCTCATTTAGTCTCACACAATGTCTATCGCTATTACCCGTACTCTTTGCTATCCATCCGGTTGTCTCTGTCTGGGTGGTAGGTTTTTTGTCCCCTCAAGCGGGAAGCAATTGCAGAAAACTGGGCGCTTGTGGCGTCATGGTCTCACCATGACGCCGCACATTATTGCGGGCGTCGGAGGCCCGCCGACGCTGAACTAGTGCGGTACCCGGACGCAGCGCCAACCGCGGCTTCTGCTGCGTACAAAAGGTCTTCTGGTGGCGACTCAGATGAGCTTTATGACGGCCATGGCTCGGGTAGTGCGGAGCTAGAGGCCGCAGACGAGCCCCAACCGGAGCCCCAGGTGCATGATATTCTCTCTTCGGCCATGTATCGACGACTATACGGCACACTTCCACTATATAAGGCCGTCCTTGATGTGCATTGCCGTATGGAGCTTTTCGGTGGGTGTCGTATGGGGGAAAATATGGCGGATACGACGAGGTCCTCTGGGCACCACATGCACGCCCTCGCGGACGAGGCGCAAGAATTTGTTGTTGAGTGCGTTGACCTCCTCTTTGGACCAGCGCACACGACGAAGGCCCACCGGCTCGCAAATCACCTGTTGGCAGCACTGAGCAGGAATGGCAACCTGTGGGAGGGTGGCACTAGTGAGAACGAAGCCCCGCACGGTCCTTGTGAAATGATGGACGTCCGGACCAACAATCGCAAGCCCTTTGTAGTTCTTAAAACGATGCGGGCGTCCGACACGCAGGCGGAAGTGCTGCGTGAGCTGAAAGTGCTGGAAAATGATGACGAAGGTAGCGGCGACGGGCTCCATCGCCTTTTGGAGGGCAATGACGATGGTGGTGACGTCGGAATGACATCGAGCGCCTCATTGTCAAGGTCTCATCGGGGACCGGCATGCGCGTCGCTGGCGCGGAGCGACTGCCAGGAATGGCGCGGCGAGGTGGTTCGTTGGAAAAAGATGGTGAGTGCTCAGTGGTCGTGTCGTCTTCTTTTCCGTTCAACTGAACGTTTGAGTGGGGGGCGTCATCAGCTGTTCAGACTGCGTGCGCGACATACTCTGACTTGAAGAAGCCGCGTTATGACCACATCTGGTACCTTGACGACAGCGGCTGGCGGAAGCTTGGTTGGGTGCGGCTTGTTGTTCGCCAGCTAGCTGAGACAGTGGACGACTTTGAGGTGGTGCGGCAATAAGCGGAGGTGCCATCGACACCTGGATGCTCCCTCATGGAGACGGGCTGTAGAAGGATGGCATGGCTGTTCGACAGTCCCGATGCCATCTGGCCGGCGCTGGGTCGCGAACCTCTGACCAGTGTGTTGCGGGTAGAGCATGTCGTGCCTGACTTCCAGGACCTGAGCGACTGGCGCAGCTTGCGTGCCGTGCCGTCAAACACGCCAGACACCGTCGCCGAGCGTCACGCGCAGCGCTTCTTTACGAATCATTTCTATCCCTTTACCTCGCGCGTGCTCAACCCTGGCAGTGAGATTGAAGAAGAGGGGCCAGTTGTGCGGGAGGGGCACGAGGCGACCTGGAACGATGGGGCGGTGTAGGGGCGGTGTAGGGGTGGTGCAGGGGCGCCGTCGGCGGGCGGGGCGCGGTCGGCGGGCGG
>Ga0114957_1003989_pt1 | contig 12928 bp, 10 predicted proteins | sample BantaG_FD_87175 | JGI IMG/M metagenome (GOLD analysis project Ga0114957, IMG submission 87175) | Marine algal microbial communities from Bantry Bay, Ireland - BantryBay_4 metaG | ecosystem: Host-associated > Algae > Red algae > Unclassified | place: Bantry Bay, Ireland | collected 2014-11-21 | reverse complement strand
CCCACCAAACCATTTTCGCACTACCCTAAAATCTCAAGTGAGACAACGAAAGTCAATAAAAACAGGGGTTAAGCTCCTCTGAACCCTACAAAATTACCCTCCAACTGTCAAACTCAAGAGAAAGTCCCAAAGTCCCTTTTATTTCTTTACCTACGGAGTTTAAATCTTTAGCCTTCTTTCCTGTTATTTTCGACAATATTTTTTGGTTGAATGAATCAGTAGTAAATTTAGAGATGTTTAAAATTTGTTCGTCCAACTCTTTACCTTCTTCAGTTAAAGGAATGTGTAGTGATTTGTAAAAATGAAGGTCACCTTTATTTAGTTCTTTGAATAGCACATCTCCATAAAGTTGAATAAACTTATTTTGGATGTTTTTAATTTCGTCTTTTAAATACATTATTGGGGCTTCCTCTACTTCAGGCAAAGAAATTTTACATAAAAAATCTCTTTCAAATCTATGCCTACTCATTTTTCCTTTTGGAATGACATTATATTGGCTCCAATGTAATTGTTCGTTGTAGGTTAATTTCCCCATATCACCCAAATAAACCTGAACTAATCTTTCTTCGGTTATATCATATTTAAACGCCAATAATCTGGAAGGAAAATATTCGATTCGCAGATTTCATATTTATTTGGTTCAGCATAATACTTCTGAAGTACTTGCTTTTTAAAATAAATTGGGCTATAGAACAAAAGGTTTTTTTCTTTTCTTAACTCACGAGGATTACAAGTTAATTTAGTTTCCTTGCCGTTTTTGTCTCTTGAAATTATAAAATCGACATATTTTAGTTTTTCAATTGAGAATTCATGTGAGATGGGTTCTTCGTAAGGTAAAACTAAATCTTTTCCCATCAAGGAAGACATACTTTTATAATAATCCCCTTCTTTAAAATCCAGTTGGAAAAATGACATTTCATCATCTAAACGAAAATAAGTTTCAGTATTTTGTTCAAGAAAAACTGAAATGTCTTCCACCGATTGTCTTCGATGGTCATGAAATCTCACAAGCGCAGATTTTTTAACAGCTAAATAATCTTTCAAAAAATGGGCATCTACTTTGATAAGCTCTTTATCATTATCAAAATCTTTACTACATTTTATAAGCGTAAAATTATTTCCTTCTTCATCAGTTGCTTGATATTCCAATTTATCTTCTACCCAAAATGCATTGAAATAAAGTATAAAATGCTGAATTATATCGAATTTATCGGGAATATTACAATCAAATTGCCTTAGAAAAGTAAACGGAGTGTACTTTATATTTTCAATCATCCGTATTGTTCTATCACAGAACTCCTCACCTTCCCAAGGAGTTTGATATTTTTGTGAAACACCAAAGCTTTGTCCTATTTCCCATTGACCACAATTCCAAGCTTTTTTAATCTTCTCTTGATTTGCTTCTACCAAACAACTAATAGTAAATAAGTCGGAGTATTTTGTAAGTTTACCTCTTTGAGCAACAACTATCCAATCTTGAGATAGATTATCCTTTTTATTTAACCAATCATTAAATGAGAGAAATTCAATATGTTTATTTTCTGGATTTCCCAACACAAAATCTCTAATATTTTCAGGAATTCTTTCGCACATTTTTAACTATCTAATTAATTATAAAAGAACAAAAGTAAAGTATTCATAAACACATAATCAACAATTTATAAACATTACTTTTTATAGATATAAAAAAGCTGAACGCTTCATATATTAGGATGTAATGGGATGCAAGCCCATTTAAGGTTTTTCCCTATCTCACCTCGAAACCCGTCCACTCCCATCCCCACCCATCAACTTCTCAATCTCGCCCACACTAACCAAATTAGCATCACCCTTAATCGTATGCTTCAAACAAGAAGCCGCCACCGCAAAGTCCAACGCCTGCTGGTCATCTTCAAAAGTGAGCAGACCATAAATTAACCCCGCCATAAAACTATCACCGCCGCCAACCCGGTCAACAATATGCGTGATTTCGTAAGAAGGGGCTTCATACAAATTTTCGCCATCATACAACACACCCGTCCAACTATTGTGCGAGGCAGAAATAGAACCCCGCAAAGTGGTAATAAACTTTTTCGCTCGTGGAAACATAGCTTGCAACTGTTTCAAAACCGACAAGTAAGCCTTGCCGTCCACCGAACCGCCGTGCGTAACATCCACCCCTTCGGGGTGCAGACCGAAATGCTTTTCTGCATCTTCTTCATTGCCTAAAATCACATCGCAACCTGCCACTAAATCCGGCATAATGTCGCTTGGTTCCTTTCCATATTTCCACAATTTTTTACGGTAATTTAAATCTGTGGAAACGGTAACACCCATTTCATTAGCCACTTTAATGGCTTCCAGGCAAGCATCGGCTGCGCCTTGCGACAAAGCCGGAGTAATACCTGTCCAATGAAACCAATCGGCATCTTTAAAAACGGTTTTCCAATCAATCATACCTGCGCCAATAGTTGCCATGCCCGAGTTGGCACGGTCGTAAATTACTTTGCTGCCTCTGCTTACTGCGCCCGTCTCTAAAAAATAAATGCCCAATCGTTCGCCTTCCCGTAAAATGAAATTGGTGTTTACATTTCGTTTCCGCAACTCCATCACGGCACATTCCCCAATATCATTTTCAGGAATGCGCGAAACAAAAGAACTATCCAAACCAAAGTTGGCCAACGATACGGCGACGTTACTTTCGCCACCGCCGTACACTACATCCAACTGGTAGGTTTGTGAAAAACGTTTAAAGCCCGGCGGACTTAAACGCAACATAATTTCTCCAAAGGTTACTACTTTTTTCATCCTTGAAAATTTTAAATACCCAATGCCTGACCGCCACCAATCTGAATGGTTTCAGCCGTTATAAAAGCCGCCCCTTCGCCTGCTAAAAACGACACTACCGAAGCCACATCTTCCGGTTGACCTAACCTGCCCAACATAATATTGTTTGCCCACGAAGCAAACACTTCTGGCTTAGTCGATTTAATTTGCTTGTGAAAATCTGTATCAATTGTACCAGGCGAAACGCAGTTTACTCTTATGCCGTACTCCGCCAAATCTTTGGCCAAGGCTCGCGTAATGGTATGCACCGCCGCCTTCGATGTGCCGTACATTCCTGCTCCCGGTCCACCGGCGTTCCAACCAGCGTTTGAGGTAAAGTTGATGATGGTCGGATGCTCCCCTTTTTTCAAAAATGGGATGGCTGCCCTCGAAGCAAAAAATACCGAATCTAAATTTAAGGCCAACACGCCTCTGTAAAATTCGGTCGTCATTTCCTCAAATCTCGCTCGGCCGCCTAAGCCACCAGCGTTGTTCACCAACACATCAATTTTGCCGAATTTGTCGCCAATTTTTTTAATGTTTTCCGTCACCGCGCTTTCGTCGGTTACATCAAATCCGTGGTATTCTGCTGTTGCGCCAGCATCGGTTAGGGCGCTCAATGCAGCGGCACCTTTGGCATCATCTCTGCCATTTATAATAACCGTAAAGCCGTCTTTACCTAATCTTTTTGCAGCCTCTAAACCTATGCCGCCGGTAGCTCCAGTAACAATTGCAATTTTTCCGTTTGAACTCATTTTAAATTTTTTTTATTATCTATTTAATATTTACTAAATCATTTATTTTTATTAGAAGCGAAACTACGGGAGCATTTAAAAACGGGCTCCCCGCTATCCGCTAAATCTTTCCCGCCTTTCAGGACGGGAAAGGATACCGCTCCTATCGGGGCTAAATTTCCAACTTCGCTCGGGTTTAATAATATTTTTATTCAATGTCAATTTGAGTTTATAATTCCATTCTTGTTTTTTTCAATCTATGAACAACTCCATTTTGTATAGAAGATTCTACCATGTCTGTCTCAAATATTCCAGCAAACCTATATAGAATATTACCAAGATTGTCCTTACTTCTCGGAAAAGTTATCTTTTTTGCTAAGTAGAATTTATCATCTCTAAACCCTTTTTCTTGCTTCGTAGGATTTTTACATTTTACTATTATTGTGCTCCTATCTTCACTTATACGATTATCCCATTCGTCGTTTTTATAAAATTTAGGAAACCATAGATAATGATTTGGATAAAGCTTAGCTTCATAAACAGCTCTCTGAGCCCCTTCGTAATTTTGTCCCAAACAATTGCAAGCATCTACTATCCTCCTAAAAGCTGGATTTTCTTTTACATCAAGGTATCCTTTTTCTTTGTAATAGTCTGGGCTAAATTCTTTTTCAATATCCCACGCTTCCCAACTGTTGTTTTTTTCTAAATCAGCTATTTTCTTTCTCATTAAATTAACTAAATCCTCAATATGTTTATTTATCGAATCTAAATCTTCTATAATTTCAATTCGATGGATTTCATGGTTAGTAGCTTGAATTATATCTGTCTCACGGTTTATGTCTAATTCTATTTGTTTTTCATGAAATGGCTCATCTATCTCAACGTGCAACATTAATTGGGGAAAATACATATCAGTTAAAGCGTGACCTTCTGGCCTGCTCACATACTGTTGAGTTATAAATTTTAAGTCCGTTCGATTCATCAAATGATAAATTCGAGTTACTACGTAGTTTTCGAAATTCTTTTTGTTAGTCTTTGCTATTTGTCGTATTACAAAATCTCTTTGGGTCATATTATTTCCTAATATATGTTGTTTTGTAAATAAAATTTAGGCTATCGAAAGATACTGCGCCTTCAAAGCTTTGCAATGAATCGCAGCATGATGTTTGTTTGGTTGTCGCTTTCTCAACAAACGTCATGCTGCGAAGGGCTATGCTTTCAACTTCGCTCGGGTTTAATTCCATTTCATATTTTTTGTTTACAATCATTTTTCAATTATACTTCGGTTGAAAATTGATGGGGATTCTGGATATCTGTTCCGTTGCTTTTCATAAAATTCCAGAATGACGGGTTTATTGAAGGCTTTTTTAGAACCGTCATATGCTGGAAAAACTTGTGTTGGAATCTATCCAGTATCTGTAGCAAGGCGAAATAAATTTTATCCAGTATTTCCTTATATTTTCCAATGAAGCTGTTTTTATAATAAAGCCTAAATACGCCAAGGGAGATACTGCGCCTTCAAAGCTTCGCAATGAATCGCAGCATGACGTTTGTCCGGTTTTATTCATAATAAATAATTCAAAATTCATAATTAGCCCCTCGGTTTTAAGGCTTCAATTTTAGGACATAAAATCCAAATGGATGCAAGGGCAGTAAACGCCAATGCTGCACCTACTATAAACGCCGGGGTGTAATTTCCGCCGATTGTTAGCCAGGGCACAAATATGGTTAGTCCAAATGCGCCCAGTTTTGCTGCCATACCTGCAAAGCCAGACAATGTGCCAACTATTTTTCCACTAAAAAAATCACTTGGCAAGGTTTGAACATTGCCAATTGCAGTTTGAAAACCAAACAATAAAACTGCCATTATAAATACTGCATTTGTGGCTGTGCCTGGTGTTCTTAATAGAAAAAAACAAGGAATCATTATTAAACAACCCAAAGTGATGACCATTTTTCTTGTTTTATTAATTGACCAACCCTTACTAAGCCTGTTTTGAGCCAAAAGTCCTCCAAACCAAGCTCCAAACATTGCACCTACATAAGGTAACCACCCAGAGAAGGCTATTTCTTTTACATTCATTCCAAATACTTCATTAAGGTAAATTGGAATGAAAACGATGAATAACCACCAAATAGGATCAATTGCTGCGGAAGCAATTACAACGCCCCAACTTTCTTTATGTTTAAAAAGTGCTGCCGTAGTAGGATTGTATCCTTCATCAATAGTTCCATCATCTTTTAAATCTTGATTTTCTTGCCCTGAAAGAATATAATTTCTTTCATTTTCTGATAGCCAAGGGTGTTTTTCTGGTGGCGACTTTACAATAATTAACCAAGGGATTAACCATAAAAGTCCAAGTAATCCGATTGTTATAAATATTGCTTGCCATCCCATAATTGCAGATAACATTCCAATTATTGGAAATGCAACAATTCCACCAATAGCAGCGCCAGAATTAAATATTCCTTGTGCAGTAGCTCTTTCTTTTGTAGGAAACCATTCTGCATTTGCTTTTGCTGCGCCAGGCCAATTTCCTGCTTCAGATACTCCGAGTAATATTCTAAAAAATGAAAAACTTAATACACCTTTTGCTAATGCGTGTAACATTGTAGATAAAGACCAAAGACCTATAGACAATGCAAAACCTAATCTTGTTCCTATCCAATCGAAGATTTTTCCAAAAATTGCTTGGCCTGCCGCATAAGCAAAAATGAATACTCCAGAAATTGCAGCATACATTTGCTTTTGTTTATCGGCACTCAAATCTGAAAATAAATCATCTGCAATATCAACCCATAATACACCAAATGCCTGTCTATCAATATAATTAATAACAGCAGCTAATGCAACTAAGCCAACAACCCACCAACGCAGCGAGTCTGTCCAGGTTAACCCAACAACTTTTTTAATTAGTCTCCTCATTTTATAAATCTAACATTTCGTGACCGAGAAAATCTTCACGGGCTGGGCTAAACACATCTATTAAAATGCCTGGCGAGGTGCATACACAACCGTGCATTACGTGCGGTGGAATATAAAATGAATCGCCGCCTTTTATGATTCGTTCTTCGTCGCCAATTTTCATTTTAAATTCACCGCTTTCTACATAGGTTACTTGTGAGTGGTAGTGCTTGTGTAAATTACCGACGGCTCCTTTTTCGAACTTGGCTTTCACCAACATTATCTTACCATCGTAACCCATTATTTGACGGCTTAAACCTTCTTGCACTTCTTCCCAAGGGGTTTCAGCATCTATCCAATATTCTTTGGTTGGTTTTATTTTTTCGTGTAAGTTCATATTAACTTGTTGGTTTTAGTTTTGGTTATAAAAAGAAAGGTGCTTATTAACACCTTCCTTTGTTTATGAAAAAAATTAGATTATTTAAATTATGTAAAATATGCTTTAAACTACCCCCGACCATTTTCCTGACTTTTCCGACTTTTAACTTGACTACCCCGACCTTTGTCTTGCGACAAAGCCCACCCCTTCACGAGTGAAGGGGAATTGGTTCGGACTTCGTAAATATTAGTAACCATCATTTTGTATAATAACTCCATCACTTGCTGATATTTCAGAATCGGGAATAGGGAAAATATAATAATCACTATTCACATTTTCTCCCATTTCTTCCGATACAGTTCCAGTTCTTACTAAATCAAACCATCTTTGGCCTTCAAGCGCTAACTCAAGTCTTCTTTCGTCAGCAATAGCTTGTCTCACCTCAGATTGAGAAGTTGCTGTAGAATTTTCTAAACCTGCTCTGGTTCTGATTTTATTTAATTCTTCTAATGCTGCCGAAGTGTTTCCATTTTCATTTAACGCTTCAGCGTACAATAAAATAACATCTCCAAATCTTAACTCTATCCAATCTTGCTCAAGCCCTAATACATATTTTGGACTATTTTTAAGTGTATCATTAATCGTTAAATCTCTACGTAAATCACCTGGACTGGCATCAAAGGCTGCAATTAAATCATCATCTAATGGTGTAAGAGACTTTGTGTCGCCACCACTAAACCATCCTGGAAAGTCAGTATTATCATACTCATCTTCTATTGAAGTTGACAATTGAGTTGCAAAAATAATTTCTGAATTTAAATCGGAATTAAAAACATCAGCAAAGTTTTCTTGCAACATTACACCAGCACTACCCGCTTCAGTTACTACATTTTCAAGCTCAGTTTCAGCATTAGTATAATCAGCCATTTGCATATACACTTTTGCTAACATACCACGAGCCGCTATTTCAGATGCTCTCCCAGATGCTATCTCACTATTATCTAAACCTTCAATTGCTTCTTGAAAATCTGGAATGATAACAGTATTATAAACTTCCATTGCAGGTTTTCTTACTAATATATTTTTATCAGAGGTACTTGGTGCAGCTAATAAATTTACGGTTACATCACCAAAAACCTTTACTAATTTAAAGTAGGATAAAGCTCTTAAAAATTTAGCTTCTGCTTTTTGTTTATCATCAGTAGAGTTTTCAATAACATTGTTTGCACTTAATATTGATTTATATAAGTTGCTATAAAAAGGGCGAAAAAATTGACCAACCAAATCGCCACCTGCTAAATCAGCATTAAACCTATCAAATGCCGGAAAGGGTTCTTCATCCATTAGCATATTGTCGGCTCTGAAATCACCCATAATTGCTAATGGTGTGGTTGAAGCCTGTTGGTAATAATAGGCGGCATCCAACACTTCACCATAAGAGGTTAATGAATTAGCTTCAGCATCTAAAGGAGGAATTTGATCCAAATCATTTTTCTCACATGCTGTAATGAAAAACAATGCCCCTAATAATATATATAAAATTTTCATTATTTAATTTTTTAAAAGTTAAGATTTACGCCTAATGTAAAGCTTCTTACAATCGGACTTGCACCTTCCTGATATCCGTAAGTTGTTGGGCCTAAATACCCGTTGTTATTTGTTTCTACACCTTCTGGATTAAATGACGTATAGCTATCATCCATTATATACAATAAATTAGATGCTGCCAAATAAATTCTAAAAGAACCTAAACCTATTTTACTTAATCTGTCTTGTCCAAGCGTGTAACCTATTGTTAAGTTTCTAAGTGCTGTATAAGAAGCATCTTGAATTAGCCCGCCATGAGCGTCTCTTGCTTCTTCATAATGCAAGTCGTTGTGATCTGCAATACCATCACCTTCAGCATCAAAACTGTCTCTTAGTCTACCGCCAAATTGTGATTGCCAATAAATAGGATCAATATTAAACACTTCGGCTCCTTGCGAGCCTTGAAATTGTAAACCTATATCAAATGAGCTAATTTGTAAAGATGTATTTAAACCCCAGTAATAATCTGGTGTAGCAGAACCTAACTTTACATAATCATTTTCTTCATCAATTTCACCGTCTCCATTTTGATCAACTACATAATATTCAGAACTACTATAACCAATATTTCTTGTTGGATCTTTAATATATATAGATTCAACTTGTCCTGTAGTTTCGTAGCCCCACATTTCACCAATTTCTCCACCAACGTAATTTCTAAACTGAGGACCTCTTCCGCTTGGTCCGCCATAAACAGCGATTGGCAAAGCATCTAAGTCGCCTAAACTTGTAATCTCGGTATTAACGGTAGATACGTTAGCACCAATATCCCAACGGAAATTTCTGTTATTTATCACAACAGCTGAAAGCTCAATCTCAAGTCCTGAACTTGTTACATCACCTCTGTTAAGTACAACTGAAGGTGTACCTAAAACTTCTGAAACAGGTTGGTTAATCAACATATCTTCAATATCTGAAGTATAATAATCTACACCAATTCTAAATCTATTAGCAACAAAACCTAAATCAACTCCGAAGTTAGTTTCGGTATTGGTTTGCCAAGTTAAATCTGGGTTTGCTATATTATCTGGAATTAGAAAACCAGTTCCGAATATAGTTGGTTGCGCTTGCAAAAGGCTCAAAGCATCGTAAGCACCTAAAAATGAAGTTGTTCCTAAAGATCCATTACTGAATCTCAATTTTACATTACTCAAAAAACCATCTTGATTGAAAAATGATTCGTTGTGTACATTCCAACCTAATGAAAATGCTGGGAATACATTAAATCTATTATTCTCACCAAAACGAGAGTCACCATCTCTTCTAACAGATACTGATGCTAAATAACGGTTAGCATACGCATAATTAATTCTTCCAAAAACACTTCTTCTTGCTACAGTTTCGTCTCTTAAGTTTGTGTTTATATCAGCAGGGTTTAAGTATGAATAATTTAAAGGTTGACCAAACGGCAAGTTAGTTCCTGTTAAAGTTGTGCCTTTAGTAAAAAAGTTTTGAAACTCTACACCTACAACTGCACCAATATCGTGATTAGCAATAACTTTATTATAACTCAAAGTGGTTTCACTTAAAACGGAAGTTCTTTTTAAATCTGCCTGATCTAAATCAGATTGGTTTGAACGTTCACGGGAATCTGCAATTACACCTTGATAATAATATGCTTGAGAATCATTTATATCAGCACCTAAAACGGTTTTTAAATTTAAGCCATCAAGAATATTAAATTGTAAATATGAGCTTACGTTTCCAAAATAGGTTCTTAAATACCTTCTTGCGTTGTCTAACTTAGAAGCTGGCCCAGCATCACCCGTACCACCAATACCATTTTGATTTCTTCCATAATGCCAGTCATCTACCGGATCTCCAACTTCTAAAGTATAGATGCTTGAATTTATCAATCCACCTCCTCTGTAACCTTTATCACATGGATCTCCGAGATTTTCGCCTTCTGTTGGAACTACTACTCCTGCATCATGCAATGCTTGTCTTTGTGCATCTAAATTTTGAACGAAATCAATAGATGCTGCAGTATGATATATAGGATGAATACTGTAAGCTCTCAAAAGATCCCTCATATCGTGTGGTACAATTTCTTGTTGACCATAAAAACCATTCATACTAAGGCCAGCCTTAAATCTTTTGCCCAAAGTTGCATCAGCATTAAGGCGACCGTTATATTTTTCAAAACCTTGTTTTTGTACTATACCTTTAGTATTAAGGTATCCAATTGAAGCAAACATATTTAAATTTTCACTACCTCCGGCAACACTAAAATCGTGGCTTTGCGTGTTACCTTGTCTAAAAAGCCAATCTTCAATACTAACCACATCTGGTGCATTTTTATAGGCGTCTATTCTGTAGTCGACTATTCTTTGATCTAATTCCGAAAGGTCATAATCACTTGTTTGTAAATCATCAGCCCATTCAGATGCTGTTTTAAGCATTTCAATGTCATCTACATATTTTTGTGAAATGCTTGTATATGCGTTATAACTAAATTGAGCTTTGCCTGATTTACCTTTTTTTGTAGTAACAAGAATAACTCCATTAGCTCCTCTTGAACCATAAATAGCAGCTGATGCAGCATCCTTTAATACTTCAAGACTTTGAATATCGTTTGGATTGACAGTAGCTAAACTTCCTGAAATTGGATACCCATCAACAACAATTAGTGGATTTGAGTCTCCAGAAAGTGAGGAAGCTGCTCTAATTTGAATTTTTGGATCAGCACCAGGTTCACCGCTTTGGTTTTGAATTAATACACCTGGCAACTTACCTGCTAAGGCATCATCTACACGGGCAACTTGAATTCCGGCAATATCTTTGCCTTCAATCTTTGCAATCGCTCCTGTATTGTGTGATTTTTTTCGAGTTCCATAACCTACAACAACCACTTCATCTAAAGCGGCAGCATCGGTTTCCATAGTTAAAGAAAGGTTGCGTTCATCGCCTACGGTTACCGTCATTGTTTGATAACCAAGATAACTGATTTCTAAAACGTCATCTTTTTTAGCAGCTACTGTAAAGTTGCCATCAATATCTGTTACTGTACCGGTACTTGTTCCTTGTATAGTAATGTTTGCACCTATTAAAGGAATACCCTCTTCATCCAGAAGTTGCCCTGTTATATTTTGGGCTTGTAATGTACCAGCAAAGAAAAGCAAAGTACAAACTGTGATTAAGGCTTTGCAGAAAAGCTCACAATAGTTAATTTTATACATAATTAGTGATAGTTTTTATCATTATTTAATTAGTTTAGTTTATGTGAAGGAAGTTTGTTGCTTTCCTTTACATCGGTTTTATATTTATAATTTAAAATTTTTACTAATTTTCTTTACCTCTAACAAGTGAGTGTTCATTGCTTTTTTGACACCTTCGGCATTTTATTACATATCATATCCAAAATATTCTGGTGTTCTTCAATAGTTTTGAGGTTGTTACTTTTATACAAACTTTCAGCTTGGTAAAACTCTTAATATTTCTGGAGTGATAATCATCATTAAATCAATCGGATTTCAATCTTTACTTTCTGTAAATTTTCGAGCATACTACTCGACCATAATTGGTTAACCAATTTTTGGTTGACCAAATATAAGGAATGAAATTGAATTGACAAAATTTATTTTTGAGATTTTTTGTTTAGGAGTTAACTACAGGAAAAGCTTCAGCAAATTCTCAAAGAAAATGAAAATGGTGAGCGTAAGAAAGTCAGTACTTCAAAGCAAGTGAATGAGTTGTTGGGTTTATGAATATGACTAAACTAAAGAAAATAACATCAAAAAAAAGTATAATTGTAATTACAACCAACCAACATCCGTTCGACTTTTTGCCTTCTATAATATTTTCATCACTTTTTGGAATAGATTCTACTTCTTCCAAAGATTTTCTATTAAGCAATTCAACTTTCAAATCAGACAATAATTTCTGTTGTTCCGCTTCAAATTGTTTAATAGAATTTGTAGGAAATTCGAAAGCTATTACAATTGTAAACAAGTTATATTTACCAGTTTTTCCTTTTGGCTTATCAAGAGAAGACAAGTTTCTCTCAATTTGAGCTGGAATACTTGAAAGCTTTTTAACTTGAGTTCCTAACATATTGTGAAGCAATTTTACAAATCCTTCATATCTTTTAGGCACAATTACAAACCGTGGTTTTTCCTCAAAACTTATGGCATGTTCTAAGTAGTTTCTGAATAATTTTGTAACGCAATGAATTTCTTAAATGTCACCTTGTTTTCGATCTATCTCCAAACTTCTTGAAAACGAGCTGTTAAAGCTCTTGGAGTAATAGATATTGTATACAATTCAGTTATCTGATTCTCTATCCACTCAAAAACTTTGCCTGATTCAATACTTTCAAATTTTTTGAGATATAATCTACCTTCTTATGGCAATCGCATAAAATCTGATGGCTGATTATGTAATAAGATCTAACATTATTTTTAGAAATGTTATTTTTTTTGTGGTTTAATACGACTTAGCGCACTCTAAAAATTAGCCCCGACAGAAGTGGTTATACCATTTTTATGTTTGGCCTTTGAAGCGTTGGCAAAATGGTAT
>Ga0114957_1003987_pt1 | contig 12930 bp, 12 predicted proteins | sample BantaG_FD_87175 | JGI IMG/M metagenome (GOLD analysis project Ga0114957, IMG submission 87175) | Marine algal microbial communities from Bantry Bay, Ireland - BantryBay_4 metaG | ecosystem: Host-associated > Algae > Red algae > Unclassified | place: Bantry Bay, Ireland | collected 2014-11-21 | reverse complement strand
CGACATTATACTCACCTTTAAACTGATTTATTATTCCCTGGAAATTACTCAAAGCACCAAATAAGCCATGAAGAAGTAGAAGAACTTCCCCATCACTATCTGACTCCACATATGTAAAACCTTTTTCTTCTTTTATTAAATCTTTAAAATCCATAACACTTATTAAAACTTAAAGCCCCTCTAAAATAGAACTTACAACTGTCTTTTAAATGAATAGTTGTGAAATAAGCAAACTCCTAAGAGAACCACAGCCAATGTTTGATGCATTGAACCTAAGCCCACTGGTATCGATCCTTTGCAGTTTATTAACGTATAAATACCTAGTACCACTTGAGTTATTAACAGAGTTATAAACAAATAAGACCATCCTACTTTTGAGGTTGATTTCAGTGTATTTAATTGTAAAATAAATATATATAAACCACTGATTATCAGCACATAAGCCACCGTTCTGTGTATAATCTGAATTAAAGAGGGTAGTAACGCATTTTTATCATAATAGTTAAAGTTTTCCACAGAATATTGATCAATGTTGAAAACGATCTGTGGAATAAATTCACCATTCATATCAGGCCATGTTGGATACAATAAACCAGCTTTCATACCTGACATAACACCCCCAAAAAATATTTGAATACAAACCAATACCGTAAAATAGAAAAATGAACGCTCGAGCTTTTTACTCACCATTATTTTCTTAACCTTGAAAGCATAAAAGCAAGTCCATAGCATCATAGCAAAAACAGAAATACCGATACACAGATGTAGAGCAAGTTTATAAGCATTTACCCAAGGCCTCTCTATCAATCCACTAGCTACCATTATCCATCCAAAACTGGCCGCTAAAGCTGCAAGTACTATTACTACTAAAAGTCTTTTTAATAGTGGTTTATCCACCCATTTAAAGGCAATAAATAGAAGACAGGGAAATAGAAAAACAAAACCCATTAAACGAGCCCAAAATCGATGAATATATTCCCAGAAATAAATAAATTTAAAACTACCTGCAGTAAAAATACTTCCCATCTCCATATCCAAATTTATTTTGGTGTACTGAGGAGTCTTCTTATACTGATTAAAAGCTTCTTCCCAAGATGCATCAGATAAAGGTGGTAGGGTACCGGTTATAATTTCCCATTCCGTTATTGATAATCCAGAACCAGTAAGCCGAGTTATTCCACCGATAACTATTTGCATAAATAACATAAATAAACCAGTAAGCAACCAGAATTTTACAAATCTATTATATCGCATATGTTCTAATCGAGATGACAAAGAAACTTAAAAATATTTGAAAAAATTTCCCCCTTTCTTTATTCATATTAATTCAATTTCACAAGATTTCTATTATTATTATTAAGGCTGTTTATAAGTGGATAACCTCATATAGTAAACATATTATTTAAGAGATAGATCACTTATTAAGACAATAATATCTTTTATGTTAATAGAATTAAATTGATAATCAGTTAATTAACGGAATAATGGGGATTTGTTGATAAAGTCATGTTAATATTATAAATAATTTGTAATTATTGAACTGACCATTTATAAGTATATAAATAATGATGATAAATAGTTTTAGTACATAATTCAATTTGTACTATTTATAATAATGTAGATTACTCATGTTTTATACACTCCTATTCACTATTTCTTTGTGTATAAAGAATAAATAGTACCTATGAAAATTAGATATTTACACTTTATATAAAAATGTAATGTTTATAACTTCATATGAGGGCAGTTATTCAGAGAGTATTAGAGTCGTCTGTAACCATTAATGGAGAAGTTTTTAATACTATTGATTCAGGCTTATTAGTATTCTTAGGAATTGAAGAATTAGATGGCGAAGAAGATATAAACTGGTTAATTAAGAAGATTATTAATTTAAGAATATTTAATGATGATCATGGGGTAATGAATATTTCCTTACAAGATCATGAAGGATCCATCCTATTAATTTCTCAGTTTACATTACACGCATCTATAAGAAAAGGAAACCGACCTTCCTATATAAGAGCTGCTAAACCAGATGTATCAATACCAATTTATGAGATTTTTCTTAATCGATTAAGGTTAGAAGTAGGTGACGGCCGCGTTAAAGCGGGTCAGTTTGGTGCGGATATGAAAGTATCTTTATTAAATGATGGACCCGTTACAATAATTATGGATTCTAAAAACAAAGATTTTTAGTGTGAAAATTAAAAATGCGCAAAAAGTAGTAGACGATTGGATAAAAAAATACGGCGTTAAGTATTTTTCTGAGCTATCCAATACAGTTATTCTTACAGAAGAAGTAGGAGAGTTTGCAAAAATAGTTGTTCGCCTATATGGAGATCAATCATTTAAATCTAAAGAAAGAGAAGCTTCCGCACAGAATGATTTAGAAGAAGAAATGGCGGATATATTTTTTGTGCTTATTTGCTTAGCTAATCAAATGAATATCGATTTAGAACAAGCCTTTATAAAAACAATAGAAAAGAAAACGAAGAGAGATAAAGATAGGCACCATCAGAATGAAAAACTACAGTAATAATTTTACACTCGTATGAACTCTAGAGGAAAAGAGACGGTTTTTTCAAGGTTAACAAAAAAGAAAACAGCTCTTTTTAGTTTGATATTTTTAAGTGGTTTATTTGTGAGCTCTTTGTTCGCTTTTTCAATCATTTTAGATAAAACTCCTAATAGTAATAACCAACAATTAGAAATATCCCTTCAGAGACCTGGTTTTAAAACTGAGATTTTATTAAAAGAAAAACCTATCTCAGATAAAGTGAGTTGGTTTTCTAAATTGATGTTCGGAGCTCCTGCTAAATTTGACGAAATACCATTTAAGAAATTAGTAAAACTAAAAAATGAATTAGAAATAATAACGCATACTAATAAGCGACGTATTGTTCAAGAAGATAAATCACAAATAATTACTAGAACTTATTTTCTAGGTACAGATAAGTATGGTCGAGATATAATGAGTCGTTTGATATTAGGAATCCGTATTTCTTTAATAATTGGATTTATGGCAGTTATAATATCTATTGTTTTAGGAATTTTTATCGGAGCTATAGGTGCTTATTTCGGGGGAACGGTCGATAAATTGGTTATGTACTTAATTAATATTACTTGGTCTATCCCTACATTACTTTTAGTGTTTGCAATTGTTATAGCTTTTGGAAGAGGTTTTTACATCATTTTTCTTGCTGTAGGATTGACACTATGGGTCGATGTGGCCCGATTAGTAAGAGGACAGGTATTAAAAATTAAGGAGGAAGAATTTATTACTGCAGCTCGAAGTTTATCTTATTCTCCATATAGAGTAATCAGTAAGCATATAATACCTAATATTATAGGTCCGTTATTAGTTATTGCGGCAACTAATTTTGCAATTGCCATATTAATTGAGGCAGGTTTAAGTTATTTAGGTTTTGGTATACAGCCACCAGCACCATCTGTAGGAAATATGCTTAATGAAAATTACGGGTACGCTATAAGCGGAAAACCCTTTTTAGCAATGATACCCGCGATAACAATTATGTTAATGGTTTTAGCATTTAATTTAATAGGTTCGGGACTTAGAGATATCTTAGATGTAAAATCGATTGATTAAATAAAAAATGAATATTAGGGATTTAGCCATATTAGAAAAATTAGAAAAGGAACTCAGTTTAAAAGAGTTGCAGATAAAGAGTTTATTAACGATCACTCAGGCCATTAATGATAATGTTTCTGCAGAAGGTCTTTATAAGATGTATTCTAATTTTTTGAGTTGGGATATGGGAATAGAAGGGATGGCTCTTTTTATTCATAATGATGATGACTGGGAATGTGTTTGTCATATTAACTATAAAAGAACGTCTCATAAATCACTTCTCAAAGAGCTTTTAAATTATGATCGTCTTCACACAATAAAAGATGATGACAAAGAAATTTTACAAGCATTCGATATTATTATTCCTGTTTATCATAAAAAAGAACCTATTGCTTATAGTCTGATTGGTGGTATAAAAGAGAAAGAGGATCTCTATAATAAGATCCAGTTTATTACCACGATTACAAATATTATAGCTGTTGCGTTAGAAAACAAAAGACTTTTTAAGCGAAAGCTAGAGCAGCAGCGGCTCAAAAAGGAAATAGAACTTGCCAGTGGGGTACAACAAATGTTAATACCTGAGAGTCTTCCCAATTATGAAAATTATCAGATGGCTAGTATCTATAAACCACATTCAAACATAGGTGGGGATTATCTAGATTATATAGAATTTAATAAAGATAAATTTGCTTTTTGTATTGCGGATATCTCAGGTAAAGGAGTACCAGCCGCATTACTGATGGCAAATTTTCAAGCTATTGTTCAGAGTTTAATACATCAATATAGAGATTTAGAAACCTTTGTATTTGCACTAAATCAAGCAGTCTATAGAATTACTAAAAGTGATAAATACATTACGTTTTTTATCGCACAAGTAGATTTGAAAAAGAGAACCCTCAGCTACATTAACGCAGGGCATTACCCACCACTACTCGTTTCTCAAGGTAAATTAAAACGTCTAAAAGAAGGTTGTACAGTGATAGGTGCTTTTGAAAAACTTCCGGACATTAAAGAAGAAAAGATTAAGATAGGAAAGGATACAACCATTTTAAGTTTTACGGATGGTTTGGTTGATTTGAGAAATAGTAAAGGAGAGTTTTTTGAAGATGAAAGGATAGAAAACTTTATTTTAATAAATAATGATTTGAGTGTTCATGACTTCAATAATAAATTATTAAAAGAAATTAATAGTTTTAAAGAAGATACGGAGTATGTTGATGATATCGCAATAATGACTTGTAAGATTAATTAATGGCTAGAACAAATATTTACAAAAAACGATCAAGAGTTAGTGCAGCTTTACTTGCTTTTTTTGGTGGAGCTTTAGGCTTACATAAATTTTATTTGAGAGATGTTGGAGGTGGAATATTTTTTATAATGTTGACATTAGTCACCACCTCTATTTTTAAGGGCTTTTCTCTCTCAGCAATTTTAGGTGTTTTTGATGCTATGAAGTTAATGATGATGCCAGATTCCGAATTTGATAGAAAATATAATCGTCACCTATTAAAGCAAAACCGATCTTACCGTCAAAATAGTCAAAGAAAAGTTGTTCAAAAATCAACTAGAAGAGTAAAAAATAATCCTTTTAAAAAAAGTGGAATCAAGAAATATAAAGAGTTTGCTTTAGAGGAAGCCATAGAGGATTTTAAAAAGGCTTTAGAAATAGATCCGGGAGATGATATTATTCATTTTGACCTTGCTGCAGCCTATTCTTTAACAGAGAAAAAAGATCTTGCATATCATCATTTAGCGAAAGCGGTAGAATTAGGGTTTAAAGATTTTGAAAAAATACAAACTCATGATGACCTAGCTTATGTTAGAATACAACCAGAATTTGATTCATTTAAAAACAACAACTATTCTAATTATTCAAGATCTACAGGTAAACCAAGTGCAACAGGGATGTCAAAACAGGTAGAAAGCCCCAATGCAGAAGAGAACTTACTAGATAATGATGTTTTATTATCTCAACTTAATAAGCTTAAGGAATTGAGAGATAAAGGAGTGTTAACAGATAAGGATTATGTCTTTGAAACGAAAAAACTGATGAGAAACAGATAATAGTTCAACAAACACGAACTTGATAACGTCTTAATAAGAAAGAAAAGAGATGATAGCATACGAACTTATATCAAAAAATATAGCGCCTTTACATAAAAGTGATACGGGAGAGCAAGCGCTGACTATGATGAGCATTTATCATGTTAAGCATTTACCGGTAGTGGAAGGAGATACGTTTTTGGGACTTATTTCAGAAGATGAAATTATGGCCAAAAACTTAGATGATTTGATAGGATCTTTTGAATTATCTAATAAACAGTTTTTTGTAAAAGATAGAGATCATTTGTTTGATGTTTTAAGCGAGATTGCAGAACATAAATTGTCCGTAATTCCAGTTTTAGATAATGAAGGTTTTTTTCTGGGGATTATTAATCAAGAAGATCTCATTACTTATTATGCCAGTAGTTTTTCTTTTAAAGAGCCTGGAAGTATACTGGTATTAGAAACAAAAAAAATAAATTACTCTCTAGCTGAAATCTCACGAATCATAGAATCAGAAAATGGAACGATACTAAGTAGTTCTTTAACTATTCCAGATGACTCTGATAATATGATGGTCACTCTAAAAATCTCGAAGCAAAATATAAATGGAATAATCGCAGCATTAGAAAGATATAGTTATGTCATAAAAAATTCTTTTGTAGAAGAGGAATTTATTGACACCCTAAAAGAGCGATATGACTCTTTAATGAGTTTTTTAAATGTATAAAATACCCTTTCTTATTTTTGTTTGGCTTTCGCCAATGTTTTTGTGGTCGCAACAGTCTGGACCACAGGCAATAATTCAAAACATAATTCTTGAAGGCAACAATAGAACAAAGGATCGAATTCTATTACGAGAGTTAGACGTTAAAGTAGGAGATACTATTTACTTAAAAGATTTTCAAGAACGATTTTTTACGACTAAAAAAAGACTCTTAAGTACCAGTCTTTTTAATATGGTCAGTATCAACTTTATAAATTATAATGATTTCAATGAGACAACGGATATACATATTCTCGTAAGAGAAAATTTGTTTATTTATCCTGCTCCTATTATTGAATTTGCGGATAGAAATTTTAATGTATGGTGGCAAGAACAAAATCACTCTTTAAGTCGAATTAACTATGGTTTACGAGTAGATCACATAAACCTAACAGGTGTAAAGGATAAACTAAAACTAAAAGTACAATTTGGTTATACACGTAAATACGAAGTCGATTATAATATTCCTTATTTAAATGATGACCAGACTATAGGTTTAGGATTTAATATATTTTTTGCAGAACAAAAGGAGATAGGGTATATAACCCAAAATAATAAAACTCAATTCTTTCAGGCAGAGGACGAACGAAAATTACTTAATCGTTTTAGAGTCGGAACGACTTTAAATTATCGTCCTAATCTTTTTACGTTTAACACTGTAAGATTAGAATTCCATAGAAATGGAATCGACGAACTAGTAGCTAAGATTCTTAATCCTGATTATTTTTTAAATGGTAAAGAAAGTATAAGGTTTGTTTTTCTGGAATACGATTATGAATACAATAAAAGAGTTTTTGACATTTATCCAGAAGGAGGATACGCTATAAACTTTAATATAAAAAAAGAAGGATTAGGTTTATTTAATGACTTTAATAATCTATCCGTACACTTAGATACCGAGAAGCACTTTAGACTAAATGATTTTTTAATAACCTCGTTTAGACTAAAAGGAAAAACAAACTTAATTAGAGATCCTATCGCATTTGCTAATAATACGGGTCTCGGCTATGGAAATAACATCGTGGGTGGATATGAACTATATGTTTTGGATGGAACAGATTTTGTTTTAAGTGAGTATCAATTAAAAGCAAGATTTTTTAATAAGGTCTTAGATATTTCAAAGTACATGCCTATACCAGCTTTTAAAAAATTGGATCTGCAAATATTCTTAAGATGGAATACGGATGTTGCCTATGTTAATGAGCCTAGGTATAGATTTTCCAATGATCTAAACAATAGATGGGTTGTAGGATTTGGGCCCTCATTAGATTTTTTATTTTATAATAATTTCTTGTATAAATTTGAATATAATTTTAACCAATTGGGAGAATCTGGGTTATTTATACACAATAGTTTATCTTTCTAATTAATGAAGAAACTACTCGTTTACGGAAGAATAATAAAAGATCAGGATAATACCTATGTCCGGCAGTTATTTGATTCTTTAAAAGAATTATCATTTGAGGTGTACGTAGTAGAAAACTATAACCAACAGTTAAAAAGACTACTCCCAGAATCTAAATTTCCTTCTGTTAGCAATCATGAGGAATATGCAAAAGAAAATTTTGATCTAGTCATAACCATGGGTGGTGATGGAACGATTCTCAATGCCATGACTTTGATAAAAAATCTGAGCACTCCAATGTTAGGAATAAATTTAGGACGATTAGGATTTTTAGCAAATGCAGAAAAATCTAAAATACATCAGGCCCTATTAAAGGTAAAAAACGGAAACTACGATATAGAAAAACGAAACATGATTGGTTTAAAGAGTGATGGAAATCTCTTTACTTCGTTTCCGTATGCATTAAATGACTTTACTATTCACAAGAGGGATAATTCAGCAATGATATTAATCCATTGTTTTATAGATGGGGCTTTATTGAATTCTTATTGGGCAGATGGTATTATTGTCTCCACGCCTACAGGATCGACAGGGTATTCATTAAGTTGCGGTGGTCCCATTATTACACCTAATTGTGGAAATTTTGTAATCGCACCAGTAGCGCCGCATAATTTAAACGCAAGACCAGTGGTTGTAAATGATAGTTCAGAAATAAAATTTAAAGTTGAGGGTCGTGCAGAATCCTTTTTAGTGACTTTAGATTCCCGTAACGACTTTATTACTGATAAAAACGAAATTACTTTACGAAAAAGTGATTTTCCGGCTTGCTTAATACGTCTAGATAATACATCTTTCTTTAAAACGATCCACCAAAAATTAATGTGGGGAATAGATAAAAGGAATGTATGAATCATGACGAATTATCATATGATCGATCAATACTAATTTTCTTTAAAGAGATAAATGAGTACTCATTTAGAGAGAAGGTAAAGTTTGTGGAAGAAAATAGAACGGAAATCGCAGCTCTGAGATTCCAAGATCGCATTTATATTGAGTTGGACTTTTTATTATCTCTTTTTCAGATAGGTGATTACGAACGCTTTTTAGAATTTGTCGATGAACAGTTAGAAAATGTAATCACTCAAAATATCTTTACATTCAAAAACAAAGATATTTACTTACAGTTACTTCAAAATAAAGCCCTAAGCCTTTTTCATTTGAGGCAAGATATAAAAGGACTTATAATAAGCACGGAGCTTAAAAGAATGATGCCTGGTTCTAATGTAGTAGACTATATCATCAGGAATATTCTCTTACGAAAAGATAGAAAGTGGTTTAGGCAGGTACATGGAACCGTTATACTATTAGCTTTTGGAGCAGCCATGGTTTTATTTACGGAACTCTTTATAATCCGTCCTTTTTATCCACCCTTTATTTCTTTCATCGAAATCTTGAGAAATTCCATGTTACTTCTTTCATTAGGCTTAGTTTTGTTCAATCAGATTTTTCTTCGTTTTGTAGTCTATAAAGAGATGAGACAATTATAATTACTATTGACTTTGTTTAATATATTCTAGTTCGTCTTCAAAAATTTATAGTTCGTCTATATTTCGTACTTCATCGATAGACCTTAACATATAAAACCACTAGCTTTTGTATTTTTAGCTACTAAACCTAAGAATATTCTAATATGAAAAAACTAGTACAGCTGTCATTGGCTTTAGCCCTATTCGGTACGATAATTATTTCCTGTGCAAAAGATGCCACAAAAGACGTTACTAAGGAAGTTGTAAAAATTCCCGGTATCGATCTTTCTAACATGGATACAACTACAAGTCCGACCGATGATTTTTTCCGATATGTAAATGGAAAATGGCTAGATAATACAGAAATTCCTTCTGATAGATCTAGATGGGGAAGTTTTGACGAATTAAGAAAAAAGTCAAGCGCAGAAGTTTTATCTGTTTTAAACAAAGCAATAGAGTCTAACTCATATGGAAAAGGAACGGATCAATATAAAGCCGCAGTGTTTTATAAATCTGCAATGGATACAGTATCTAGAAATGAGATTGGCGTAAGCCCAGTCATGAAATTTTTAGATATGATTAAAGAAGTAAAAACACCTGCGGAATTACAAGCCTATAATGAAAAAACAATCGCATATGGTGGAAGAGCATTTTTTGATTTTGCTGTATTTCCTGATTTGAAAAAAAGCACTATGAATACTTCCTACTTAACAGGAGGTGAAATAGGTTTACCAGAAAGAGATTACTATGTAAAGGAAGATGATGATTCTAAAAGGATAAGAGCTGAGTATGTAAAACATATCGAAAGAATGTTAGGATTTATAGATGTTCCTGCTGGTGAAAGAGCAGCACAAGCTCAAAGCATCATGGCATTAGAAACCAAGCTTGCAGAGGTTATGATGACTAAAGAAAAAAGCAGAAATCCTTTAAACATGTATAACAAAAGGTCAATAGAAGATCTACAAAAACTAGTTCCTTCTTTTCAGTGGGCTTCCTTTTTAAAGAATATTGGTACCGGAGGTATGGATAGTATCATCGTTACAGATATCGGTTATTTTACAGCTCTTGAAGAGATAGTACAATCTTGTTCAGAGAAGGATTTAAGAAACTATTTAACATGGACAGAATTTAATGGTGCGGCAGGTTTATTAAGTACAGAACTAGAAGCGGCTAATTTTGATTTTTATGGGAAGGAACTGAGAGGAACTAAAGAGCAAAGACCGAGATGGGAAAGATCATTAGATATGGCTAACGGAGTAATAGGAGAGGCGATAGGAAAATTATATGTGGATGAAAACTTTCCGCCTGAGGCAAAGAAGAAAGCTGCAGATATGATCGAGAATATACGAGCTGCTTTTAAAGATAGAATCAATAATCTAGAATGGATGACTGCTGAAACGAAAGTTAAAGCTCAAGAAAAACTAAAAAATATAACAGTCAAAATCGGATATCCAGATAAGTGGAAAGACTACAGTGATATGGATATTAAATCTAAGGATGACGGAGGATCATTTTTAGATAATATGATTGCTGCAAGCAAGTGGAGCTTTGATGAACAAATTTCCAAAATAGGAAAGGATGTGGATAAAACGGAATGGGGTATGTCTCCACAAACAGTAAACGCATACTATAATCCGTTAAATAATGAAATTGTTTTCCCAGCTGCCATCTTACAACCTCCTTTTTATAATTATACTGCAGATGAAGCTGTTAATTACGGTGGGATAGGAGCCGTAATAGGACATGAAATATCACATGGTTTTGATGATCAGGGAAGCCGATTTGATGCAGAAGGAAATATGACTAACTGGTGGACTGATGAAGATAGAGAAAGTTTTGAGGCAAGAAACCAAAAACTAATTGATCAGTTTAATGCTTACGAAGCTCTTCCTGATGTTTTTGTTAATGGTGAATTTACCCTGGGAGAAAACATAGGAGACTTAGGAGGAATCACTGCCGCATATGATGGATTACAAAAGCATTTTGAGGCAAACGGAAAACCCGAACCTATTGATGGACTTACTGCGGAGAAACGATTCTTTATGTCATGGGGAACGATCTGGAGAACAAAGATGAGAGACGAAGAATTACAAACAAGAATAAAAACAGATCCTCACTCTCCAGGAAACTTCAGAGCAATCGGGCCATTGTCTAATTTGCCAGCTTTCTATGAGGCTTTTGGTGTAAAAGAGGGAGATGCAATGTATCGTAAAGAAGAAGATCGAGTTAAGATCTGGTAAATAGATTTTAATTAAAGTATATAAAGGGGAGTGTTGAAAAATACTCCCTTTTTATTTCATCATATTTTAAAGTAAGTCAGATTATTCTATTGAGTCAAATACTGTTGTTAAGTAAAAGCAGAAGGAAAAAACATCAAAAAAGTGCTATATTTCATTGTATTATAAAATCAAAAGCCCACAAATCAAAACATAATTATGGAAAAGAAAACAAACGGCCTCTCCATAGGAGGTATGATAGTAGGAATTATATCATTGTTAATTTCATTTATTCCCTGTATAGGAATGTTAGGTGGGGTACTTGGTCTAGTAGGTTTAATTTTAAGTTTAATTGGTTATAAATCTGCTAAAGATTCAGGTGAACCTACTACTATGGGTATAATCGGTATGGTAGTGTCTGTATTAGCTATTCTTGTAGCTATCGCTTGGGGTACATTCCTTGCTAAAGCTGGAAAAAATATAGCAGAACCTCTTAATGTAGAAACGTGTGATGAAGTATTAGAAGAGATGGAGAAATCAGTAAAACTAATGAGTGATATTAAAGATAAAGGTGATGATGCTGGAATGGGTGATATTTCTACTATTTTGAATGCAACTACACGTATTGCTAAAATACAATCAACTGCAAATGAGATGGAGTGTAACCAAGATTCAACTTTCAAAGCAAAAATGGATGCTCTAGTAGATCAAATGTGATTTAGTGATATCTACTTATAAAAAAGTAAACATTGCAATAGCAGTAGTACTTAGTATGGTATGTCTGCTACTATTTTTAGGAGTTACATCTGGTTTACTAAAATGTCCTTTCCAAAATCACTTGGGTGTCGCTTGTTCTTCTTGTGGAGTAAGTAGAGATATAATTAATTATTTAAGTCTTGACTTTAGTAATCCACTTAATCCGCATTCTCTCAATATATTTATCTTCTTTGTGGTCCAAGTAGTTGTACGGACAGCACTTTTTATATATAAAAAACGGATCAGACGCAATCTGATAATTACTGATATTATTATATCATCTATATGGGCGATATGGATTTTTGGTAGGCTACTATTTTAGTTTTTATACCATTTAAACTTTAAGGTGTCGAATAAGATTATAGAAGAGAATTTGTTAAGATTAAGGTAAAAAACGAAGTCATAGCCGTAGCTATGACGAGTATTTTTAACGCAGAGATTGACTAACTCTATTATAAGATATCCGACATTCTAATGTATAAATGGTATTAGTCAGGTAGAAAGAAACAAAAGTTTTAAGTGCTAGTTTACTTTCCATTTACCTCCAGAAAATATAATCTTTCATTTAATTCACAAGATGTGTAAGTCTTTAAGCACAACAACTTGAGGATTTTTTAATACCTCACCTCTTCTAAAAATAACCCCTGAGGATATGCAAACTGCACTGCATCTTTGCGTGGAGAGCCATT
>Ga0114957_1003986_pt1 | contig 12935 bp, 16 predicted proteins | sample BantaG_FD_87175 | JGI IMG/M metagenome (GOLD analysis project Ga0114957, IMG submission 87175) | Marine algal microbial communities from Bantry Bay, Ireland - BantryBay_4 metaG | ecosystem: Host-associated > Algae > Red algae > Unclassified | place: Bantry Bay, Ireland | collected 2014-11-21 | reverse complement strand
TGCTGTGGGACCCTCCCCATCCCCAAGAGCTGAAATTAAGGCACGTGGAACATTTATTAGACACGTTTCTGACACGTTAGCATATTCGAACTTGGGGAAGACGTTGTTGGGTGTGCTCTCAGGACCTCATCGGAGCGGTCGACAGGATCGGACTTTCGATGCGCATCCGCGACTGCAGCGAAAGCGCTCGCTGTTCGACTGATGCGCATCGGCCAAGAACGATTGGATTTAGATGCAGAAAACACAAAGGCGGACGATATTGCAGGATGCCCTATATTGCAGGATGCCCAATTTTGGCCGATCCGAACAGGAACACGAACACAAGGAGTAATTTCATTTTCAAATATACTTTGCACACTTTCACGTAAGTCGTCCTTTTCTCTTCAATTTAGTAGTTCGCAAGTGAGTCTTTGACGCAGGGCGGTGCACCATCGTAACGGTTCCAGATTTGGTATGTATCGGGGTAATTTGAGAGGTTCCAAAGAGCTCTTTCGTGACAATGTGGGAGACAGAGAATTTTTAGCGAAAGAGCACCTCTTGGCCACTCGCAAGTATTGTCTCCGCCTGTCCACTTTCCGCGCCTCCGGCCAGAGGTCTTTCGGACTCATTGGGAGACGCCTCTCACTATGGACTCGCACCAAGTTTTGAAGGAGATACCTGCCGACTCTGGCCAAGAGTGATCAATGTGGTCTTCGGGATGCAGTGTACAACAATCTTCAATGAACTCTCTGAGCATCGTGCAGCATACTTCTTACATGCCTCTCTGGCATCTCTCACACAAGCGCATGCTCAGAAACAATAAGACAATACAACAGAGCTAGGCGCCGCTCTACTTCTCTGATCGTGTACACTTCACGCGTTGCCGTTATTAACAGCCGCAGCCGCGGCCGCCGCCGCCGCGGCAGCCGCGGCCGCGGCCACTGCGGCGGGAGCTGCCCCGCTCGACGCTCCCGCCACCTCCACGACCGTGGGGCTAGTTGTGGCGTTTGGGCCATCAGCGGCAGCCAGCGCAATAGCGGTCTCGGCCTCCTCTGCGACGGTGATGACGCCAATGGGGTTGATGACGTCAGGGGTGTTCGGGTGTTGCGCCTTCGTCGGCCTCGGGTTGATGGGCACCGCACCGTCTATCACCGCGCGGTTGGGCTCCTCTTCATCAATAATGCGTAGCCGGGCAGGGATTGTTGCCCCCGACTTGAGATGGAAGTGCACGCGATGCGTTTCTTGTATCCACTCCGGACGGTGGTTGTCCACCTTCCAACTCTTCTTGGTCACCCGCATGATGAGCTTGTTGAGCTCCATCCGCACCTGAGATAACGGAGCAAGTGTTCACCTTGGATCCAACGCCATGCACGACTCGGTCACGAGCATAAGCCACACGAACGTTAGAACGAATGGATCAAACAAGAACGCAAAGATTACAAGGTACATGCTAGCACATATAAACCCCAAACAGAGCAACGCAAATTCCTAGAGGCTTACCTTGACCGAGGAAAATGAGACATGCCCAAGCATGGCTTTGAGGTAGCCGACCAGGCCCGTCTGGTTGGCCGGCACAGACAGGGTCTTGTCGACGTCCATGTCACGAATGACCGTCGTCACAGCATCAACGACGCCTTCAAGGCCGACCTTTGTCTTGATGTAGCGGTCCTTGTGCAGCCACTCAACCGCCGCATTGACCGCAGCGTCTCGGTTGTCGATAGGGAACTCGACTCGGCGCTTCCATGCGTTGAATGCCGACAGGCCCATCTCCCTAAACATGGCTGACCGCCTGTTTGCAAACGCTACGTTGATCGAAGTGGTCTTGGTGCTCTCCGAGCCGCGCACCGCCCGCTCCCGCTGCCCGTCCAGCTGTCTCTGGGCCTCTGCAGGGGAGATGTTCATCTCCTTGGCCACGACCGAGTTGAGCGTGTTGGCCACGGAAGATGGGCCAGGGAGCACAGTAGCCGTCGTGGCAATAAGGAAGAGTCGCTTAATCTCTTCCGCGTACGCCTCTTTGCTCTTCGTCAGCAGCGTCTCAGCCTGATGAATGGTCCTGGGCGAATTGATTTCCAGCGCTGCTTGGCACTCCGCCACTGACTTGATCAGTTCTGCAAGGGTGGTGCCCAGCTCCGCGACAGACGACCGAAGTAGGCCCACTTCACGAAGAACCTCCTCATCTCGGCTGGAAAACGTGTTAACAGCAGTCGTCAACGTGCCGCCAGAGAGGGTACCGGCGCGAGCATGCCGGATGAGCTCTGCCACGGAGTTGGCGAGGCCGATCCAAAACGGCGCGCCAGGCAGCGTGCCAGCCCCCTCAGCTACCGCGGCGCGCCCGACACCGCTTCCCGGTTCGCCGTTGGAGGAAGGCAAGCCGCTGCTGGCAGGCGTGGCGCCGGCCGTAAGCGCGACGCCGGCTATTGACGCGCAACCTTCTACCGAAGCGCCGCCAGCTGCCAACTCACCGCCGCCGGCAGCCAGCCCGCTCTCGCCTGCTGGCGCGATGCCTCCAGTCGATGCGTCAACACCCGCTGAATCGCCGCCAAAACCCGAACGGGCGCCGCCGCGCATTGGCGCGCAGCCGCGCATTGGCGCGCAGCCGCGCATTGGCGCGCCGCCACCAGCTTGAGCGTCGTCGCCCAGTGGTGCCCCGTAGTCAGCTGGCGCGTCGCCACCCACGTGCGAGCCGTTACCCGTTTGCGAGCCACCTCGACATGCAGGCCCGCCGCTGGCCGCGGCCCCGGTACTTGCGAACGTACGACAACCACCTGGCTCCCCGACACGGACCACAGCCACGCCAGTCGCTGCCGCCGCAACTTGGGCCCCCACCCCGCCGCCTGCAGCTGCTCCGTGGGTGGCGACCATCGTCGCGCGCGGGCTCGAGCCAATGTTTACAGCGGCTTCTTCCAGCACGGCGAATCCGGTAGGGTCCGCCTCAGGTGATGGAAAAGCCGGAGGGGCGTGGAAGGCATTCCCTGGACGGATATCTCGCATGGTCCGCTCCTCCGCGGCGATGGTGTTGCCCGCGGGCTTTGAGGCAGCCGGCGGCTTCTTTCGCGTTGCACGCTTGCGAGTTGGGGGCTTGTCCACCCCCGCAGATGCGGATCCACCTGCGCCGAGCGCCCTGCGAGAAGAAGAGCGAGGAGGCATGTTGCTTGATGTTGGTTGTTGCCGCACTGGGAGCGAGTGAAAGAGCAATTGGTACAGCGGTATCTGGGGAGGAACAAGACAGAGAGAAACTCAGAAGCGAGCCACAAGAAAGAACAGCGACACTGGCCGACGCGCAGCAAGAGTAAAACGCGAACGCGCGGGCTGTCACAGGGGGCGCCCATCACGTGCTGCGCCGCGCAGGCACCTCAGCGCACCTTTGTGGCTTGACGAAGAAAACAGCTGCTGACAAAGGCTCGGGTCAAAGAGAGCGGCACACACCGGCGCGGGTGCGGCAAAAAGCCGTGCGTCACCGTCCCTCACAGGCCGCAAAGTTCCTCAACCAGAAGCGAGTGGCAGGGCGCTGCTGCGTCACGGCTCGCCGAGTCCGCACCCAGCTCTTGAAAACAGGACACGGTCGCGACCAGCTTATTATTTAGACAGGAAGACCCCCAGCGTCAAGTCAGAAGCCCCCCATACGAAACGTTTTTGAAACCCGTCTTGAATTGACGATTCCCGGTGTTGGATGACGTCACACTGCCGGTTCTCTCTTCTTCTTGCACAGCTGCAGCTGCAGCACCAGGGGCTGTGGTGTGCACCGCCCCGCCACAGGCATCTTGAACATTAGATGGTCGCGCGACACACTGCTGTCGGACTATTCGCCAGATAGCGTCGGCGACAACGCGCTTGCGCAACCTCACAAGCTGTCACACACATGCCCCCGCCGTCCAAGGCCAAACTTGTTCTTACTCGACGTGTTGTCATTGTATTGCGCCGTCGACACCTCTTGCTCGTCTTGCACCGGCCGATGCAGCTGCGATCTTATTGCGCATCCGCTGCGCACACTGCTGCGACGGGGTTGTAGACTTAAAGAGCTTGTTATTCAAGAAGCGAGCCGCCCGGCGGTCCTCAGGTCCCCAGCTTGTCTCTGGTGGCCCACGGCCACATACCGAAGGCCGGAGCCAACGCTTCAACGTCCGGAACAACTTGGACGATGCGTAGAATGCCGCTGAGAGGCACGACCTCCAGGGAAGGCCACTCTGCGGTATCGTCGTCAAATGCCAAGCGGAGGCGCTCGTGACCGGCCTCCTCGAAGACAGAGCCAGGCACTCCACCAGCAGGAACGAGGCGCTCCACCACTAGACGTGTCCCTCCACGTGGGCCCTTGACTGGGGCAACGATTAGACGCACGTGGCCGCAGAGCCTCTCCGTACAGCCCAAGCGCCGATACAGCACATAGTCATACCATGAGGAGCCATAGTAGATTGGCATGGACCGAATGAGCTCCGTACATGAGACGGCGCCCCACTCATACTTGGCGTGGAAGTGCGTGCCCGAGAGGAGATGAATGCTGGTGAAGTTCGGCACACCAAGAGCAGCAGCCACGGCGCCTAGTTCCGGCCACTCGGACACTAGCCCAACCGGCGTGCACACGCCGGTTTGTACGCCGGCAACGGCCTCGGGCTCCTCGAACTCCACAGGTTCGGCGACGCAATCTTCAGAGGAGCTCGAGTCCCATGCATCTTCCTCCATTGGCGCTGTAGCAGGAAGCACAGAAGCACCACCCTCTACCGCTGCTTCAGCCGTCGCCATAGCTTCCTCACGCGCCAGGATGGTCCGCGACTGCGACACGGTCAGGAGCTGGCGCCCTGCTGCTCGCACCTGCCGGTTGGTCCTCCAGTAAGCGGCCTTCTCTTCCTTGTGCTTCTGCTCGTTCAGGCTCGTATCAGCCACGGTTAGACTCTTTCGTAACCGGAGCTCGGCAGCGGCATGGCAAAGAACAGCATGTAGCTTGGAGGTGCTCTTGTGCCCGAAGAGTGGGAGCACTTTACCCGGCAGCAAGTCCCGCGCTTAACCGTCGATATTGTCGGCCAGGGCGTATACGTCTAGCGCCGTGCTCGGAGCGTTGTAGCCGTGCAGGTCGTTGATGAGCTGGCCAAATTCCAACATAGTTGAGGTGATGGCATCTTGTGGTGTTGTGTCACCGAAGCGGGCGAAGAAAGGGCCCCAGTCGTAGGGCACGACGGCCTTAGTGGCCTTGACTTTGGCACCACTTCTCCCACTCGTTCCCTCTATCCGGGATGATAGTGGAGGCGGTACAGCCAGAGAACTACCGCTGGGCGGCTCTTCGGCGTCCAGCACCGTGGTGACAACAGAAGTTGTCGAGGGAGCAGTGGCTGCAATCTTGTGGCGCCGAAGTGTGTCGAGGGCTGCTGCCGTCGCTGTCGCCCAACGTTGCCACCACGGGGCTGCGGGTGAGCTGGCGCGCCCGCCGGCAGCGGCCGGTGGAGCCGCGGCACCACCTGTTCGAACCCTGCCGGTCGTGTGGGATGTTGTCCCTGTGTGGGGGGGGCACGACGGCCGCCGCAGCGGCGGCGGCCGCGCCGTCTGCCGCCTCTCCCGCCAAACCATATGTGTTCTTTGCCCTGGACACGATTGCTGGCGACGCACCGCCGCTGTCGCCGTCTGGCTTGGGTGGCGGCGGCGGCGGTAGCGGAGGCGGTAGCGGCGGCGCGTCCAGCGTCGGCCGGTGGTTTCCCGGCTGGTGGCCGCCGTGCTTCAGTGGCAGCCGCCGTCCGCCACGGCGGCGGCGGACGCTGCCTATCTTTCGTCTTGTGAAGACTTTTTTTTCGTTTCGCAAGTCCAGGGTGTTTTCGCGAACGTGCTTTCATTTATATTAATAAATATCACCTCATGCGATTTCCCTGGACTATAGTCTAGCGTGCTTTCCCACACCCACACGTCGAAAAACATTCATTTTTTCTAGTGCACGTTGCAGGAGTACTGAACGAAACGTTTTTGGCAGTCCGTTTAGCTCCCTACGCCGTTGGAGGACGTCCCTAGGCGCTTTCTTGACGATGGGAACATGCGCCGGGGCTGTCCACATCTTTCTGTGAACTTGCTAGAGATGGCGACGTTTTCATCGCCAGTACGGTCCGCGGAAGCAGAATCGTGGTTAAAAAGGTACGTGAGGGCAGGTGCGGCGTTTACGGGATCGTGGGTGCAGGTGGATGCGGCCACGAACGGCCATGATGTCGCGACGAACGGCCATGATGTCGCGATTCCGCGGCATTTGGCCAGAATCTGGCTCTGCAGGCCCTGCGGGGCACGTCGCTTTTGAGTTGTCGAACAGGGGGTCGTGTTGGCGCTGATTGCGCTGCGGTCTTCGTGGTCGCGTCCGTTCCCGCAGCGCCTGCGCGCGGCGGGTGGGGGTGGCGGCCACCGCCGCTGGCGGTGCTGCCGTCGTACCTGCCGCCGACACGGCCGTGAGCAGTGGACGACCGTGCGCACGACGCGCGCCCACACACGGCAGTGAGTGTTGCCCGCGGCCGCGGCGCCCGCGGCCGCGGCGGTGGCGGCGGCGGTGGCGGCGGCGGCGTGGCGCCCCTGCTATTTTCTCGCTCCACCCCGCCGCCCGCCTCCCCGTGCCTTCTACGGCTTCTTTCCCCCCCTTCACAATCTGTGGCCCCACATACCCCCCCCTCCCCATCCACCGCGTCGCCACCGCACACGTGCGCATCGCGCAGCTCGGCCTCGAGTCTGCACTGCGGCAAGTGACGACCGACCAACAAGGTTCGGCCGGTGGTTGTCCGGATGGTGGCGGCCGTGCGTCGGTGGCAGCCGCCGCCTGCCACGGCGGTGGCGAACGCTGCTGACCCTCCGGTGGGTGCGGCAGGAGCCCCTCGCGGTGATCACCTACCCCCCCCCGGACGAATACGAAGCGATGGTCTTCGAGCAGCATACTGGCGGCCGCCTCCCATCAGCGGGCGGGTACCCCCCCGACGGCAGCGGCTGCCGCTCGTGAGGGTCGCGGTGGACGCTGCGGCGGCGGTGGGCGGAGCGCCCCCTACGCCAGCAAGCGGTGGTCGCGTCGGCGACTGCCACCACCGCCGCCATGGCCGCCTTCCTCGTATCCTTTTTTCTGATCTCCCGCTCGTACGTGCGCTCCCGAGCGGCGCCGGTCGGGAGGACTTGCCCATGCATCTTTCGTCGTATGAAAACAGTTTTATCGTTTTGCAAGTCCAGGGTGTTTTCGCGAACGCGCTTTCAGTAGAAACCAAGGGTTGCTTTGAATTTCCATTGCCCGGCTCCAGAAATGATTTAAATTACACCTCTGGGAAAAGCCGTCCCAAGTGACTCTTTTCTGTGCGGCAAGCTCCCCGCCACAACTGCCGATCTTCCAGCTCTCTCCATCTCCACGTGAGCCGACCTTTCACCTGCCGTGGCTGTTGCCCCCAGTACCGACGGCTCTACGCCTATTGTATTGCCGCTCCCCGTCCCTGCTCACTGCGTCAACATGGTAGTGTTCAGTGCGCCCGCCAGCGGCCAGCCTGCTCGGCTGTTGCCATTGCGGCTTACCTTCGTCGCGCCTGTGGGCCTCCCCACGACCTCGACTTTTTTGGCCGGGCACCCGGCCCATGGAGGGTCCGTCGGCTGTTTGGCGCGCCGCACATCTCTGTCCGTCGCAGTGAGGCGTACTGGCGTCCACATGGCCACCCCGCCCGCTACCGGGGATCAAGTGGCTACTGCCGTCGTGGCCGAGACGAACGCTCAGTTGCCCACCGCGGATGTCATTGCTGGTACACTTCCATCCGGGCTACGAGGCACTCTCCTGCGTATGGTACCCGCCAACCCTGAGCACCTGTCCGAGCATCCGCCTCTGCACCCTGAGGATGGGGATGGCCACGTCGTGGCTATCTCCTTTTACACAGCCGACGACGTGTCTGACGACGTTGCCGATGACGACGACATGGCGGGCGCCGCGCCGGCGACTGTCGACAGTGTATCGGCGGGGACGGACGACATCCGTGTCTTTGCGCGTAACCGGTTTGTCCGCACGGCTGCTTACAACAAGGAGTCCAAGCAACGCAGGCGGCGCTACCGTTCGCGGCTGGCCACGCCTGCGACGGGTGGGTGGGCGGCCAACCTGCTGTCCGTAACCTCCAAGCGGTCCGCGTCCGAGTACGTGGCCACTCACGCCAAGACGGTGCTGGCCTACGCCGACCGTGGCTTGCCATACATGATTGACGGCGGCACGCTGGTGACTCGCGGGCCGGCGGTGTTGGCCGGCTCCCTCAGCGACGACACGGAGGACCTGCCCGTAGGCAATTGCGTCCTCGGCCGCTCTGTGTATCTACCCGGCACAGGGGGAGTGGCGCTCCTGACGGGCCGCCGGGGCTCCGCTGACACCCTCCGCGGGGGCTATTGCGTCGCGTATGACGATGCATTCAAGCCAGAAGTGCGTTCCAGGGCGTTCCGGCTGACCACCCGCCTGCCCCTGCGGAGCTTTGGCGTCACGGACGACTGGTTTGTCATCCCTCAATCTTCGTCGGGCGCTCGCGGCAATAGCGTCGCCACGGCCATGGCCGGGCGCTGTGACGGAGACGTGGTGACTTGGGCCGACGCGGCCGCGCCGGCCAAGGGCGGCGGCGACGCGTCCGGCTCGGCCGTGACGTTTACGTTTGTACCCCGTGGCAAGCCCGACGAGGTCACCGCCCGCGTCATCCCTCTGACAGACGGCGCGGGGGCGGTGCTGGACGTGGCCAACGCGTACGCCGACACTACCTTCGACGGCCGGGCGGTCGTGGTGGTCGACGGGGTAGCCATCCGACCGCCCCAGGTGGAGGGCGGCCACACTCTCCTTGAGCTGATGGACCACCTCGGGCAGCGGTGGGCGGCCGGCGACGCTCCGTGGCCGGCCGTGCTGATGCGCTACGTGTTTGACGTGGCCGCCGACGCGGTGCTGTCGGCGACTCCTCTGACCGATGAGGCCACGACGATTTACACTCCCGTCGTCGCACGCGACGCGTCGACGTGTCGGCACCCCGCCATCTATGCCAATGGCTGGGACGCCACGACGGGGCGGGCAGTATTGATTCGGGTCGACACTGATTCGCTGCCACCGCTACAGGTGGACGCCCCTGCCGCCGTCACCGCCGCCGCGGCGGCGGCGACGTGGGTGGCCGACGACCCGGCCGTGCGCGTCGGCTCCCCAGTGCTAACCGACGACGGGCGGTGGGTGTTGGCGCCGATGGGCGGCGGCCGCTTGGGTGTGTGGTCTACCGAGCCGGAGTCGGGCGACCGCCTGCAGCTGGTCTGCGTCCTCGACGCAGGCGCGTATGGGCTTGGCGACGGCGGCGTCGGCGGCGCGTGGACGGGCCGGGTGTGGACGGCAGAAGAGTGCGCGACAAGAAAAAAGACTGCCTATGAGATCTTCCAGAGCAAGGGTTGGAACTCGGTCGACTCGTCCTTCTCCGGGCTTGGCCTCAACCAACTTTGAGCGGGAGCGACGGGAGGAGCGCCCGCTAGCTGCTTCTGGAGCTCCTGCTACTATCGCTGTGCGTGGTTGCAATTGACTCGTTTGAGCGTGTATGGATTTGGAAGCCACGGTGGAGGGTACGACCGGTGGAGGGTACGACCGGTGGAGGGGACGGGGGAATTCTCACGTGATGGCGGCGACGTGTGCCGGGTACCGTGATGGCCACCGGCTCACGTGTGGCCCACCAGGCAGACCTGTGGAGGGGATGGAGAAAAAAAAAACAGTTCGGCAGAGAACAAGGGACGTGTCCGGTGCGACAGCTGAAGTGGGCACCAGTCAGGCCCCAAAATGTGCATGACACCAGACAATCGGCCATGACGGCACGGCGGCGATGCACAAGATATCTAGCACAAATGGCAATGCACATCTCACGCAACACGCAGGAACACAAAACAAACAGGGTTCACAAGTGAGCGCAAGAGTGCTACGAACAGCGGCTGCGCAACACAGCCCGCCGGGTCCGTCGCTACGCGACCGCTCATTCGTCGCGGTCCATGTCCGACTCCGCCTTCTTGGCACCGTCGTCATCACCCGAATCTTTCACAGCGTCGGCAGCGTCAGCCGCGTCGCTGTCCTTGGACGCAGCGGCTTTAACGTCATCCCCGTCATCACCATCAGACGCGTCGCCAGCCTCCGCCTTCTCGTCCCCACCACCGTCCACCTCCATGCCACCTGGAGAAGACGGAGACGCTTCGGCGGCCTCCGACAGCTTGGCTTTCTTGCCGGTGGCCTTTACAGAGTCGATCCCAGCTTTCTCGGAGGGTACCGCGTCGGCGGAGCCCTTGGCCGGCGTGCCGCTCGTGTCCATCGCGTCATCGTCCGCCGCGTCCGCGCCGGCCTTGTCCACATCGTCGCTGGCCTTCTCGACCTCAGAGGCCGGCTTGTCGGCAGCGTCATCCGCATCATCGTTGTCATCGGCCGCATCCGCGCCCGCCTTGGAGCCAGCCGTATCGTGTGCATCACCTGCAGCGGAGTCCACCTCGGCCTTCTCGTCCACATCGTCCTGGTCCTTTCCCAAGTCGGGCGAATCCGCAACGCCATTCCCGTCCTTGGCACCGTCCTTGGCCTCAGCCTTCGCAGCGTCGTCCTTGGACGAACCCACAGGTGCATCAGACGGATCCGCCTTGGCCGCCGACGAGCTGCCACCGTCGCCCATATCGCCATCGGCCAAGGCGCCCTTGTCCTTCCTCGACTTCGGCGACTGTGACTCCCGCGACTTGGACGGCTTCTCGTCCGTGGCGCCCTTAGCGTGCTCCTTGTCCGACGAAGGGGATTTGGATTCGCGCTGCGAGCTCTCAATGATCCCCATCCACTGCGTGATCAACATGCTGCACAGAAAGTCAACCGGCTTGGACGTCGCCCGGTAGCGCTTGAACAGCCGCCGCACCGGCTTGCCTGCCTGGGAATGCTTGAGCATGCCCACCGTCACCTTTGCAGCAATTACTGCGCGCACGGCAAGCGCAACCGCCTCCTCGGCCGACACGCGACCACGAGCAGCTTCGACGTAGGCGGCGTAGGCCTCTTCGTACTCCTTCAAACAGCCAGTGCCGAATTTGTCGGGCTGGAGCTTGTCCGACGCCGCCTGCAGGGAGGTCCGCGCCGTCGCCAGGACCTCAATCGCCGCCCCCAGTTTTGTGCCCGCCTCGTCAATAGCACGCACCCCAGCGGCCAGCTCCTCTACGTTGGTTCGCTTGTGCATCTTGTCCCAGTCAGCCACGTCCGCCACGACGGAGGACCGCTCAAGATCCGTCCCGTCGTCCAGGATCTTGGCCGTAGCGATGCGCATAAACTTGAACGCCAACTCCAGGCTGGGGGCGCCGTCCTCACTGTCCGCCCGGTCGGGCTCGTCCTCGGCCTCATCGCCGGCTGCAAAACGGGAGTGGGCAGGATCTCCCCCGCCGCTCCGGTGCGGCACGACGTCGCTCAGGTCGCCGCTCAAACCCGCATGCCCAGAAGGGCCCGGCGTCGTCGCACCAGGCGTGCCCAACGGTTCCGAGCCCCGCGACTTGCGCTTCCGAAGCGGCACCGGCGGCTCGTCATCCGCAGGTACCCCATCCGATGGCGCGGCCGAATCACCGCGAGTTTCCTTTTTGACTGAGCGCTTGCTCCCCGACGTGCTCTTCAGCGCCTTGCCCACCTTGGACGACTTGGGCGCCTTTGGGGGCTTGGGCGTCGTCACAGGAGTCAGCAACGCACCCGACGACCGCTTGGACCGCCGGGAGCTGCCAGACTTCTCCGCCGCCTTGGAGTGCGCCTCCTCAATCTCCGCATCCACCTCCGCGTCGACCTTGGCGGCCGCGGCTAACCTCGCGTCCACGTCTTTCGCATCATCTGCATCCTGTGCAGACCCCGACTCGGCCGCAGCGGCCTCCTCGCCACCCTCCTCAACGTGGTCGGGATCGTTCTGCACGGCTTCACCGGCAAAGTCCGCATCGCCAGCCGCGTCCGACTCCTCCATGTCGTCTGGGGACTGCAGGCGCTTCCGTTTAGAAGGCTTGGCCGCCGTCGACGACGACGAGCGACGTTTCGAGCCGCGAGCCATCGTCTTGCTGCTCGCCGGAGTGGTATAGGCGGATTTGGACTTGACGGGCGTCGCCTTCGTCTCTGGCACAACCTCAAAGGATGGGGGGTGTGGGGACTCGGCGAGCTCCTCGAGAGCCATGCGGAGGGCTTGGTCGATTGCGGGCCGGCTCTTGTGGTTTGGCTTGACGAGGAACTGCTCCTTGTCCTCTTCGTTCAGCAGCACGAGGTTCTTGGGGTGCACCCACGCATTGTTGACGTCATTGAAGAAGAGCACCCTGTGGAGGCCAATGGGAAGGAACAACACGCAACCAAAACGGCAAGCACAGGAGTAGCACAGGACGTAGCGAACCAGTTCACAGTCGGAGGCCAACCGCAACGACAAAAATGGCAACAAGCACAAGCAGTCAGCGACCAAACCAAAAGCACAGAACAAAGTGAGAAGGACAGAGACGCTGCTTCTCCTCTGTCCAGCTCCAGAGAACAATGCGCGAGGGACGGCAGCAGCACCACTTCAAAAGGCATCGAGACACCCCTTCCTGTCGCTCCGCACCCGCTGCACGTACCAGGTGTGCTTCACCCCCTTCTTGACGTGGTTTCTGGGCGTTTCCGCCACCCGCGCGGGCCACCAGGGGAAGCCCGGCACTTTAGCCCACACAATCGTGTCCACCGGGAGGTTGGTCGTGGCCGGGCCGCCCATCGCGCCGACCAGCTGCAGCTCCCGCCCACGGGGCAACAGATCGGGCGGCACCGCCACAGGGATCACGCGCACCCGCCGCCTTTGACACGACGTCGAAGCACGCGGGGGACCCGTCTGGCAACGCGGGTACCAGAAAAGGCGGCAATGGCAGGCGGCCCGCGCGTCCGCCCGTGAGGAGCAACGGGCGTACCGACGGCACCACCGAGCAAACGCCGCCAGACACCGGCGGTCCACAGCAGAGGAGAGCACCGCCGACAGGCCTTGAGGGAGGGG
>Ga0114957_1003984_pt1 | contig 12938 bp, 18 predicted proteins | sample BantaG_FD_87175 | JGI IMG/M metagenome (GOLD analysis project Ga0114957, IMG submission 87175) | Marine algal microbial communities from Bantry Bay, Ireland - BantryBay_4 metaG | ecosystem: Host-associated > Algae > Red algae > Unclassified | place: Bantry Bay, Ireland | collected 2014-11-21 | reverse complement strand
GTCCTTGTTCCCTAAAACAATGTGCATTCCTTGGAGCTCCTCTCCGTATTCGGAGGTATGCGGGTGCACCTTGCCGAGTCATAGAGCCGGAAGCAGCGACGCCACTCCCTGAGGGCCATCGATACGGAGCGGCTCGTGGGGGAGAAATGAAGCACAGGAGACCTCCTGGCTGGCGGATTCTGAAGAAAAAATGGGCTCCTTGCTCGCTTGGCCGTGCTTGGGCCCGAAGTTTCACCGCCTTTCGCGAGTGAGTTCTCCAGGGCCCCGGCAAAGGCTTACGATGGAATTGCCTTTGCGCTGTTTGTCCAAGATACGCGAAGGAAGACTACTCCCAGTGGTGAGCGGCCACAATGGAAGATTTCAGACCATTGCAAGGCCCCCTACGAATCTCAATATGGTCAAAACGCTGATTCCGGGTCCGTACGTCTTTCTCGTCCCGATCCTTGTACCGTCTCTTCGTTACTACTTGGAGCAACGGGTGCAGCGCCAAAGGCTCATCAAGGGCTGTGACCACCACGTCTTCTGAGTAGCCTCATTTTCTGTGGCTGAATGCACCAGGCTTCCTGGACCCCCAAAAAATGGTCATGGAAATGTGGGCGGCCGAGCTTCTTATCCTCGCGTGTATCCACTGGTGTGACGAGGTGCGACGAAGCCGGACACAGCGGGCATCCCCGACCGGCGTGGCTGGGGGGAGGCGGCCTGCTCGTGCCTGCAATTTGCAGCACGACGCCATCATGGCCTCCCGTATTGTATACAAGCAGGCCGCGTGGATGGAAAGTGCGCTTAGATACGAAAACATCAGCACAACATTCCGCGATATGGTGCGCGCAACGGTGGAGCACGACGATCATCGCGGGCACCAATTTATGGAGGACCCACTCACATCACGCCACTACGGGTTGTCAGAATATAGTATGAGGGCCGTAATAGGATACGGGTACACGCCGATCCTTCGTATCTGGTTACGGATAACTCCCTCAGCTGAGATCCGGATCAGGATATTTGTCTTCGGAACCAGATATTTGAGTAGATCATATTCGTATCCGGATACGACTATTGAATCCGAATAACATCCCTGAAGTCCGACGGACAGCTCATTTAGAGCCCAAGAAGAACGCCATCCAGCCGTTTTTCGAGTGCTCAATGTACGTCAGTACGACCTGAAATCCACACTTGATTTCAACGCCCCAACGGTCGCCGTCGAGGCGGTTCCCCGCCGTTTGTGTAAACGGACGTCAGAACGACCGTTCTGAATCTCGTGTTACACTCTCTCAACAACGCAATCGGGTCGAGCCGCGTAATTGAACGGTTCCACCCAGGTCGGGCTGGATCGCCGCTTGTCGCTGCCAAATGTTCGGTCATTAATTTCCCGATTGTTGGCACGCGAAATGAGAGGTCGACTGGGTTTAACCAGAATTCTCCAGGCGCGGGAAGCCTCATCACCCTATATATCCCTGTATCCTGACTCTCATATCTGGGATACGGATCCGATATAATCTCGCAATCACTGTCGGACAGGATAGATAAATCCTCTCCTCCTTTTCTCATGATACATTTTGAATATGCGTCCCCGGCTCGTATCCGAAGTGGATACGGATATAATGCACGGATGTATTCGTAGGGGATATATCCATGACAACCCCTGCCCTCGACTTCAGAAGAAAGAACTATATTATGGTGTTTGTGCGAACCGCTGGGCTTGCTCTCAAATGCGCTGAGTCACGGGGCCTCTCCTTGCTAAGATCATCCTGTTTGTCACCTCCGACTTCCCGACGGTGACTTCCGGGACTTGGCTGATAGGCTCTTCTGCCCCTGCGGACTTCGCGCGAATGTTTATCTTTGCTCGGCAAGTTCGAACGGTCTGTCGTCCTTGCATGGCGGATACTTTTCCGGCTGTTGTCTTTTTCATTGTCACTGTATGTACTTGCTTCATGAAGGTGACCCGTGCGTGGTGCGTCTGCGGGAGATCGGCGACGTGCGGCGTCGGGATTTGTCTGTTGCTGAGTGGCAGAGCTCGCCGCACATGGGGCGCTGAGTGGCTGTGCACACTGCAGGTGTGCCCTACGATTGTGCAGAGACGCGGCGTGCTTGCTGAACATACGATGGGGGAGGGGTTCCGAAGGGCTCGTTGGTCGTGGGAGTCGTCCGGGGCTCATGAGGCGGGTTGCCTCGGGCCTAGGAACCATCCGTCGTCAAACAACGCACACTTCCCACTTCACATGTGAGAGACTCCGTGACGCTGCTCCCAGACGCTAAAGTTGGTCCGGCACCAACCAGCATGTCCGAATTGGCGGCTTCCTGGGTGAGCAGATCGACATCCCGCCAGCCACGCGTATGATATCTGCTGGTAAGATAACACCAAGCACAAGGGAGGCTACGAAAGAACGCGCACTTTACCAAAGAAGCTACCTGCCAACTCGGTCGAGAAGGGCGCGCTGTGGCATCGCCGATCGTGCACTGCGCTTGCGGTGGCTGATTCACTTTACTGCCGTTTACAAAGCAAATGATTTCCGGTCGCCCTGAGACCCTACACACTCCTCAAACCAACACCATGCGGAAATCGGAACCGTGTGCTGAGTGGATGCCCAACACATGCTCTCGAAAAAAACCGCACAAAAAGTGGCCAACAAACAGTGACTGCGTCGCAGACAATGGAAAGCCCCTATCACCGTATATGTTTACTGCACATCGCTGCTACTTCGCCAGAGTCTCGGTCTAAAAAGTGACTTCAGCATGTCCACGGGAAGCGTTGGAGAAAGACACTGTGTGTGGCAGGTGATGACGTGAAAGACGAGGGTCCTCCGCAAGGACGACAATGCAGCAGGTCGCCCTCCCAGAGAGCAAGACGTGTGGCAAACTCGCCACTTTCGCGGCAAGTGGTTCTGAGAGCCTTCCTCGCCAACGCAAGAGTTGCAAAGATTTCGTTCAGATTTTGAAAGGCGAAAGTGACTTTCAAGTCCAACAAAGAAGTATTCTCCAGGCGTGGTCAGCTCCAAACAAGGGTCCTCTGCCTGCGTACCGGTTTTAGCTCTTTTAAAGACTAGCGGCAACGACGGAAGGCGGCCCTGTCGTCGACGTCATATAAGCAGAGCGGGATTCTGTTCGCGATTGAGTGGGTCATCTCTCCCCGGACTTTTCCAAAAGTGGGTCGCGCACGCGTGTCTCGGAGGGCCATGGCTTCCTCCGATATCAAGCCTTTCCGCGTTATCGCATGTGCACGATAGAGCACACCCATTCACTTTACCTCGAAATTCTGGACGAGGCCCTCGTGCGACTCACGTTCACCAACGAGAAGATCATGATATTGCTGACCTCCAAAAAATGGCGAATGCAGAGTGGTCGCTATCATTCAACAGCGTACGTGGACCAATGGAAGGACTAGGAATCATGTGAGCTCCTCACACAGTCTCCCCATGCAGCTCTGCGCACTGGAAACGCACGTCAGGATCTCAAGAAATCTGAAGAAATTTGTCGACAAAATCTGGCCCAGAACCCTCTCTTCAGGCTCAAGCAAGCGGCCAAAAAGTCTCAGAAAGTCTCATTCTGGGTTGCAATGGCTGTGCGTGACTCCTGCAAGACACGTTGATTGGCTTGCAACATTACTGGCGGAAACTCACCGCCAATAGTTTGATCGTAGTTGTTCGAGCAGCCTATCCGACTTCAATTGTATGCTGTGTCGTCGGTTCTGCCTCTCTTCTGTGTGCAACCGCCATTTTTTGGAGCTACGCAATACTGCCAGCAACATGCTTCAAGCAACAAAAATCGGGGAAGGTTGAAACCGGGTGCGTACTCAAGGTTTTGAACCGGCGACCTAGCGGACTGCAGCCGCTCGCTCTCAAGCGATGACATACCACTGAGCTATTCAACCAACTCCTGCATGTCAGGGGACCTTTCATAACAAGAAACCATACCACGGCTTCTTTCTGGTGTCCGCGAAGCTGACAGCGGGTGGCCATTGCACCGCGGCACAAGCCAAGCAGGCGAACTCTACGTTCAGGTCCATCGAAGCAGCGGCTTCAGACCGCCTCTGCTTGAGACCGAACTTCAGTCGCGTGCCAACGCGTTTATCAGGCTGGGGGATGAGGGGAAGGCGTAACGACAGTTCTAGCTGGCGCTTGAAGAACCACCGGCAACACTCCGCTCGACAGCTGCTCGCCCGTCGGCACACTCGTCTGCGACGCCGCACAGAAACCTGCATGCAGTAGTGCCAGTGACCCGCGAAGATGCACCGGTGCGAGCACTGCAAGAACTCTGTCACAGAGGTCTGTGACAGAGTTCCTGCAGTTGGTCGGGAGACGGCGGCCGATGTCAGACACCACCCAATCTGCTGCGGTAGCGACGGGTGCTACCGTGTGCACCACAACCTGGACAGTTCGCACAGCATCAAATGCCGGTAGGGGGCATTCATTGACCAGCAACCTCGTTGTGGCGGGCATTACGCCGGACGAGATATCATCCCGCTATACAGCCGAGGCGTTGTTTGCTTCAAGCTGTTAGGAGAAGCGTGAGCGCAAAGATACGTTTCACCAGCGTACAATATACCACAGGCGCTCGTGTATCATCCAAAAGCAAGCAAGCCGGTGACCACATGGTCGAGAACGATACCATCAACGGATGGGGACTCAGACGACGTGACGCATAACTTTCCACAGGCTGAAAAAGCAGGCAAAGCGTCAAGTTGTCGGGCGAGACAAGCACTGTTACAGTGTCTATGCTTGTGCAGCACAGTACAGCAGCATCCCTAGCGCCATCAGCACATCGATTAGGTTGCGGCAGGCCAACGAAAATGTGCCATTTGTCTAGGATTTCGCTGAGTCGCGGCATTCGGCGTCTCTGTTGAAGTGACGAACCAGTAACGCTTGTTCTCATCTGGGCGAACAGCTCTGTGATGCAGCGAGTGCGACGGCTACGGCGTGCGCTGTCTCTACATAGCGATGGTTTTTCTGGCTCTGATAACGGAAAATGCAAAATGCTCGTCTGCTAGTGTCCAGTACGCAATCAAAGATTTTCAGCTGACCGTCTCTCATAGCGTTCCTGCTCCCCAAGAAATATCTTCGGTCCCAGTTCTGTTCGTTTGCGGTTGGGTTCTGGGGAGTGTTCTACTCAAACTACAGCAAACGCCTTTCGATAAGTTTTCGTTTTCTGAGCCAATCTGCGTTTGGTGTTGAACAGACCATGTGACATAGCACAGAAAGATGTTTTCAGTCAGGCCACCTTCATGTCATCAGATGTGAATGCAAAGGTCACTTGTTCGAGTGGATCCTACCTTGTAAATGCACCAAACAATGGCAGCTGTCGAAAATATATCTGTGCGGCGGCCATGAGGCGTTGAACAATGCGCCGCCTTGGGACATATAGGCACAGATATATCCCTCTCGCGCCCGGGCTGTGTCGCGATCAAGCTCACAGCTTGGGCCCTCGACTTGCTCGACGCTGAGTTTCGGACAACAGTCGATTCATCAATATTCCGGCACGCGGGCGGCACCAACAGTGACCGGCACATGTGACCAGTCCAAAGTCTTCAAATGAAAGCAATGCAGCGTTAATGGACCCACTTACAAACCCGTGAGCCATCGGCGATAGAAGATCGAGATGAACGATTTCAGGCAACACGCTGCAGTCGTGAGACTGAGCGCGACTGCGGAGAAACGCCTCTCCCGACTTTTGCGACGACAAAGGCTCGGCGGAGGCCTGAAAAGGAAAGGGTGCGGGCTTGTGTCTTTTCTGTCGTCTTGGTCTCCACGCATCGAAGATAGAGTGACCAGGTGTTATGTATGTGCGCTGATACGTGCTCGCGTCCGTAGATTTGTTATCTAAGTGACGGCAAGGCTGTCATTTCCCACATCTCTTACATTCACGGCTCTTCACGATGCGGAGTGTCTCACAGAGCGTGAAGAAAATTTCCGCAGAGAAACAGCGCCCGAGCGTATTGCTAAAAAAAGGAATAAAACGGCTTTAAAAAACACTCGACACACCACTTCCAAAATCGCCACAACACTCTTGAACAATGCGCGGTACGCTGTCGCAGCGGTCAATCGCGGGCGAGGCGGGTGGGTGAGGTCGTCGGTGGCGGCAACGGCGATGGCGGTGCGTGGAGGACAGAGGGATGAAGGAGGGGAAGCGGGGGAGGGGGATGCTTTGGCGAAGTGATGCGGATTGTTGAAAGCGTGCGGTCGTCGACCTTATAAATATGACCCCGGGACTCGTCACATATTCTGGCTCGCAATCCAGCACCGGCTTGGAAATCCAAAACACGAAGGTCTGCAATCCGATGCGGTAGGCGTTCAGGAACGTGAACCAGTACACACTATGCTGCGATCTCAAATCACGCTGGGGTGGAATTCTCAGCGCAGCCCCTCAACACCGAATCTGTCCCCGAGCCGACGAGATCAACCTCTCCTGGTCGCTGTCACGAAACGAGCAGCTTCCTTACCACACTTGCTCGTTGCCCGCCGTGGATTCCTGGACACGGCGCCAAGCCCTTAGATGCGGAGGGCACCCTATGCGTTCATGCTTTCAAAAACCTGGCGCCCCAAGAAAATCAATCGGAAGTGGAATTGAGGATGTCACCGTTACTATTTTCGACGCATGCCTCACCAGAAAGCGACCTCTGTGGTGGTGCTGTCGCAAGTTTTGCACTGCTCGGTGTTTTGTGGAGCGACTGCATGCAACATGTACGTTCCATGCACCCGAAACGCCACTTATCGCACCTATTTCAATTGGTCGAAGCTTGGCTAATCCGAACGGAAACGGAACTGAAGGGTACGCGTTTTTCTCTTCGGGCATCTACCAGACTGCCATGTTAATGTCCATGCAGTGATGTTGACGAGCAGGCATTAGCGAACAGCCATCGGAAGTTCGGCAACCGCGTTTCAGGCTCGCAAAGGTTTTTGCTTCAAGCTTGAACGTAAATCCAGAAACTGTCCTCCTGGCCATCTCTTCCTTAGCAGTCCGCTGTTTTCTGCGCGTGAATAGACATGAAGATGTCTCTGCAGGAGACAACAGCGCTTTTTCAAGAATTGCGCCGAAACAAGCGCGCTGCCTGGGCCAAAAAAAACCAGTCATTACCCGAATCTACTCAACGTGGATCCCAACTCTGCTGGATACTGGCTTGGATGAAAGGAATTTGACTTTCGACGCGTTGGGCGGCGGCAACCGTTCACCAAATCGATACTGTTTGCGCATTTCTCGGACTTTTCAATTCGGTGTCCGCGTTCCCTCACTTCTTCCGAAGATCTTGACTATCTCGGACCCCACCGCTTGTGACTCGTATCACTTCCCCCATTCCACTACGCTAGCCCGTTCTCTGCTCCCGTTTGAACTTGGGAACTCGTATCTTTTTTGTGACAGATTCTTCGATGACGCGCGGGCACTTCGTGTGGACGGTGTTGAAGTAAGGTGACAGCGCCGCAGTAGCTGCTCAGGGGATTAATTGGTCCGACCGATTGTACTCGCTCTTTCGGGCGTTATGCCATGCCACGTAAGGCGACTGCAATTTCGAACGACAGAGTTCCAGCAGGCGCTTCAACAATTTTGATGTCGAGCCCCAGGTGCGCGGCGCTGAGCTAGCCGTGGTTACGTAGCAGCTCGAGCTCACTTCAGATGACATGCACGATGCTGTCAACGACATCGCGGCCCTGCTGGACGGTGCAGTAAAAAAAAACCTTGCCATTGCTGCGAGCGTGCTCGCACAAAACAGCTGCATTGAAACTGCCATCAAAAGTGCCTTCATCACGCAGAGTGGGCCAGCTTGCGAAAAAGTCAGTGGTGCCGCTCATGAGGTGTGTGCAGGCGCGAGTGGCGCGTGATGAGAAAGAAGCGAGGTGTGCACCTTTCCGGGAAAATACTCGCATGCACAACGAGGCTTCGTTGGCCAGCGTGAGAACACCTCGCGTGACTACTTGGTTCCTCCACAAGTACGTCGTTCGCTTCATTTCTAGTAAAGACGTCATTTTCTCAAGAAGTAGTTGGCTGCGTCGGTAGTGCACTGCCGTCATGACATCGGGTATGGACGCCTGGACTTAGTGGATGACATGCCTTTCTTTGTAAGGACATGAAGAAGGGCAATGATGACTGTTTTATTATTCCGCAAATTGCGTATGTGCCCGCGAAACCGCATGTCAGAGTGCAAAGGCTGGCCCGGCTGTCCCTGGGTGCTACTACGGGTACTTGAAAACAACGTGCCAGTTCGATAACTCCCCGACCTACTTCAGCGCGCACAGAAGCGCACCAGGTTTGCCCACCACATCGGCTTTCCACAAACGTGCTCGCCCAATGGCTCGGCACACGACACATACGCGTCCGGTTACACCCGACTGTGCCATTTGAGCTTGGCGCTGGCCAGCTGAACCAGCGTGAGTCCTTTTTCGTTACCCATCTCAACTTCCACTGTGCTGCTATCTTTAACTCCTTTTCTGTTAACCCAAAGTACGGACTCAAGCTAGGAAGCACTTCGTTCGACGCCTGGAAACTTTCCCGACAAAGCCCTTCCTCTCTGTCGCGGCGCCGGTGCCTTCTTCGCGTGTTAGGGAAGTACTTCGAAGCCTGTCTGTTGGCCCCATCAAAAAACGCCAAGCCATCGGCGCTGTGTTCCTCGAGTTCGACGGTTCCCGGCGTCTCTTGGATTGCTTTCGTAGTGCTGCCTGGCATTGAGCACTTTTCCTTACACGTTCGCCACAAGAGCTTGCAGCGCCGCTCTCGTAGTACCCAACTCCTGCCACACGCCCACCACACGTGACGCTGTGTGAACAGAAGAGACGGTGCTTACCCCGCCCGAACTACGTAACTTACTAATCTTTGACTGCGCCACGTTCATGCGGAACCGCTCTCGGTCGTTCGGGCCCGTTGCCAATATGTTTTTCTCGTTATCGCTTGCGGACTCCTTTTGCGCCCTGAAGACTGGCTGGACGACTGGCAACAGTGACGTGTAGCGCATCTCCATCAATGCCATACCGCGGTTGGCCGAAGACAGCCACAGCACTGCTCTGCCGGCGACCAACTCCACGACGTTGTCCGGATAGTGGCCGGTGACGCCACACAAATCGTACGGCGTCAAGCAGAGGCAGCAACCACATCTTTCTCCGGCCACAGCGGAAATTTCTTCACATGCTTGCAGGACAATGGATGCTCCTGAGGACGGGCAGGCGGCACACGCCATGATTCCGGGTAACTGCTGGTGTGTCCAAAAACATACATGGTACAAGACCAAAAAAAAGAGAAATCGCCAGAGGCACAAAAAAGCAGTCACTCTCGAATACGTCAACGCTTGTTGTTAAACTTTATTTCATTCACGGTTTTATCCACCATAATTCTTTATCACCCTGCCACTTAATCGTTAAAGGAATTGTACGACAAACTGACCTTCCCGGCGGTTTGACGTCGGTAACAAAGGCTCTCGAGTCGCGAGCGCCTACGTCATCCCATTCGATCCTGCATTCCGCGCATGTGCGTCAGGGTTCGACATGAGCCGGGAGTAAGGTTCTGGTCTTTCACGCGACGTGGCTGCCTACTGTAAGCGTGTTCTCACCCTTTCACCCGCTTTCAAAAGTCACGTGCCAAGTGGCCCGCTTCCGTATTGCCTCGCTGTTCGCGTCCGACACCCGCATTAACGGCCTTCCGGTGCCAGCAAGGCTGGACCGGTAATGCCTTGCTGTCAGGGCTGTCGAGCCCCACACCGTCCAATGGGAAGTGCCCGCAGCCTGCGACAATCGTTTCGAAAGCCCCCTGATTTCCTCACGCTTCTTTATCTGCGTTTTGGCGACAACTGGTGCCACGTTGTTGGCGGCACGCAACCGTTTATCCTCGTTTCTGGCATATGTGGTGCCGCAATTTAGCGACACACGCTTGTGCTCGCTCGGTCTGTGCTCTTCTGGTGCCATACCATCTGGAAGACGCGGGCATGCATGTTCTGAGGCACCTGGGGTGGCCCGAGGAGGGTATACAGTCGAAAAAGAGGATCTCTTTTGGGGGTATCGAGAGAGGCAGACTCTGTACCAACAGACGACCTCTTCCCTCGTGGCCCCTCTAGCCAACCCCGACAGTCGTCGCGCCCGCTGAGCTCCTCCGATCCCGCTTCCGTCGTGCCCATCGCCTTCCCCGGCGAAGATTTTGGCGGTTTCGATTTCCCAGAGTACGTACGATACGCGACGTGGCATCGCGGGTCTTACATGTGGTAGCACCAGGTGTTTTCCGGCTCTACTGGGTTTCTGGCTGTTAATTTGGCATGAATTTGTACTTTTCGTGTTTCTGCTTGGGACCGGTCCTCTGTGTGCGGTGTGCTTCGGGCATTGTTCTGCGAAGTCAGTGGGCTTCACTCATCACATGGAAGAGAACAGTTGGCCGGACGAAATCGTTGGTTTTGCTCTTGGCTTTCGTTCTTTTCTTTGCGATTCAATTGAAGCATAGTGGCTGTCAAATCAGGGTCCAAATCTGTTCTCTCCTTGGCGGTGATGACCGCCTCGACGACATTGGTGGATCGAGCTTCATGGTCATCCACGGCGGCGCACGAGTCCACATCATCAGCAGCGGCGCTCGTATTCTGATCTTGCACGGCTGCACGCGTGTCCTTGTGAGACAAGGCGGACCGTGCAACCCCGTCATCGACGGCGACTGGGGACAGCCTCAAATCGGTGGTTGGCCGCGACAAGGGCCCGCTGTTGCCGCCAAAGACATCGGAACGGCGCTACGAGGCATCTCCGCTGCCGCGCATCGCCAAGATTTGGCCGTCTACAGCTTGTGCTGGTGAGCAGCGCGAAGTACGGCAGGCCCTGAAGGCGGGAAGCGGGCCAGTGATTCTGCAACGCTGTTGCCCGTGCGTTGTTAACCGCAAAAGCCTTGTAGGGCTGCGGGACCACAAGGTGTCGCGAAGTCATCAATTTATGATCAACCGTGCCAAGATGATACCTTCCTGCGCTTCCTGTGATCGGCCGTTTGAAACGGTCCGAAACCCTGGTCGCCATGAACGCGGCCAGCTGCACGAGCGCGTGGTGGCCAGTCGCAACGGACCAGATTGAAATTGATCCCTGATTGGTCAGTTCCCAAGTTGATCCGTGTTCGTTGTTGGCAACAATGCCGTCGTCGTCCATGCTGGGTTGGTTCTCCAATAGGGTACTTTGGGGGTGTCAAGAGGGTCTGGGGGGTAAAGGAGGAAGCACTTTTGAAGCCGACATAAACGGTCAACTTTCGCATTCAAGACTTTCAAAACGTGGACCAATGGCAACGCGGGAGTCGCAGAATCCTGTGAAAACAGCATGCAAAGAGGGGGTCGTTAGAAGGGGAAAAGGGGTGGACGCAGTCCGGGGGTGGATGGGGTCTGGGAGTGGACAGGGCGACCGCAGGCCACCCCCACCCCCCCAGAACGGACAAAATCAATAGCGCGGCGACGACTGTGTGCGGGATGAAGAGCGACGCGGCGATGGCGGGCGTGATTGAGATTGAAATTTTGAGTATGTTCTTGCATCGCCCACCAGCAAACAGCAACAGGGTGGTTTTTTTGGCGTGGGGGTTGCGGGGGCATCATTCGCCCGCACAGTCTCGGCATTTGACGTATCAAGCTACGTTTCGGACTGTGACAAAAAACCTGGACCGAGTCGAAACGAAGGCGCACCCGGCTTAGGCGCGGGTGCGGCCATCAAACCCCCCCTTGCGCCGAAGCGCTTTGAGATGTGGTAAGGGGGGGTGCGTCTACACATCGCAAGGCGACGGACGGGTTCGCGGCAAAAATGAGGCGAAGACAAGGCAAAGACAAGCAGGAACAGGCAAAGACAAGGCAAAGACAACCACAAAAAACAAAGACATGGCAGAGAAAAGCAGAAAAAAGCAAAGACAAGGCAGGGATGACCAGAAAAAAAATAATTAAGGCAGAGGCGACCAGAAATACACAGAGCAGAGAGAGATGGCAACCAGAGGGACGCCAGGGAAGAGGGAAGTAACAGAAGCAAAGAAAAAGGAAGATCAAAAGGAGGAGCAGAGTCAGGATCATGCCCAGACGCAACAGCACGCGCACAAGCAGCAGACGAGACATACGAAGAAGCACGAGGGCATCCGGCAGAGACAAACGTACCAATTGGTCCACCGGGGCGAGAGCGACACGGCCGCGCAGGACGAGGCCACCGTCGCCGCTGTCACTTGGAAGGCCAACTCCCACACCCTGGCGCGTAAGAGCGCCAGGCGCCCACCGCACTTGCGGGTCAGCGGCGCTTGTGGTGCCGGACGCCGTTATCCACGGCCACGTGTTCAAATGTCCACTTAAGGGGCGGGGGAGCCCGGCATGGGGGCCGGCCGTCGCGGCAACGACAGCAACGGCGGCCGAGGCCGTGCGGCCGTGTCATGTCGCGCAAAGGCGCAGCGTCGAACGCGACGGCAACGCAAAGGAAAATGCGCCGGCGACCGTAACGGGGCACCCGACCATCCTCTCACCGACCCGGAAAAGAGCGGTCGACGCCCACCGCCGTTGCGGGTCGGCGGTGCTGATGGTGCCCGAGGGCTGGGGGGGGCTGACCGTGGCGGCGCACACGATAACAACAGCGACGGCAAGGGCGAGGTGGGGCGGCGGGGGAAAGCGGGGAGGGGTTGTGTGCAGACAGACAGACGCAGACTCACAAGAGAGACACGGTACGTTCGAGAGAAGCCTGCAGGCGAGACGGACGGTGACGTGCGCGCGCAGCGCTCGCGGGGTGACGGCGCGTCGAAACGAACAGAGGGACCGGCAGGAAACGTACCACAACATGGAGCAGGCTAGGCGGGGGCAGGGGCGGCGACGTCGGCAACGACAGCGACGATGCAGGCGGCCACGGCGACGGCGGCGCGGCAGCGGCCATCGTCCGCCACCCACCACCCGGCGTCGTTCCCTCCCTCCCAGCCAACACCAGACCAAAAAAACGGCCAGCAAAGCCTGCCCACAGGGTCAGGGCCCGGGTGCGCGGGGGGGGGGGGGGGGC